>Ga0335081_10004883_pt1 | contig 21199 bp, 19 predicted proteins | sample Lox_Sample_35_FD_206713 | JGI IMG/M metagenome (GOLD analysis project Ga0335081, IMG submission 206713) | Soil microbial communities from Loxahatchee National Wildlife Refuge, Florida, United States - Lox_Sample_3.5 | ecosystem: Environmental > Terrestrial > Soil > Wetlands | place: USA... | reverse complement strand
GGCGAGGATCGGCTGAACGATGCCGCGCGAGAGGTGCGGAACGCTGGCGGCGACGCGCTTGTCCTCCCCGTGGACGTGGCCGACGCCGAGGCCGTTGACGGCGCCGCCGAGCGGGTCGAGCGCACGCTCGGCCCGATCGACGTTTGGGTCAACGCCGCAATGGCAACTGTCTTTGCGCCGTTTCACCTGATCGCGCCGGCGGAATACCGGCGTGCGACGGAGGTGACCTATCTCGGATTCGTTCACGGCACGATGGCGGCGCTGAAACGGATGCGACCTCGTGGCCAAGGGACAATCGTGCAGGTCGGCTCAGCGTTAGCGTACCGCTCCGTGCCGCTGCAATCGGCCTATTGCGGGGCGAAATCGGCCGTCCGCGGCTTCACTGATAGCCTACGGTCCGAGCTCATTCACGACAAGTCGGGCGTGCATGTCACGATGGTGCACATGCCCGCACTGAACACGCCGCAATTCGATTGGGCGCGCAACAAGATGTCGCGGCGGCCGCAACCCATACCGCCGATCTTCCAGCCCGAAGTCGCCGCCCGCGCCATTGTCTATGCCGCATCGGCGCGCCGGCGCGAGATCTATGTCGGTGGACCGACGGTCAAGGCAGTGTTCGGGACCATGCTTGCGCCCGGCCTGCTCGATCGCATCCTGGCCAAGAAAGGCTACACCGGGCAACTTACGGACGAGCATGAACCGGCCGGCCGACCCGACAATCTCTTCCATCCGGTATCCGATCCGCACAAGACGCATGGCCGATTCGATGCGCGGGCGACCGACCGCAGCTACGAGCTCTGGATGGCCGAGCATCGCGGTTCGATTGCGCTGATGATTGCCGCCTTGGGGATCGCCGCGGCGGTTTTTGCGCCGCGGGTCGCGCGAGGTCGTCGATGAAATGCAACGGCCGCTGAGCGATCTCGGGTTGATCGGCGACCGGCGAACCGCGGCGCTCGTCGACCGCGATGGGACGATCCGCTGGTACAGCCCCCACCGCATCGACGCGCCCAGCATCTTTTACGGACTTCTCGACGGGGGAAAGGGCGGATGGCGCGTTTCGTTCACGGACGCCCTTCCCATCGAGCGGCGCTATATCGGCGAGAGTGCGGTCTTGGAGACGCGGCTCGGCTCTGGCGCCGGCGAGCTTTGCGTGACCGATTGGATGACAATGGGTCCGGGCGCGCACCCTGGGATGCTTTGTCGCGCGTTCAGCCGCGCGCCTGCCCCGCTTTCGATTTCGCTCGATGCGTGGGCGGCTTACGGGCGATGCCGTCTCGAGCCGGCGCTGGCGGGCGGCGCAGCGGTATTCGACAATGGAATGCATCTCTTCGCCTCACAGCACCTTCACCGGGACGAGCCCGGGATCCGATGGACGGTACCCAAAGGGGAGGAGGGATGGGCCGTTCTGGCAGACTCTCCCTGCGACCCGCCTCTCAGCAGCGACATCGCGAAGTGGCGGCAGGCAACCATGGCGCGCTGGCGGGAGCTCGCGGCGACGACATGCCATGAAGGGCCATACCGGGCCGAGATTGCCGCGTCGCTGCGCCAGCTGCGTCTTCTCGTTTATGAGCCCACTGGCGCCATCGCTGCCGCTGCGACGCTGGGATTGCCCGAGGTGCCGGGCGGCAAGCGCAACTACGACTATCGCTACGCTTGGTTGCGCGATTCGGCCATGATCGTAAGCGCCATGTTGCGTACCGCAGGAGGTTCGCGCGAAGGGGATGCCTTTCTGCGCTTCATCGATCTCTCGCGCGAACACGCTCGTCGCTCGCCGCTCGACGCGCTGGTCGCCGTGGACGGTCGCCCGGCGCCGAAGGAGACCAATCCCCCGCTCCGGGGATATCGCGGCAGCCATCCTGTGCGGGTCGGAAACCGAGCGGCCCGTCAGCTGCAGCTCGGCGCGTTTGGCAATTTCCTTCTCGCCGCCGGTATGATCTATCACGAGCGAGGCACCCGCGATCACTGGGAAAGCGTGGAAGCTGTCGCCGATTTTGTTGCGACGCATTGGCGGCAGCCCGATTCCGGGATATGGGAATCGCCCAAACAGCGGCAGTATACCGTGAGCAAGGCGGTGTGCGCCGGCGGGCTCGAAGCGGTCGCGCCTTTCGCATCGGCCGTGCGAAGGGCGCGCTATCAGCGAGCGGCGGAAGACATTCGCCACTTCGTCTATCGTCATTGCCTCACGCGCGAGGGCGCCTTTGCGGCGTTCTCGGGATGCGACGGGGTCGATGTCTCGGCCGCACTCTATCCCGCGTGGTCGTTCTGCCGCTCCGACAGCGCCGAGATGGAGGCGACGATGCGGGTGCTTCATCGCGACTACGAGCGCGACCGGCTTTTTGCGCGCGAGGACGAGACCGCCGAGGCCGACTGCGAGGGCGCCTTCCTCGCTGGTAGCTTCTGGGTCGCCCAGTACTGGGCGGCGCGCGGAGACCGGGACCGTGCGCGCCGCTACGTCGACGCGGGATTGGCCCATGCAAACGACCTCGGCATCATGCCGGAGGAGGTGAGTTGGCGCACCGGCGAGGCACTCGGCAATGTTCCGCTCGGCATGGCGCATGCCAGCTTTCTGAACGCGGCCGCCGATTTGGCATAATCTCGCCCAGGCAGATCGCTTCGGAACGCTCGGCCGGACGGGGCGTTGCTCCGCATGCGGTCATAGGCACCGTCTGCGGCGTCCAGTTGCTGGTCGTCGTGGGATTAGGCGCGGCGGGGCGGACGCCGTTGTTTCCTCTGCTTGCGGGCGGCCTCGGGGTCGAGCTGCGGGTTGCCGGTGCGGATGCCGGAGCTCGTCGGATTGACTTGGGGCGCCTTCCGATTGGCGCCGTCCGCTTGCGCCTCGTCGGCCTCGGGCTTGCGATCCATGACCGGCCTCCTTCGCTTCTCATAACGCGAAGCGGTGGCATTGGTTCAGGGCGAGCGACCACCGGTGCAAGCAAGGAACGTGATATCGCGGCATCGTGTTAAGCGGTGAGGGACGCTGCTCTACCGCTCTTCCACGGAGATTCCTCATGGCCAAGACCGCCGGTGATGTGCTCGTCGAGACCCTCATGGCCTGGGGCGTCGACACCGTCTTCGGCATACCCGGCGACGGCATCAACGGCATCATCGAATCGCTACGAAAATACCAGGATAAAGTCCGCTTCATCCAGACGCGCCATGAGGAGGCCGCGGCTTTCGCCGCCTGCGGTTATGCGAAATTCACGGGCAAGCTCGGCTGTTGCATCGCTACCTCAGGGCCGGGCGGCATCCATCTGTTGAACGGCCTCTACGACGCCAAACTCGATGGTGTCCCCGTGCTCGCCATTACCGGACTCCAGTTCCACGACCTCCTCAATACCGAGACGCAGCAGGACGTCGAGCTCGACAAGCTCTTCATGGACGTCGCCAAATATAACAACCGCGTGATGGGGCCGGCGCATATGGAGAATGTCGTCGAGCTCGCCTGCCGCACCGCACTCGCCTATCACGGCGTCGCGCATGTCACGGTGCCCGTCGACTTCCAGTCGATGCCGGTCGAGAAAAGCGTGCGCTCGCCGCGCAACCGTCCGAGCCATGTGTCGGAGAAATGGGCCGAGGGTGCGCATGTTCCCTCCGAGGAATCCTTGCGCCGCGCGGCGGAGCTGCTGAACGCCGGCAAGCGGCTAACCATCCTCGCCGGCCGCGGTGCCCTCGGCGCCGGGCGCGAGCTCGTGCAGATCGCCGAGATCCTGGGCGCACCCATCGCCAAGCCCATTCTCGGCAAGGCGGCCGTGCCGGATGAGAGCGCTTACTGTACCGGCGGCGTCGGGCTTTTGGGCACGCGGCCCTCGCAGGAAGCGCTCGAGGGCTGCGACACGCTGCTCATCGTCGGCAGCAGCTTTCCCTATATCGAGTTCTATCCGAAACCGGGCGCGGCGCGCTGCGTCCAGATCGATCTCGACGCGACGCGCATTGGGCTGCGCTATCCCGCCGAGATCGGCCTCATCGGCGATGCGACTGGCGTGCTGCAGCGTCTGGCGCCGCTCCTCGACCGCAAGGCCGACCGCTCCTGGCTCGAGCGCGCGCAGAAAAGCAAGGCAGAATGGATGAAGCTGATGGAAGAGCGCGGCACGCGCCAGGACATGCCGATGAAGCCGCAGGTCGTGGCGCATGAGCTGGGCAAGCGCCTTGCCAGCGACGCGATCATCGCCACCGATTCCGGCACCATCACCACCTGGGCGGCGCGCCACATTTTGATTCGCGGGGAGCAAAAATTCTCGCTCTCCGGCAATCTCGCCACCATGGCCTGCGGCCTTCCTTACGCCATCGGCGCGCAAGTGGCCTACCCCGAGCGCCAAGTCGTCGCCTTCGTCGGCGATGGCGGCTTCACCATGCTGATGGGCGAGATGGCGACGGCGGTCAAATACAAGCTGCCGATCAAGGTCGTCGTCATCAAGAACAACGCGCTGGGCCAGATCAAGTGGGAGCAGATGGTGTTCCTGGGCAACCCCGAATATGTCTGCGACCTGCAGCCGATCGACTTCGCGGGCTTCGCTCGCGCCTGCGGCGCGTCCGGCTTCGTCGTCGAGCGGCCGGAGGACTGCGGCCGGATCCTGGACCAGGCGCTGACGACGCCGGGGCCGGTTGTGATCGAGGCGGTCGTCGATCCGCATGAGCCGCCGATGCCGCCCAAGGTGAAGGCGGAGCAAGCCCTCCATCTCGCGGAGTCGCTGGCGCGCGGCACGCCCAATCGCGGCAAGATCGCGCTGACCGTGCTTTCCGACACGGTGCGCGAGCTGGTGTAGGAGGAGCGCCCCGGAGCGGAAGGAGCAGGCGATGACCATCGAGCAGACGGTCGCGCGGCGGCCGGTACGCGCCTTCCGCCGCGCCTCCAGCGGTACGCGCGAGGCGGAGGAATTCATTCCCTATGCCGCAAATGACGCCGCGGCGCTGGAGCGTGCGCTTGGGCGCGCGGTCACCGGCGAAGTGCGCTTCACCGACGGCGATCGCGCACTCTACGCGACAGACGCCTCGAATTACCGCCAAGTGCCGATCGGCGTGGTGATTCCGCGCGACGTCCAGGATGTGATCAGCACCATGGCGCTTTGCTGCAAATTCGGCGCGCCGTTCCTGTCGCGGGGCGGCGGCACCAGCCTCGCCGGCCAATGCTGCAACACTGCGGTAGTGGTCGACTATACGAAATACCTCAATCACATCCTTGTGCTCGATCCCGATCGGCGCGTGGCCTGGGTCGAGCCCGGCGTGGTGCTCGACGATTTGCGTGACGCCGCCGAGCGGCACCATCTGACCTTCGGCCCCGATCCCGCCACGCATAACCACAACACGCTCGGCGGGATGATCGGCAACAATTCTTGCGGCGTTCACTCGGTCATGGCTGGGCGCACTGCCGACAACGTCGTGTCACTGGACGTTCTCACCTATGACGGGCTCCGGCTCACCGTCGGGCCGACCGACGAGGCCGAGTTCCGCGCCATCATCGCCGAGGGCGGGCGGCGTGGCGAGATCTATCGCCGACTCGACGCGTTGCGCCGGCGCTATGCCGACCTCATCCGCGACCGCTATCCCCGCATCCCGCGCCGCGTCTCCGGCTACAATCTCGACGAGCTCCTGCCTGAGCGCGGCTTCAACGTCGCTCGCGCGCTCGTCGGCAGCGAAGGCACCTGCGTCGCCATTCTCAAGGCGGGTTTGCAGCTCGTGCACAGTCCGCCCGTGCGTATCGTCGTCATCATCGGCTTTCCCGACATCTATACCGCCGGCGAGGCGGTACCGCTGGTGCTGGAGCACCACCCCGTCGGCCTCGAGGGCATGGACGAGCGTCTCGTCGACTTCATGCGGCTGAAGCACGAGCATGGAGCGGCCCTGAAGTCGCTCCCCACGGGCTGCGGCTGGCTACTGGCGGAATTCGGCGGCGATACCGAGGAAGAAGCGGTCGCCAAGGCGCAAGGCCTGATGCGCGTGATAGAGCGCAATCACAAAGTGGCCGAAGCGCGGCTCATCCGCGACAAGGCGACACAAGCGCGTATTTGGGAAGTGCGCAAGGCGGGCCTCGGCGCCACCGCCTTCGTGCCGCATCACCCCGATGCCTGGGAGGGGTGGGAGGATTCAGCCGTGCCGCCGGCGCGCGTCGGGGCCTATCTCCGCGAGCTCGACGCGCTCTTCAAGAAATATCGCTACGAATCGGCGCTCTACGGCCATTTCGGCGATGGCTGCATCCACTGCCGAATCAACTTCGGATTGCGCACAGAGTCGGGCGTCGCCACGTGGCGCTCCTTCCTCGGCGAAGCCGCCGATCTCGTCGTGGCCCATGGCGGGTCGATCTCAGGCGAGCATGGCGACGGCCAGTCCAAGGCCGAGCTCCTCGGCAAGATGTATGGACCGGAATTGCTGCAGGCCTTCCGCGAGTTCAAGGCGATCTGGGATCCCGACGGCCGGATGAATCCGGGAAAGGTCGTCGATCCCTATCCCATCACCTCCAATCTGCGCGTCGGGCCCGAGTATCGCCCGCCCAAGCTCGAGACGCGCTTCCGCTTTCTGACCGAGGGCGGCGGCTTCGACCGCGCGGCGCTGCGATGCGTCGGCATTGGCGAATGCCGGCGCCGCGATGAGAGCGTGATGTGTCCGAGCTACATGGCGACACGCGAAGAGAAGCATTCGACCCGTGGCCGCGCCCATCTCCTTTTCGAGATGCTCCATGGCGGCCCGCTCAAGGACGGTTGGAAGAGCGATGCGGTGGAGGACGCGCTCTCGCTTTGCCTGGCCTGCAAAGGTTGCAAGCATGATTGTCCCGTCAATGTCGACATGGCGACCTACAAGGCGGAGTTTCGCTCGCATTACTATGCCGGGCGGCTTCGGCCGCGCGCGGCCTATTCGATGGGGCTCATCCAGCTCTGGTCGCGCGTCGCGAGCCGTGTCCCGATCCTCGCCAATCTCCTGACGCAAACGCCGGGGCTGAGTGCGCTCGCCAAATGGGCGGGCGGCCTCGCTCAGGCGCGGCGCATGCCGCCCTTTGCCGCGGAGACCTTCCGCGACTGGTTCGCCCGGCACGTCTCGCTCAACCCCGAAGGGCGCGAAGTGCTGCTCTTCCCCGACACCTTCAACAACTTCTTCCGTCCGGGGACGGCGATCGCGGCGGTGCAGGTGCTGGAGGCGGCAGGCTGCCGCGTGACGATTCCGCCCCGCGTCCTCTGCTGCGCGCGTCCGCTCTACGACTGGGGCATGCTGGAGCGCGCCGACGCGCTGCTGCGCCAATTGCTCGACACGCTCGGCCCGGCCTTGGCGCGCGACGTCCCGGTCGTCGGATTGGAGCCCGCCTGTGTCTCCGCGTTTCGCGACGAGGTCCTGGCGCTCTTTCCCGACGACGAGCGGGCGCAACGCCTCAAGCAGCAGAGCTTCCTCTTCAGCGAGTTTATCGACAAGGAGTATTCGGAGCTGGCGCGGCCGGGCGTTTTCGCGGGCCGCAAGGCCTTGCTGCAGACGCATTGCCACGATCACGCGCTGCTGAAACCCGAGGCCGAGCAGCGTCTCTTGGAGCGCATGGGCGTCGAGGTCGAGGCCATGCCGCGCGGCTGTTGCGGCATGGCCGGCAGCTTCGGCTTCGAGGCCGAGAAGTATCCCATATCGATGACGATCGCCGAGCGCAACATCCTGCCTTCGCTGCGCCGCGCCCCACCCACCACGCTGGTGCTCGCCGACGGCTTCAGTTGCCGCGAGCAGATCGAGCAGAGCAGCGACCGCCACACCAGGCATATGGCCGAGCTGATGGCCGAGGCCATCGGCCACGCTCCGCCATCCTTCCGCGGCGCGGCGCGCCGCCAAGAGTTGGCCGTCGCCGCTGGCGTCGTCGGCGTAGGCTTGCTCGCCGGCGCGCTCTTGGCGCGCCGTGTGGCAAAGTCGCCTCGATGCTGACCTCTGGACTCGCCTGAAGCGGGAGTTGCATATCCGTTCAGCGTTCCTCGACATGCGCCTTCGGCGCAAGCTCAGTATGCCGATGATCTGAGAATTGCCTCACGGTTTTCTTGTGACGCATTTTCCAATCACCCTCATCGCACACTGGGCGCGCGGCGCCATGTCGAAGGACGCTCTTTGACCGTGCCAGGGTCTCAGGTTAAGCCTGACTGATCGTCCGACAACAGTCCCGCTAGGAGGCGGCGAAAGCAGATTATCGAGCGAACGCCAAGACGGGGTGGCGCGAGGAGACGCTCGACGCGGACGTCCCACGCTCTCACGTCGAAGCAGTCATTGGCGACTGCTTATCGCTCGCGTGGCCTTTTCATACAGCGAAACCGACAAGGCTCTGATTGCGCACTCGATCCGCTTCATAGGCAGAGCCTAAAGCTGCCGATGTGCGCGATCTATGGGTCAAGAAAGACGGCACCTGCCGTCTGAACGGCGCCGCCCGCATGGGCGTCGATCCAAGCCACAGCGTCGTCGACGCAGATAGCCGCAGTTGGGACATTCCCAATCTGTGGATTTGCGACGGGTCGTGTTTCTCACAGTGGGGGCGTCAACCCGTCGCTCGCGATTCAAGCGATCGCCCTTCGCACGGCGGATCGCATCCAGGGGCTCGCGACTCGCGCCGGGCTCTAACGCGGATTCGGAAAGGCCGTTCAGACTGCCTGCACCGCGACCTTCACCTCCGGCAGCACGTGTCGCTGATAGAAGTCGATTACCTTCTTCTGATCATGCTGTCCGGGATGGATGTTGACGATCGTGGCCCCATTCTCGAACAGCTTTTGGACGCCTTCGATATGCACCTTGGCATCGGTGCCGACCGACCAGTCGACGAGCACCTTGTCGACCGGAATCTCGGCGTCGGCACGCTGTTGAACGGTCGTGGGATCCGGAATCGCGTGGTAGCCCTTGAACGCCTTGGGCAGGAAGCGCCACAGCTCTGCCGCGGCTTCGGCATCACGCCGGTCGCCGACCACCACGAACTGCTCGATCATGACCGGCATGTGGGCGGTGTTCTTCCCCGCCTCCTTGGCGCCCGCCTCCCATTCGGATTTGTGCTCCTTCCAGGTCAGCGGATCGGTTATGAGCCCGTCCCCATGCTTCCCCGCAAGGCGCATTGACTTCTTGCCGTTGGCCGCCGTCAGCAGCGGTATCGGCTGTGACGGCAAATCGTAGAGCCTGCCCTTGACGGCGTAGTACTTTCCGCGATGGTCGACCTCTGTTCCCGTCCACAGCGAGCGGATGATCTCGATCGCCTCCGCGAGTCTTTCCCAACGCTCCGCCCAGTTCGGCCAGCTTCCGGTCGCCGCCTTCTCATTGAGCGCCTCACCGGACCCGACGCCGAGAAAGATACGGCCCGGGTAGAGCAGGGCGAGGCTTGCGAAGGCCTCGGCAACGATGGCCGGGTGATAGCGCAAGATCGGACACGTCACCGCAGTACCCATCCAGGCCCGCTGCGTCCACGCGCCGAGCGCGCTGAGTGTCACCCACGCAGCGCCAGAATGCCCCTCGTTTGCTTGCCAAGGTTGGAAGTGATCGCTCGTTGCGAGCAAGTTGAACCCGGCGGCGGCCGCGGCACGGCCAATCTCGGCCACCTCCGGCACGGGAAACTGCTCGTGCGCCAGCATATAACCGACGATCCGGTGGCCCGGAAGTCCGGTTACGCTCCGTCGCGCGATCCTCATCGTTCAATGCTCCAAGAAAGCCAGCTACCGCGGGAATTGCGCGTGTCGAGAGGAAACGGCCGCCGCGGTCCGATGTTTCTGGAACGCAGACGATTTCATGGGGTTCCGGCCGGATCGTCCATGCGCGTTCCAGGTTTAAGTGATGCTGTGAACCGCCATCTGCGGGAACATTTTGGGCGCCGCCGCCGAGCGCGAACGACGCTTACTTTGGGGGAGGGGTAAGGGTTTGTGGTTGAGCATAACGAGATCGACGAGATGGTCGGAGCGGGTGGGCCATCCCGAGTGTTTTTGCCACTGATGCCGCGAGGTTGGCGACGCTGGGCTCCTGCCCGCATCAGGCTCGATGCCAAGGCGCGAAAATACTCGGCGTTGGTCAGCACGACGGCGCGGCGCGCTGGCTCGACCCGCCAGCAATTGCGCCCCGGTTGCAGAATGGGGTGATCCGTTACCGTCGCCAATGCATCCCTGCGCCTGACCGCCATCGCCTAATCTGAACGGCGCGCGTTTCTGTGTCGTTCCGGCGACGCAGCGTGGAGCGGTGCCGCAAACGCGGAACCAAACCACGTCGCCGCGGTTCCAAAAAAAGAGGCAGTAGCGGGTTCATGCCATGGGAGCGAGACTGATCCACAGCGCGGCCGGCCAGCGGACATTCGCGATCGTACTGCAAAGCGGTGACGAGGTCATGGCCAGCCTCAAGCAATTCGTCGCCAAAGAGACGCTCGATGCCGCGCAGTTCAGCGCCATCGGCGCCTTCAGCGGCGCGGCACTCGGCTATTTCGATTGGGAGCGCAAGGATTATTTGCGCAACACGATCAACGAGCAGGTCGAAGTCGCGTCGCTCACGGGCGACGTCGCTGTGGGACCGGACGGGAAACCTTCCCTGCATATCCATTGCGTACTCGGCCGCCGCGACGGGAGTGCGGTCGCGGGCCATTTGCTGGAAGGGCGGGTGCGGCCAACGCTCGAGATCGTGCTGGTCGAAAGCCCCGCCCATCTCCGCAAGCGGCACGATCCCGAAAGCGGGCTCGCCCTCATCGATCTCGCCGCACGCGAGCGATGAGCGCGTCGACGACCGCCGGCGCAAAGCCGGCGGCCAGGGACCGGCCGCATCTCGCGTTGGACCCCCCGTCGCGAGCGCTACGGCGTATTCTTGATCTCGATGATTTCGAGCGCGCCGCCCGACCGAGGCTGCCGCGCGCGGTCTATGGCTATGTCGCGCACGGCACCGAGACCGAGACGACGCTGGGCGGCAATCGCGCCGTCTTCGATGATTGGCGGCTGGTGACGCGCGTCCTGGTTGGGGTAGAGCAACGCAGCCAGGAGATCGAACTGTTCGGTCGCCGTTACGCCGCGCCCTTCGGCATCGCGCCGATGGGCGGCAGCGCGCTCGTGGCCTATGAGGGCCATACGGTGATGGCCAAGGCGGCGGCCCGGGCCCAGATTCCCTTCATCCTCAGCGCGAATTCGATCATACCGCTGGAAGAGGTGGCCGAGGCCAACCCCAACGCTTGGTTCGCCGCCTATCAGTCGCCGAACCACCGCGCGATCGAAGGCATGGTCGAGCGGGTCAGGAGCGCCGGCATCGCGGCTCTCGTCGTGACGGCCGACGTGCCGATCGGGTCCAACCGGGAATACGATGCGAGAGCCGGTTACGGCTTTCCGATCCGGCCGGGGCTCCGGCTCGGCTGGGACGTGATGACGCATCCGCGCTGGCTTGCCCACGTGCTAGCCCGTACGTTTCTGAGGCGCGGCAATCCGCATATCGTCAATCTCGAGCCCTGGGGCGGCCCCGGCCTCTTCTCGCGCGAGGTCGCCGGCATCGCCGCGCATGAGGCGCTCGCTTGGGAGCACATCCGGCTGATCCGCAAGCTCTGGCAAGGGCCGCTTATCGTCAAAGGCGTCTTGTCGCCCGCCGATGTCGCGCTCGCGCGAGACTGCGGCGCCGATGGCGTCATCCTCTCCAATCATGGCGGGCGCCAGCTCGATTACGCCGTGGCGCCCCTCCAGATCCTGCCACGGGCCTTAGCCGAGGCTGGCGCCATGACGGTGATGATCGACAGCGGCTTTCGCCGCGGCACGGATGTGGTGAAGGCGCTGGCGCTTGGTGCGCGTGCCGTCTTCGTTGGCCGGCCCTTCCTCTTTGCCGCCGCTTACGCTGGGGAGCCCGGCGTAGCGCACGCGATCGCGCTGCTCGCGCGCGAGCTCGACAAGGACATGGCGATGCTGGGCGTGCGGCGCATCGGCGAGATCGGCCGCGAGATGCTGTTTGTTGCGAGCGGCGGACCTCCTTAGCCATCCACGGCTTGGATGGTGGCGATGGATGCGACCATGGTGCCGCGAGAAGTTCTACGGCGCAGCGCAACGGCGCGATGGTCAGGACATGGCGCGAATCGTCGCTGCCTGCTGTTTATGCAACAAAAGCAGCAATCGGTTCAGGATGCACAAGCCCATCGTCGTCACTATTGAGCATCGATCGACCAAGAACGAGGTGATGCGAAAGCTCCGAAGCCGCTTCGGCGACATCCACACCGAGATCGCGCCGTTTGTCTCGTTGTTTAGTGAGGAATGGACGGAAAGCGGCGTCGAGGTGCGAGTCGTCGCCCTGGCGCAGTCAATCGAGAGCCATATCGAAGTAGACGAGCAGATCGTTCGCATCGAAGTGAAGTTGCCCGGATTGCTAGGAATTTTCGGTGGATTGATCGCGAGTCGCGTCCGGAGGCAAGGGACGTTGTTACTGAAGCCGCCCAGGTCCTGAGAATATTGACTTGACGGCGCTGAATGTCGCACTCGCCTATCTGGAAAGCGGGCTGTGCTCCGCGCCGTAGCGGAGTATCAACAACTGCAAAATGAGTTGGCGCCGCTCGGCCCGAGCCGCATCCTGAGATCGATCCCGCGAAGGAACATCAGCGGCTTCGGATGCAGGCGCCTCGCTTGATCCGCTCAGTGCCGGCGGGATTTGGGCCTGCTCGTTGTGTTTGCTTGATCGGATGGTATCGGCGGTTTGCGTCATGCGACAAACACAGGCTTGGCACAATTCCGCAAATCGTAGAATTGGGCGAATTGGGCGCAGCCCGTCGTTGGGATTTAGACGATCATCGGCGATGGTCGAATCCAACATCAACTCCCGCGCTGCACCCCGTAGGAATTCTCCTAGCTTGTTGGAGATCGCGGGTGCAGTAGATGCAGTTGCCGCGGAAACGGCGGCGACGCCCGGCCGGTGCGGATAATCTCCTCTACGATCTTCAATGCCTGGACCACCTCGCGCGTTGTGAACGGCTTGCTTAAACAGGCCTCGCCCACAGGCGGCGGCGTCTCTAGGACTCGATGGCAGTTGCCCGTGGCGTAAAGGATACCGAGCTTCAAGCGGTTTGATAGTTCGATGGCAGCCTCGATACCGTCTCCGCCCCCGCCAAGTCGTAGATCGATGATCGCCAACTCCGGCCTATGCTGCTCGCCCAAAGTCACGGCCTCTGAAACCTCGCTCGCGATGCCGCACACCTGATAGCCACCTTCTGAGGCGGCTTCTTCAAGCATCTCGGCGATCATGAAATCATCTTCCGCGATCAGGACCTTTGCCATGCTCTCCCCTTATCAACTCCGGCTGTTCCTTCTAGACGACCAGCGGGACCGAAGGTTGCTGACTCGCTAGTCCCGACGGCTCCCGCGTTGGTCATGGGAGCGCTGCGATCTGGCAAGCCCGCCGTATGACCATAGAAACCAACGCTAAGAAGCGAGGAACGGCCTTGCGAAAGCTCCAACGGCAGCAAACAGCTTTGGCGCAGTTCGGTAGCTATGCTTTTCGGGAACCCGCGCTTGGCGCCGTGCTGACAGAAGCAGCCCGCCTGACCGCCGAGGGGATGGATGTCCCATTTAGCAAGGTGTTGAAGTATCGCGCCCGGGAAAACGATCTCATCGTCGAAGCAGGGGTTGGGTGGCAAAAGGATGTGATTGGCCGCTCAATCTCAAAAGCCGATGAAAGTTCGCCAGGCGGTCGCGCCTTCGCCACGGGAAAGCCGATAATCACAAAGGACTTGCGGAAGAAAACCGATTTCGTGCTGCCGCCGATCTACTCGGATCACGGCATCGTCTCCACCGTGAACGTGATCGTTCAGGGGTCCGGTGAGAGGCCCTATGGCGTTCTGGAAATCGATAGCCCGAAACTGCGGCGTTTCGATCAGCAAGATATCGATTTTATCCAGGGTTTCGCAAACGTGCTCGCCGAAGCAGTCGCCAGCGCCGAGCGGACGGCGCTGCTGCGATCAACCGTGCGGCAGAAGGATGCTCTCGCCCGTGAACTCCAACACCGCGTCCGGAACAATCTGCAAGTCGTCTATCGCATGTTGGAGAAGGAGGCGCGAAAGACCATCGACCAGGTCGCCAAGCGCGGCATCCTCGCTGTGGCACGGCGGGTGATCGTGCTGGGGCAGGTCTACGAACACCTGCTGGGTCTCGGGCTAAGCCAGACCATCGACTTTGGTAAGTATCTTAAGTCGTTGTGCGCCGCGCTTGCCGAGTTCTTTGAGGCGCAACACCCGGATATAAAGATAATTATCCAGACGGACTCTCTGGCCGTCGATGTCGAAGACGCGACCGCACTCGGCGTCATTGTCAATGAATTGGTCTCGAACAGCTACGAACACGCGTTCGATGACGACGGCAAAGGCACCATCAACGTCGTCCTTCAACACCGGGGTGATGCGAGGGCAACGCTCATCGTCTCGGACAGCGGACCTGGTTTCATGCCCCAAAGCGAGAGCAAACGGAATGGTCTAAGCTTGGTGCTCGGCTTGGTGAAGCAAGTGCGAGGTACCGTCGACCTTCGAACCGACAGCGGCACCGTCTGGACCATCGCCGTGCCGTTGAGGGCACCCGCGAGGACCTAAGATCGGCATGCACAACACAAATGGCGCAGCAGCGCCGCACCCGTGATCATGGAGCTGGTCGGTTGAGGGTGCCGGTCCTTCCCTTTCATCGAGCGCATATTCGCCAATGCCGGCTATCTCGGACCGGAGCTGCCTTGGCCAACCGGCGCTCCCCTGCGGAACACGTCGCTGCAGCTGTTCTTCTCGCCAACACCGGCGTCGAGCTGCGACAAGGCGCCGGGCGGCGTTTCGTCGACCAGCCCGACTGCAGCGCCGAGCCGTTTGATTAAACCGACCTTCCCCACATCGACCTGCGGGCCTGCGAAGCTGCCGCGGATCGCAAACGGTACCCCGATGCGCCGTTTACTCCCCTTCTTTGGATAGGGCTTCACGTCGAGTGACAGTGTTTCGCGTCCGATGTCGATGTTCCCCTTGCCGACGACGATGCTGTCGGTCGTGTCCAGCAAAAGCGTCTTGGCGGTTGCGACGCCGCTCGCGATGTTGAACCGTCCGATCAGGCAATTGACCCGATGCGGCGGCTCGTCCTTCTTGGCGACCAAGCCCAACGCCTCGGCCAGATTGCTCTCGAACGCGCTCCCCATGATCTGACCCAACCGTCCGCCGGCAATGAAAAGAGCGATCTCGCCGCCGAGCCCCGACAGCAGCTGCCGCTGGCTCGTGCCTTCGGAATGGAGCGTCGCCGTGCCACCGACAATGCCGGCGATCTTTTTGAGGCTGTTCGAGACCGCCGCTGGGGCCAGCAACTTGGCAAGGTCAATATGATGCACCGCGATGTTGCCGAGGAATTGCGGCGACATCCCGCGCGAGCGGTATTCGAGATCGGCGGCGAGCTCGCCGCGCGCGACCGCCAAGCGGACGGGCTTTAGGCGAAGCGTACCGTCTTTCACCGACGCCCCGAGTGTGAAATGCTCAAAGGGAAGTCCGGCGGTCGGCTTCACCTTGGATGCCTCGAGCGAAAAATCAGCGTTGAACCCGCGCAGCTCCGCGACCGGCAGCCGAACCTCGGGGATCACCGGGCCGCTTTTCTTGCCGGCGGCCGCGCTCGTCCGGTTCTCCTCCGCGCGCGATGACGGTGGGCCGCTCGGTTCGCCGCCATAAAGCCCCTTGAGATCGGCCAGATCCAAAAAGCTCGAGGTAAGGTCAGCGCGGATGTAAGGCACTTCCGGGCCGGCATCCACCAAGATGCTGCCGGCAAGAAGACTTGCGCCGACGCGTCCTGTCAGATCGTCGAGCCGCCAGACCTGATCGTCGCGGTGCAGCTGCGCGCGCAAGCGGTAGATCGGCATCTTGGGAATCGGCACACCGAGCGTGGCAAGCACGTCCTGGATGTCCTGCCCATTGAGGTCCACCCGCACATCGAGACCCTGCTTTGCCAGCGGATCGTCGATCATCCCGTCGATGGCGACGTCGTTGGCGCCGAGGGAGCCTTTGAGCTTGACCGGATAGGGCCCCGCCGTCCCTTGCAACTGCGCGATGGCACCGACCTCGCCCTCGAGCGCAAACGGGTCTCCCTGGAACGTACCTTTCGCTGAGACGTGGATCGGGCTCCTGCCGTCGAGCGCCTCGGCGACGAGCCCGCTCGCTGCGACATTCGTCTCGGCCCCCGTCTCACCATTGTGGTAGCGGAAGGTGCCGTTGCTAATCGTCAGCCGCGCTATGTGCGGGTGCTGAGCCCCGCCGCTCGCCACGGCAGCGAAGGGAGCCCAGTTCTTCTTGCCGTCCGCCGACGTCTCCAAGATAAGCGACGCCTTGTCGAGCACGAGTTGCGGCATCGTCAGCTTGAGCGTCAGGAGCGCCGCGGGTTCGATCTCGACCTCGAGGTGTCCGATGCCGAGCATGATCGGGCTCGAGCCCCATGTGGCGTTGGCAACGGTGACGTGCTCCGCCACGATACGGGTGGGACGCCCCCATGAGAGAGTGAGCGTCTCGATACGGATCTGCCGTCCGAAGAACGTCGAGCCCTGGTGCTCGATGAGCGCCCTGATGAGCGGCGCGCCGCCTAAGCTGAGGGCGGCAACCGCCGCGCCGGCGACGAGCACCACACCGGCCAAGCCCAGCGCTAAAAACTTGAGGAACCGCATACACCCTCCTGCCGGGCGCTCAGACGCGAGTGTTAGACGAAACACCTCCCTGACGGGGTCGTTGCCGAGCCTTTATTTGCCGCCAGAAAGTCGCAACGAAGGTTTCTGCAACCGGCGCCGAGTGCAGCGCACCGACCTTGGAGCGCGGCACGCCCGGAGTGATACCCACTAGCGCAACCGAGCCTCTCGCGATGCGACCGCCTTTCTGATCGTAGGATCGCAGACAAGTTCGACGTGATCTCGGTAGCGCGATTGAGCCGCCGTCGTGAGGGCCGCGGATCGACGGCGGGTATCGTGCTCGCCTCCGCATCCTCGAACAGCCGGGCGAGACACTCGAAGCCGTCGATGTTCGGCATCATCAGATCGAGCAGAACGACGTTCGGCCGACCGGCGCGCGGCCGCTTCAAGCCATGGGCGATCGGCGCCGCCTCATTCAGCGCGCAAGCGTCGTGCGCCAGGAGCCGGCCCAGAAGATAGCGCTGCGAGCGCAAGTTGCATCACGTCGGTAGATTTACGTATAGGTTCGACACGGTTGAAACGCGTTAGGTGACAAGTAGCGCACCTAACCCGTCTGCTGCCGCCCCACCGGTTTCAGCACCAATCGGCCGAGTTTCGTCGCCTCTGCCCTGCCCGACGAGTAGGTCGTGATAAACAGTACCTTGATGTCGGGGTCACGCTCTCACGCCAGTCTGACACGCTCGATGCCCTCCATCCCTGGCATCACGATGTCTGTGAATAGCACGTTGATGCGGTCCTCAGCGAGGAGGCGCGAGTCCGGGGTGGATCTTCTGACCATCCAGGCTTGGTTAGGCCATTCGCAAGTCGCCACCACGCATCGCTACGCCGCTGCGGATGTCGAGATAATGCGCCGCGGACTGGATAAAGCGGGCGTCTCGGGCAAGCTACCGGCCCGTTTCCAACCCAAGGATACGGTGCTGCAGTTGCTCGAAAGCATCTGAATATTATGTGGCGGCTAACGCTACCATCACCGCCGAGTTGCGCGCTGCGGGTACCGAGCCGCCACATATCCACGTCCGACACATAAGTGCGGGTCGCGTTCGAGCCCTCCTGAACCTGCAGCGCCAGGCTTTGCATCCCACGCCGCATGTCGGTATGGCCGGCCGCGATCCACATGCGAACCCCGCTCGGCAATGGAATCATCGGGCCAGCAGCGCCTTGATGATGGCCGACGCCAACTCCTTGGGCGCCGTCGCCGCAATGCGCACGCGAATCTCCCGGCCGAGCTCGATCTCCAGGGCCGGCAGACCCGACACCCGTTCGCTACTCCACCCCCGAGGCCACGACGACCTCGGCAAACCCCGCCGCGGCCGCCCGCAGATCGCGCCGACAGCCATAAATCTGCCCGCGACCACATCCATGCGCCGGGCAACCTCACACGCGGACGCGCCCGGCGCGAAAGCCTCCGCGACAATCGACCGTTTCTGCTCCGCGCTCCACCGCCGCCCCTCCGGGCCCGACAGCACCTCTACTCGGGTCATCGCACCGTCCCCTCGCACTGGTGCAAACCACAGTGCTTGCATCGGTGCTCACAGAAGACGGATCAACCCGATGCGCGCAAGGCGGCCTTAGCGGACGGTCACGTAGCCGTCGACGTGTCCTCGCTGTGAGGGACGGCGCATGTCGAGTTCATGACCGGCGATGATCTTCCTCACGGGCGCCGCGGGTTCCGTCCATGCGCGCCTCGACGCGCCGCTACTCGGTATCACATCGAACACCTTGCCGTTGACATCGGCCACCGGCGTCTCTGCCCTTCGAGCTTAGGCCCGCGCCGTTTCCTCGACTAAGGTTCCGATGAGGCGTAATAGGGCGTGATGCTCGGGACCGCGTGGGCCACGCGCGAGGAAGTCTTCGATCTCGATTTGCGACACCCGACCGCCAGAAGACTCGTTTGGCTCATGCTCGATGAAGACACGCCGGGAAGTGTCCTCTCGAACGAGGGACCATCGATCGCCATTGGGCGCGCTGCGATAGAGCTCTCTCCTCTGATAGGCCATAGGTGCTGCTCCATGTTTTCGGGGGGTAAGCATAAAGGAAGGCGGCTTGCGCCGCACGTGGGCATCAACCGCTGTTACAGTTCAAAACGCACGCCTCGCCTTGTTTTTTTCACCGCGCCGCACGGTTTTAGTCACGTGCCGGCGATCACGACGCGTCGCCAGGGCGGACGCCGCCGGCGCAGGATGTTCGTGCATGGTCGAACCAGTCGAGTCCCGCGGCGAAGCGGAAGACGCGGTCGATATTGTGCGTGACGAGTTCGGGGCCGCGCTCAGCGTCGGGGACGCCGGTGCGGTGAACATTGAGGCGCCCCGGGGCGGCGATACCGGCACTTGGTTGCCGCGGACCGCTTTGCGTTTCGTTAGGCGTTCATTGCGGACATTTGATGGCCAAGGCGTGTTCACTTATCGAGTCGCCGGGCGCGCGGCGCTCGGTTCATTGGGGACACCGGCATGACCGAGGGCTTAGTGATCACGATTCTCTTATTGCTGCTCGCCCTCTTGGTGCTCATTGGCATCATTACCAATGCCTCGCACGACGAGGAGAGACGTCGTCGCCGCGGCGCTCGCCGAACATAAACCTCCTTACCCGAGACGCCTAGCTGCATCCAGGGGCCTATGGGTGCCTACCCTGCGGATAACTCTGCCGTCTCCTCGATAGCAAGCAGCCGCTCCTCGGTCTCGCTGATGAGCTCCCTCAACACCCTGATCGCCCGCGCATCAGTTGTCTGGCTGAGGATAGCGCTATAGCGCCACAAGTCGCGACACAGCTTCTCCGTGTCGGGCGCCTCCATTCTTATCTCCGCTCCTAGGCCGCGTCGCGGTCAACGGGGAGGGTCGAGCTGCGATGCTCCGGCTCTCTCATACCCAAGAGGCGCCTCAGCTCAGCCCGACCACGCGAGAGGCGCGAGCGAATCGTGCCGACGGGAACTTGCAGCACCATGGCCGCCTCCTCGTACCGCATACCTTCCAGCCCGATGAGCAAAATCACCTGACGCTGCTCTTCGGCCAGGTGCGCGATGGCCCGGTCGAGATCGCGCAGCTCCAGAGATGTGTGTTGTGTGGCGGGCACTGCCAGCGATAGCACCTCGTCATCAATCGGCACCGCGGAGCCCTCGCGGAGGCCGTGGCGAACTTCGTTGACATGCACGTTGTGTAGGATCGTGAAGAGCCAAGCGCGCAAATCGGTGCCGGGTTGCCACAGATGCGACTTCGCCAACGCTCGCGTCAGGCAGCTCTGTACCAGGTCGTCGGCACGCGTCGCGTCGCGCGTCAGAGCGCGCGCGTAGCGGCGCAGTTTGGGAATTTCCTGCTCGATCTGAGAGCCGAAGTCGCTCATCGGGTCTTTCCCTCTCGCTGTTGTTTTTCTCGATCTGGCGCGAAGCATATCCCGCGAACGTAACGCCCCGATGTACCGTGGATGTTTTTCTGTAAAATCTTGTAACGCTTCGTCGCATCGGAGAAAATGCGCAGTTAAATATTGGCCTTTTACTACCCGAGTCTTACGAGTCGAGTTCGACCAACGGGGCGACAGACCGGGTGCCTGGCGTCTCCGGTCCGCCGCCTTGTCAGCCGGCGGGCCTTCGAAGCTGCGCTCAGTTGGGCGACAGTTTTCCCGACCTAATGTGCCACTGCGCTCGTGAACGCGACCACGAACCTCCTGGTTTTCGGCGCGAAAAAATAGATCTATATCGAAGAAATGACGCCACCACGACACCGTTGACACCCAACTCGGATGGCCTGCTGCGTAAGTCGCCTATGAGGGCCTGCGCGCTGACAGCCCCGCAGCCGATGTGAAGCGACAGCACCCGTATAGCGAACCGCCATCAGCTGTCGCTATCGTTGCGGATTGTCGTTAGCCCGTCGCAATTGCCCGATAAGGCGGGGGCCGGCGAGGATAGCGCTGACAACGCGCCCTTGGACGCTCGGCGCTTGCGCGGTGTTTTTCGGCCGTCCCGTCCATGTGGACGGCGTCCACCTAGGCCGCGGCCTGAGGATGAATTCCGGGTCTTCGCGACGGTCCGCCATGCGATCGCACCGTAGCGCGAAAGACCGGTGATTTGCCTTCGCTAACCCCTCACTTGCTCACTACTCTACCCGTCTTATCGAGCTTCTTATCAAGCATCCCCAAATCGGGCGCATCTGGTCGCTGCGCCTGCGTTGCGTCAACGCAGGTTGGCCGCGCCCCGAACTGGCGCCGCAATGCCGGCACATCGTACAGCCCGGCGTCAGAGATGCACGCGTCATAGTTGCCGTACCGGAGATAGGGCGCAACGTCAGTGATGTGGTAGGGACCAGCATTGGCGCAGTGCACGAATGCTATGATGAATAAGGGGCTCATCGTTGGTCTCCTTTCTGCGTCAGCCAACACTCATCTCAGCGCCAACCACAGCTTGACGCGATGCGCTTACGATGCTCCCGCTGCTGCTCGACAATCCCGACGCTGTTTCAGTGCAGTTTCCAGCCGCGCCCCTCCATGCATTGCACGTTGAGAGCAGCCATCATATTTGGGTCGGCGCTGCTGGCATGAACGCCAGCCTCACTGCAGTCAAACGCGTCTTGCTCAAAGCTGGCCGGCCCTGCGGGATGGATCCACGTGAGTTGGCCGC
>Ga0335081_10004882_pt1 | contig 21200 bp, 20 predicted proteins | sample Lox_Sample_35_FD_206713 | JGI IMG/M metagenome (GOLD analysis project Ga0335081, IMG submission 206713) | Soil microbial communities from Loxahatchee National Wildlife Refuge, Florida, United States - Lox_Sample_3.5 | ecosystem: Environmental > Terrestrial > Soil > Wetlands | place: USA... | reverse complement strand
CGTCTCGACCGCCCAGCCGAGCGCGTCGCGGTACGAGCTCGCGATCCCGGGAGCGCGCGAGCGCAGCGTGGCGACGTCGAAATCGCCCTGCTCGTAGCTCACCACGGCCTCGAGGATCGCTCCCGCCGGCCCGTCGCGCTGGAGCAGCGCCGCGCTGACCTCGTCGGCGAGCGGCAGCTCCTCGACGATCGTCTCGAGCGGAACCTGAAGCAGCGCGTCGGCGACCGACAACAGGCCGACGGTGAACAGCTGATCGGCTGCGACGTCGCGGACATCGGCGCCGAGCAGCTCGCACATCCGCGCCCGGGTGAGCCCCATCACCGACAGTTCGCGGGGCGCATTGGGGCCGCCGGTGAGCGCGACCAGCAGCGCCCAGCGCGACACGCCGCGGGAGCCGAGCATCATCACCGCCTGGCGGATCGAGCTGATGCTGCCGCGCAGCCCGATGGAGGCCGAGTTGATGTAGCGCAGCAGCTTCACGCTGAGGCCGACGTCCCGGTCGATCACCTGCTCGAGCTCCTCGATCGTCGCCGATCCGCCCTGCATCGCCGCCAGCGCGACGAGCGTGCCCATCTCGCCGACCGGGATCTTGCGGACCGCCGCCTTGTGGCGAGACGCGTAGAACGATCCGGAGAACAGCTCGAACCCGAGCCCCTTCGCCTGCTCGAACTCGTTGTAGTCGACCAGGCCCGACGCCAGCGCCGTCGCCCGCGCGTCGCGGATCCGCGAGACCGCGCGGGCCGCGTCCTCGGGCGAGGATGCGCGCAGCTCGATCTCGACGGTGCCGAACATGTCGAGCAGCGCCGCGTCGAAGTCGGGGCTCGCGAGCTCGTGGAGCGACAGCGCGTACCCCCGTCCGGTGAGGGCGTCGAGGACGCCCGCGACCTCCGGGTCGCCGGCCGTCTCATGCCCGATCCGCAGCAGCACGCGGTCGGGACGGACCGGCGGGACGCCGAGCGCCAGCAGCAGCTCGCGCGACAGCGGGAGGTGCGCGAGCGATTCGCCGACGAGCCCATCGAGCCCGACGCCGCTGAGCACGTCGCCGAGCAAGCGCGCCGCGGTGCGCTCGCCGTGCTCGGAGCCGTCCGCGGTCGCGTAGGCGACGCGGTAGCCGGTCACGCGCATCTGCCCATCGACGACGGGCTGGCGCGAGATGAACAGATCCGGGGCCTCGTCCGACGGCTCGACATCGGTATCAAGCTGCTGCGTCGCCACCAACCCTTTGTCGGCAACCTGAGGTCTGGACCCCAGGGGTTTCGGCGGTAGGTGGACGCCCTTCAGGCGCTGGCGACGCCGCTGCGCTCGGCGACCGCGGATTCGATCCGCTCGGCGATCCGCTCGCCGGTGAAGCCGACCTCCTCGTGCAGCAGCTTGGGCGTGCCGTGGGTGACGTACCGATCGGGCAGCCCGACGCGCAAGATTCGCGGCGCGAGTCCGGCGTCGGACAGGCTCTCCCACACCGCCGAGCCGAACCCGCCGGCGAGGACACCCTCCTCGACGGTCACGAGCAGCTCGTGCTCGGCGGCCAGCTGCGCGGCCAGGCCGACGTCGATCGGCTTGGCGAACCGCGCGTCGGCGACGGTGACCGACAGCCCGTGCGCGGCCAGGATGTCGGCCGCCTCGAGCGCCTTGCCGACGCCGCTGCCGTAGCCGAGCAGCGCCACTCGCTCGCCCTCGCGCAGGATCTCCCCGGTGCCGATCTCGATCGCCTCCGGCCGCGCCGGCAACGGGACGCCGACGCCCTCGCCGCGGGGGTACCGAAGCGCCAACGGGCCGTCGTCGTACAGCAATGCCGTTCGCAGCAGGTGCACGAGCATCGCCTCGTCGCGCGGAGCAGCCAGCACGATGTTCGGGAGGCAGCGCAGGTAGGGGATGTCGAACGCTCCGTGATGGGTGGGGCCGTCGTCGCCGACGAGCCCGGCGCGGTCCATCGCGAACACGACGTTGAGCTTCTGCAGGCAGACGTCGTGGACGATCTGGTCGTACGCGCGCTGCAGGAAGGTCGAGTAGATCGCGGCGACGGGCTTGCACCCCTGGAGCGCGAGGCCGGCGGCGAACAGCACGGCCTGCTGCTCGGCGATCCCGACGTCGAAGTACCGGTCGGGGAGCTCACGCTGGAGGATGTTGAGGCCGGTGCCCGAGTTCATCGCGGCCGTGATCCCGATCACCCGCTCGTCGCGCCGGCACTCCCGCACCAGGGCGTTGCCGAACACCGCCGTGTACTGCGGGGGCGCGGGCTTCCCGCGCGCGGGCTTGTTCGCCGCGGTCGCGGGCATGCCGTTGGCGATCGACTTCGGCTTGGCCGCGTGCCACTTCTCCATGCCCTCGAGCCCGCCCTCCTCGGAGGGCGCAAACCCCTTGCCCTTGACCGTCGCGCAGTGGATCACGACCGGCCGCTGGGCGATCAGCGCCTCGCGCAGCGCGCGCCTGACCGCTCGGACGTCATGGCCGTCGATGACGCCGATGTAGACGAAGTCGAGCTCCTCCCACCACAGGCCGGGCGCCCAGAACGCCTTGATCGACTCCTTGACATGCGGCCCGAGCCGCTCGAACGCGGAGCCGATCCCGACCGGAAGCTTGGTCAGCCCCTCCTCGAACCCCTCGCGCGCGCGCCACAGCTTGGGGTTCAGGCGGATCCGGTTGAACTGGCGCGACAGCGCGCCGACGTTGGGCGCGATCGACATCCCGTTGTCGTTGAGCACGACCACGATCGGGGTGCCGAGGCCGCCCGCCTGGTGGACCGCCTCGAACGCCACGCCTCCGGTCAGCGCCCCGTCGCCGACGACCGCCACGACGTGACCGTCCTCGCCCTCGCCGTGCCGCATCGCCTCCTTGATCCCGACGGCGTAGCCGATCGCGGTGGAGGCGTGGCCCGCGCCCATGATGTCGTGCTCGGACTCGGCGATCGAGCAGAACGGCGCCAGCCCGTGGTACTTGCGGATCGTCTGCAGCCGGTCGCGCCGGCCGGTCAAGATCTTGTGCGGGTAGGCCTGGTGGCCGACGTCCCACAGGATCTTGTCGCGTGGCGAGTCGAGCATCGAGTGGAGCGCGACCGCGATCTCGCACGCGCCCAGATTGGCGCCGAAATGGCCGCCGATCTCCCCCACGGTGTCGATGATGTGCTCGCGCACCTCCTGGGCGATCTGCTGCAGCTCGTCGTCGCCGAGGCCGTGCAGGTCCTGGGGCTTGTCGATTCCGTCGAGCAGTCGGGTCATCAGAAGGATCGGGTCGCGATGAAGTCGGTGATCTGCTCGAGCTCTGCGGTGTTATGCGATCCCGCCTGCCCCGCCGCCTGGCGCAGCGCCGCGCGGGCTCGCGCGTGCGACTGCCCCGCCAGTTCGCGCGCGCCGTCGAGGCCGAACTCTGTCACGTACGTCCGTTTCCCGAGCCGCTCGTCGCTTCCCTGGTGCTTGCCGAGCGTGGCGTCGGAGCCGGTCACGTCGAGAATGTCGTCCACGATCTGAAAAAGTATTCCCAGTTCCCTCGCGAACCCGTGGAAGCTGTGGATTCTCTCAGGTTCCTCAAGCCCGGCGAGCAGCAGCACGCACTCGATGCTGGCGGCGATCAGCCGCCCGGTCTTGAGCTCGTGCAACCGTCGCAGCCCGGCCGGGCCGTCGGGCGCGGCCCCGGCGACATCGATGTACTGGCCCGCAACCATCCCCTGAGCGCCGGTGGCGGCCGCGAGCTCCCGCGCCGCCGCGAGCAGCCGGTTCGGGTCCGCCTGCTGGCGAGACAGCAGCAACACGAACGCCTCGGCATACAGCCCGTCGCCGGCCAGGATCGCGACGTCCTCGCCGAAGGCAACGTGGCATGTGGGCCGGCCGCGGCGCAGGTCGTCGTCGTCCATCGCGGGCAGGTCGTCGTGGATCAGCGAGTACGTGTGGATCAGCTCGATCGCCACCGCCAGCGGCAGCACCCACTCGGGTTCCCGGCCGATCGCCGACGCCGTGGCCAGGGCCAGCACGGGCCGGATCCGCTTGCCGCCGGCCAACAGCGAGTAGCGCATCGCCCGCTCGAGCCCGTCGGCGGCCGGCTCGGCCACGAACCGCAGCGACTCGAGATAGCGCTCGACCTGGGCGCGCAGGTGCTCGGGGTAGGCCGGAGCGGGCCCAGGGGACGCCACCGGGACCGAGGGTGGCACCGGATCCTGGGCGCTCGCCGTCGGGAGCCTCGCCGTCAGGAGCACTACGACGCCGGCAGCGGCAGCTGTCCGGGGAGATCCGGCAGCGGTTCCAGCGCCGCCCGGGTCCGCTCGTCGACTCGGGAGCTGGCCTCGCCGGCGAGCCGCGCGCATTCCTCGATGAGCGCGAGCGCCGCGTCGACTTCGACGTCCGGCGAGCGAAGCTGTTCCGCTGCCTCCTCGAGACGCGCGCTCAGCTCGGTCAGAGGATCGTTCACGGTGGCTAGGGTAGCGACAACCCGGCCGGCGCCGCCCCCCAGATGACCCTCCTAGAACCGCAGCAGGGCGCCGATTCCCTGAAGCGGGCCCAGGTCCGGATAGTGGCGGATCACGAACACATCCGCGCCCTGGGACAGCGCAGCCCCGGCCGGTACTCGATCAGCCGCCTGGCCTGTCCGGCTGCCTCAGTCGTGCTCACCGCTTCGCGGGTACCCACGTGGACCGTCCCGAAAACCGCCGCCGGACCGTCCCGAACCGCTTGGACGAGCGCGGACGTCAGTCGCCGGCGTCCAGCGCCTCGTTGACCAGCTGGTCCGCGCGGGCGTTGTCGGCCCGGGGGACGCTGCGGATCCGCCACCGATCGAACTCGCGCAGGGCCGCGATCGCGTCGGCGTGCAACGGCTTCATCGCCGGGTGTTTGACCTTGTAGACGCCGCTCACCTGGCGGGCGACGAGCTCGGAGTCATTGACGATCTCGATCTCGCGCGCACCGAGCGCCTTGGCCCGCTCGAGGCCGCGCAGCAGCGCGCGGTACTCGGCGACGTTATTGGTGGCGACCCCGATCCGCTCGGCGACTTCGTCCAGCACCTCGCCGTCCGCACCGGAGACCACGACCCCGATCGCGGCCGGGCCGGGGTTGCCGCGTGCGCCGCCGTCGACGTGGACGACGACGTTCAAGCTCTTCCCCCCGCCGGGGACCGTCAATCCGTGGCCAGCTCGGGGAGCTCGCCGGTGACGCGCGGGCGACGGCGATCGCGAACCGCGCGATTGCCTCCTCCGGACGAGCTCCGGCCTCGCCGCGAGGTCTTGCGCCGGTCGACGATCACCTCGACGTTGGGATCGTCGGCGTAGTAGTCCTCGAGCTTGTCCAGCAACTCGTCGGCGAGCGCCTCTGGAACGACGCAGTAGATCACTCCCCTGATGCTAGAGGACACATCGCGGGGTTCACATCGAACCTTTGTCCAGTCGCCGGCGGGCGGCTTCAGCGGCGCTGAATGTGGCTCAAGCGGGCCCGAGCGCCCCGTGCTCGTCGTAGGAGGCGTTCGACTCGCGTTCGGCGGCCGTAAGCTCGTCAAGCTCATATCCCTGAGCCGCCACCCGGACCACCGGAACCTCATCGGACAGATCGACCTCGTACCGGTACCAGCACAGCTCCCACGATGCGACGATGTTGACGAGGCTCGGGTGCTCCAGATTCGGGTGAATCGATACGTCGGGCGCGCCCAACGACCGGGCCACGCCTGCGACGGTCCGGCGGTGTTCGGAGTTGTTGAACACGGCGATCGCGGAGGCGATCTTCTGCCCGGCTCCCATCGGGACGGCGCGGACGTGACGCGGCTCCCGCGCGGCCTCGCGGTCTCGCCGGCGCGGAGCCCGACGATGCTCCGCGGGCGCCGGGGCGGGCGGGGGGGCCGCCGGACGGGCCTGGGCGGGCGGCTCGTACTTGGCCTCGGGAGCCTCGGGCGACGCGGGCGCGGGATCGCGCCGGCGGCGCAGCCGGCTCAGGAACGACCCGCGCCGGTTCGAGCTCGCCGCGTTCTCGTCGTAAGTCGGGACGGTCCCCTCGCGCAGCCATCCCTCGTGGAGCGCCCGCGGCTTGCATAGCTCGCACACCGAACGCCGCGCGCCGCCGTCGATGTAGACCTCGGCGTGCTCGCCCCGCAGCAGCGTCCGTCCGCACACGTCGCAGACGCTGATCGCGGTGGAAGGCCGGATGTCCTTGGTGCTGGCCACGAGACAGACGAATATAACGGTTAGGCGGCGGAGAAATACTTAGGGTATTGGTCGGCGGCCTCTGAGCGCCTTAGGCCCTCACCGCCTCCTTCTCCGCGCGGGCCTCCTCGACCACCTTCCCGGCCAGATGGCCGGGAACTTCCTCGTAGCGGAGGAACTCCATCGTGAACTCGCCCTGGCCGCCGGTGATCGAGCGCAGATCCGGCGCGTAGGAGAGCATCTCGGCCATCGGCACCTCGGCCTTGACCTCGGTCATGCCGGCGCCCACCGGTTCCATTCCGAGCGGCCGCCCGCGCCTCGAGTTCAGGTCGCCGATCACGTCGCCGACCGCGTCCTCGGGCGCGGCGACCGTGACGAGCATGATCGGCTCGAGCAGCACGGGGCCGGCCTGCTCCATCGCCTGCTTCATGGCGAGCGAGCCGGCCAGCCTGAACGCCATCTCGGACGAGTCCACGGTGTGATAGGAGCCGTCGTACAGGCGTACCCGCAGGTCCTTGACCGGAAAGCCCGCGACCACGCCCGTCTGCATCGCGTCCTGGACTCCCTTTTCGACCGCCGGGATGAAGCCCGCGGGGATCACGCCGCCCTTGATCGCGTTGACGAATTCGAACCCGGTCCCCGGCTCCAGCGGCTCGATTTCGATGTGGCAATCGCCGAACTGGCCGCGGCCACCCGTCTGCTTCTTGTGGCGCCCGTGGGCCTTGGCGGCCTTGCGGATCGTCTCCTGGTAGGGGACGTGCGGCGGGTTCAGGTTGACCTCGGCGCCGAACCGCGACTTCAGCCGCTCCACGATCACCTCGACGTGGACCTGCGAAAGGCCGGCGACGATCTGCTCGCCGGTCTGGTCGTCGCGATGGAGGTCGATCGTCGGGTCCTCCTCCTGGAGCCGACGCAAAGCCGTAAACACCTTTTCCTCGTCGCCCTTGCTCTTCGGTTCGACCGCGAACGCCATCACCGGCGCCGGCAGCTTGATGCTCGGCATCTCGATCGGCTCGTCGCGCGAGGCCAGCCAGTCGCCGGCCTTGGTCTCCTTGAGCTTGGCCACCGCACCGATGTCGCCCGGGCCGAAGTCGTTGGCGTGTCCGGTCTGATGGCCCTCGAACGTCAACAGCTGGCCTATCCGCTCCTTGGTGTGGGTGCGCGTGTTCAGCACCTGCGAGTCCTGCTTGACCACGCCCTGGTAGACCCGGAACATGTTGATCCGGCCGGCGAACGGGTCGGCGCGGGTCTTGAACACGTACGCGAACATCTCCTTGTCCTCGACCGGCTCGAGCGTCACCTCGCCGACCTCGAGACCGCCGTGCTTGACCGGGGAGGGAAGGTCCTCGACGATCGCGTCGAGCAGGCGGTTGGTGCCGAGGTTGCGCGTTGCGACGCCGCAGGTGACGGGAAAGATCGCACCGTGGTTGGTGCCGTCCTTGAGCGCGGTGACGATCTCCTCGTGGGAGATCTCCTCGCCCTCGAGGTAGCGCTCCATCAACGCGTCGGAGTTCTCGGCGACCTCGTCCATCAGCTTCTCGCGGTACTCCTCGGCCTGGACCACCAGGTCATCGGGGATCGGAATCTCCTTGCAGTTCTCCCGCGTGGGTGCGGGCGGGGATTCATACTCGTAGGCCTTCATGTCTACGAGGTCGATCACACCGCGGACCGCGTGCTCTGAGCCGATCGGGATCTCGGTCGCGACGACGTGCTGACCGAAGGCGGACTTGAGCGACTCGAGCGTGCGGAAGAAGTCGGCGCGCTCGCGGTCGAGCATGTTCACGAAGATCAGGCGCGCCAGGTCGAGCTCGGCGGCTCGCGTCCACAGCCGGCTGGCGTGGACCTCGACGCCCATCACCGCGTTGATCACGAACACCGCCGACTCGCACACGCGCAGGGCGCCGAGCGCGTCGGCGATGAAGCTCGAGTCGCCGGGGGTGTCGATCAGGTTGACCTTGCGCTCCTGCCACTCGAACGTGGCCATCGCCGCGGTGATCGACATCTGCCGGGACTTCTCGTCGGGGTCGGTGTCCGAGGCGGTGGTCCCGTCGAGGACCGAGCCCATGCGGTTGATCGCCCCGGCCTGGAACAGCAACGCCTCGTGCAGCGAGGTCTTGCCACTACCGCGGTGGCCGACGAGCGCCACGTTGCGGATGCGATCCGCGGGCTTGTGCATGCCGTGCTCCTCTCCTTGGTGACCTGTGAAAGCGAATTTACAAGGGAATCCGGCTCGGCGCGTGGCAGCTCACGACCCGTCTCGCAGCCGGGTTTTCCGGCCTCGCTTCGCTCGGCGTCCGTGGGGCCTTGTGCCCCGTCCGGTCAGGGATCGCGGGGCATGGATGCCCAACGTAACCGGCCCCACGGACGCCGCCGCAGGCGGCCCCAACTAATCCAGCTCGTCGGCCAGCTTCGACCGCAGGCGCAGCACCGCTTTCGTGTGTAGCTGCGACACGCGCGACTCGGTGACCCCGAGGACCTCGCCGATCTCGCGCAGCGTCAGGTTCTCGTAGTAATAGAGAGCGACGACCAGCTTCTCGCGCTCGGGCAGCGCCGCAATCGCGTCCGCGATCCGGTCGCGGAGCTCCGACTGGTCGACCAGCTGCTCGGGGTCTGGCGCGGCGCGGTCGGGCAGCGTGTCGAGCAGCGAGATCGCGTCGCCGGTCGAGTCCGACACGCTCCACAGCTCGTCGAGCGCGACGATCGTCGAGTTCGAGATCTGCAGCAGCGCCTCCTGGAAGTCCTCGAGGCTCAGTTGAAGTTCGGTCGCCATCTCCTCGTCGGTGGGAGCACGCTGGAACCGGGCCTCGAGCTTCATGTTGGCCCGCTCGATCTCTCGCGCGCGGGCGCGCACCGACCGCGGCACCCAATCGAGCGTCCGCAGCTCGTCGATGATCGCGCCGCGGATCCGGGTGATCGCGTACGTCTCGAACTTGATCTCCCGGGACAGGTCGAACCGCTGGATCGCCGAGATCAGGCCTCCCAGCCCGTACGAGATCAGGTCGGACTCCTCGACGTGGGCCGGCAGGCCAGAGCCCATCCGCCCGGCGACGTATTTGACCAGTGGGGAATACGCGACCACGAGGCGCTCGCGCGCGCGCTCGTCGCCGGTCGCCTTGAACCGCCTCCACAGATCCTGTAGCTCGATCGCTTTGACGTTGGTTTCCAAGTTCCCCCAGACGTTGTTTGGCCCGCCTCATGCGCGGGGATGAGCGCGCGAATAGGTAGACCTTAGGCGGGCCGACTCAACGCGAGTGTAGACCTGAGTGGTCGATATGTTCGCATGGCCCAGGAGTTCCTGGATCGCCCGCAGATCGGCGCCGCCGTCGAGCAGATGGGTCGCGAACGAGTGCCGGAGCGCGTGCGGATGGGCCTCCGCGAGCGCCGGCGAGCGGGCCACGGCGCGCCTCGCCCAGACGCTGAGCCGCCGCCTCACGTCCGAGGTCGACAACCGCCGGCCCGACTTCGAGAGGAACAGCGCGCGGTCGCCGGCGCCGCGTCCCCCGTCGGCCGCGAGCGCCGGCCGGGCGCGGGACAGATAGCGCTCGAGGGCGCCCGCCGCGTGCTCGCCCACCGGGACCAGCCGGGTCTTGGACCCCTTTCCCTCGACGCGGACGGTCTCTGCGTCGAAGTCGATCGATTCCAGATCGAGCGACACCAGCTCCTCGGCCCGCAGGCCGCACGCGTAGGCGAGCTCGAACAGGGCGCGGTCGCGCAGCTCGAGCGGCGTCGTGGCCGGGATCGAGTCGAGCAGCGCCGCGACCTCGCCCGCCTTCAGCACGCGGGGCAGGCGCTGTGCCTTCTTAGGCGAGCTGAGCAGCTCGGCGGGGTTGTCGCGTCGCGCGCCGATCTCCATCTGGGTCCGGAACAGGCCTCGGAGCGCCGCCAGCCGGCGCGCGACCGTCGACGGCGCGACGCCGGTCTCGGTCTGCGCCGCCGCGTACCGCCGCAGCGTCCGTACGTCGACGGCGGCGGGATCGACGTGCCGATCGGCGGCCCAGGTCGCGAACTGCCGGCAGTCGCCGGAGTAGGCCTGGCGGGTTTTCTCGGCGACCGCCCGGCGCCGGAGGTCGTCGTCGAACGCCTCGAGCGCCGCGGGCCACGACGAGGTTTGCGCGAGCGACTCCATCGCCGCCCCGTATTCGCTGTGCGCGCGGCAGTGCCTGCTGATCAGGTCGGCCGCCGGAGTCTACGTGACGTCGACGAGCGTGCCGATCGGGGTGTACTGGTAGACGTCGTGCGCCTCGGAGTACGGCATCTCGACGCAGCCCAGGCTCTGGGCGGAGCCGTACGAGGCGCGGAGGAAGCCGTGCAGCGCGTCGCCTCCGTTGAAGTAGCTCACCCACGGCACGCCTGGGTCGCTGTAGTGGCTTCCGTCCGGGTTCGTGCCGCTCATCGTCACCGAAGGCGCGTGCTCGAACACCGCGAACACGCCCTGCGCGGTCGGCGCCTCCGGGATGCCGGTGTTGACGGGGCCGGAGACGACGGTCTTCCCGTTGTGCCACGTCGTCTGGCTCTCGGGGCTGCCCTCGCTCACCTGAACGAGCGTGTAGCCGAACGTGTTGGCCTTGCCCTGCACCGCCGCGGTGATCAGTGCGTTCCAGACCTGGGGTCCGGGGACACCGTCGGCGGTCATGCCGGCGTTGTTCTCGAACGCCATGATCGCGCCCTTGGTCATCTCGCCGAACGTTCCGGGCGCCCACATATTCACCAGCGCGCTCGGGGTGTTCGGGTAGCGCCAGTTGAAGCTACCGGCGGGCGGCTTGACGGCCGCTGCAAGCTGGTTGGCCGTATTGGGCCCGGGCCCCGTGCCGGCATAGTGGAAGCGGAGCGGGAGATAGCCGAGCACCGCCAGCAGCTGCTGGAGCCGCAGCGTGCTCCCCTGCGGCACCGTCCAGCCGCTCCACGCGTCACCGCTCTGCTTGGCGCCGACCAGACGTACACCGTTGGGAAGCCCGATGCCGACGTTCGCGCCAAGCCCGTAGCCGAAGCCCTGAGGTTGGAACTGGATCGAATGGCTGGTGATCGTGTGCCAGGTGCCCGCGGTCCGTGGTGAGACGGGCGGCATCGACCCGCCGAGCGCCTGTGACACGGGCTTGTTGAAGGTGATCGTGATCGGCGTGGTCGCGGTGATCTTGCTACCGGGAGCCGGATTGGCGATCGCGCCGGTCGCCGAGCCGGCCGGGAAGAAGCTGACGAGCGCCGCCGACGGGTTCTCCCAGGTACGAGGCGCGGCGGCGACGTAAACGGTGCCCGCCTCCGCGGTTCGCGGGAGGGTCACCGTCGACTGCGGCGCGGCCAGCACCCTCCGTTGCATTCTCGTCGGCGACGAGCCCGAGGAGATCGTCGACACGTTGTCGGCGAACTGCAGCCGCAGCGGCTGGCCCGCGGCGATCGTCAGGAAATGCGCCCTCAGGTGCGCGCTCGGCGTGGTCAGCGTCAGGTTCAGGTGCTCGGTCTTGCCGGTCAGCCACGCCACCGCGCTCGGACGCTTGACCACGACCTGGACCGACAGCGTCTCATGGGCGGGGATTCGCTCGTTCGGCCAGATCTGCTGGCCCGAAAGATGGACGGGGATGGCGGACCTGGTCGGACCGCCGTACGCGCTCACGCTCTCGATCGTTCCGCCGCCGAGTGGCAGCGACACCTTTGCCAGTGCCACCGGGTCGGTGCCCAGACTCGCCTTCGAACTCTTGAGCGCGATCGCCACCGCGGCCGCCACGCCCACCAGGATCACGACGATGCCAAGCGCGAGGTACGGCCCCCGCCTGCGTGAAGTTCTGGCTAATCCGGACGCCCGACGCGGCGTTCCGTATGGCCTCGCCGGGCGTCGCTCAGGGCGTAAGTATGTTGCTCGCGCTCGTGCCAGCTAAGACCACCCCATCGCCATAATCGTACCGATCGCCCCGACGGGTCTTTGTTGGGGGCATGTTTTGTTCAGACTTCTGCAAGCGGGATTTCATTCCTGCCGCCTCCTGGGGGTGCATGCACGTAGCACTCGCGGGTGACCGCGCCCCCGAGCGCGTGCCGCGCCACGAACGACAAACGGCGGCCACCTGAGGGAGGACCGGGCCTGGTTCCGGGCGCACGACCCCGAGGTTTGCCACGAGCGCGGAACCACCTTCCTGTTGCGACATTCGGCGCGCGGCGGCTGCTACCGGGTCACGGCGCCCAGCGATGCGCTCGACACCAGCCGGGCGTACTTCGCCAGCGCGGCGGCGGGAGCGGGCCGGTCCGGTGGCCGGTAGTCCTTGGTCCGGGCGGCGATTTCGTCGTCGGAGAGGTTGACGTCGAGGCGGCGGGCATCGACGTCGACCGTGATCTCGTCGCCGTCGCGGACGATCCCGATCGGACCGCCCCGCACGGACTCGGGTGCGACGTGACCGGCCATCAGACCGTGTGTGGCGCCCGAGAACCGCCCGTCGGTGAGCAGCGCGACGTCCTCGCCAAGCCCCTCGCCGACGAGCGCCGCGGTGACCGCGAGCATCTCGCGCATCCCGGGGCCGCCGGCCGGTCCCTCGTTGCGGATCACGACCACATCGCCCGCCTTGATCCCCTGGCTGCGCACCGCCGCCATCGCCTCCTCTTCACACTCGAACACGCGCGCCGGCCCGGTTTGCCGGCGCCGCTCGTACCCGGCGACCTTGACCACGCACCCCTCGGGGGCGAGGTTGCCTTTCAGGATCACCAGGCCGCCGGTGTCCTTGAGCGGGTCTCTCAGCGGGCGGACGACTTCCTGTCCTTCGGTCTCCTCCGCCTCGTCGGCGTGCCGCCCGACGGTCTTGCCCGTGACCGTCTGGGCGTCCTCGTTGAGAATCCCGGCCTCCTTCAGCCGCTTGAGGACGATCGGGACTCCCCCGGCGGCGTACAGGTCCGGGGCGACGAACCGGCCGCTCGGCTTCAGGTCGCACAGCAGCGGCGTGCGCTCGCTGATCCGGTCGAAGTCGTCGATCGTGAGCTCGATCCCCATCTCCTTCGCCACGGCGAGGAGGTGGAGGACGCCGTTGGTCGAGCCGCCGCTGCACGCGATCGCGGCGATCGCGTTCTCGAGGGCCTCGCGGGTGATGATGTCGCTGGGTCTTTGGCCGCGCCTGAGCACGTCCATGACCAGTCCGCCGGCGTCCTTGGCCACCTCGACCTTGTGCGGGTCTTCGGCCGGAACCCCCGAGGAAAACGGCGAGATCCCGAGCACCTGGAACGCCATCGCCATCGTGTTGGCGGTGAACTGCCCACCGCAGGCGCCCGAGCCGGGCGACGCGGCATCCTCGATCGCGGTCAGCTCGTCGTCGGTGATCCGGCCGGCGGCGTGCGCGCCGATAGCCTCGAACACCTCCTGGATCGTGATCCGCTGACCGTTGTACCGACCCGGGTAGATCGAGCCGCCGTACAGCATCACGCTCGGCACGTTCAGCCGGCACAGCGCCATCACGGTGGCGGGAATCGTCTTGTCGCAGGCGCTGATCGCGATCACCGCGTCGAAGGCGTGGGCGAAGGCGACCAGCTCGATCGAGTCGGCGATCACCTCGCGGCTCGCGAGCGACGCCTTCATCCCCTCGGTGCCCATCGTGATCCCGTCCGAGATCGCCATCGTGTTGAGCTCCATCGGGGTGCCGCCGGCCTCCCTGATCCCCTCCTTGACCTTGGCCGCCAGCGCGCGCAGGTGGAAGTTGCATGGCATCGTCTCGATCCACGTGTTGGCGACGCCGATGAGCGGCTTTGCCAGCGCCTCCTCGTCGTAGCCGATGCCCTTCAGCTGCGCACGGGCCGCGGCGCGCTCGGGCCCGTCGGTCAGGGCGCGGCTGCGATGCTTGAGGTCCATGGCGCGGGAACGTTAGTGATTCGGCTCCGCCGGCGCGGGCGGGCCCCAGTCGAATGGTCGGCGGCGCCTGACGGCGGCGCCTTCGGCGGCACTTTGCCGGTCGGCCGGCGCGGGGCCGTCACCACCGGCGAGCTGGCGCATGCGCGCCCGCTCCCACTGCGACAGCCGCCACAGGTCGCGCCGTACCTGGGACGGATCGAGCTGGCGGCCCGGGAGATGCATGTTGGCGGTCGTGATCAGCCGGCGCTCGTCTCCGGTCAGCGCCATCCACTTGGCGAGCACGTCATCGGAGTCGGGCAGGCGCGAGCTGCCGTACGGGCGTGTCTCGTCGGGGAACGTGACGCAGTACTCGTTGAGCAGGCGGTGCGTCTGGGCCAGGTAGGCCAGGATCGGCCGGTGCGGGTAGATCAGGTACGCGTACGGAGCGCCACCGGTCCCCCCGGCATCGTCCGGTCCGTCGGCGAGCGTCCCCCACACGCGGAGGAAGCCGAGGTCGCGGTACATCGCCCACTCCTCCTCGTTGACGCACGAGCGCAGCAGAGCCCTCGCGCGGGCCTCGGCCCGGCGCTCGCGCCCGGGGTCATACGACCACGTCGGCGCGCGCTGGCGGCGCGCCTTGTACCGGCTCCAAAGCTCGTCGATCCGCGGGATGATCAGGTCGGACAGCAGCGCAAGGGCGACGAGCGCGGTCGCTGCGAGCGCCAGCACCATGGCGGCCGCGGGCCTACCTGCCGCCCGCTGCCCGCGGAAAGAAGATCACGCGGTCGGCGTCCCAGGGGATGTCCTCGAATGAGCGGACCATGATCGACTCGCGCCGTCCCTGCCGGCCCGAGACCGGCACGGCCGCCCACAGCCCGGCGTCCAGTTGGCGGCGAAACTCCTCGATCAGGCGCTGCTCGTCCTCGGCGCGCTCGACGTCTCCCTCGGCGATCAGAACCTCTCCGTGGCCCGGCTTCATCCTTAGAAAACGCACATGAGGATTATGCCAAATGCGTGGCCGCTCCCGAGGCCTCTGACGGACGCAAAACCGCCCACGCGTCTGGTTTGCAGGCGATCCCCAGGATGTCGACGGGTCCGGGCCCGGCGCCGAGCTCGCGCAGGCCCTGTGCCACCGCCCGCGAGGCCAGCTCGCGGGCGGCGCGGGCGGCCTCGAGCGGTGCGTCACCGTGTGCGAGACGCGCGGCGAGCACCGAGGAGTGGGTGCAGCCCGAGCCGTGCGCGGCCCCGTCCTCGTGGCGCTCGCCATCGAGCTCGACCAGCCGGCGGCCGTCGAAGAACACGTCGGTCAGGGGCTCGCGGTGGCCGCCGGTGACGACGACGGCTTGCGGGCCGAGCGCGTGCACCCGGCGTGCGAGCTCTGGGACGTCCAGGTCATTTCCGGCGTCCCCGATCAGGGTCCTCGCCTCCGGGACGTTCGGTGTGATGACGGTTGCCCTCGGGAGGAGGCTTTCGATGAGCGCGTGGCGCGCCTCCGGGGCGAGCAGCACCGCTCCGGACTCCGCCACCATCACCGGGTCGAGCACGACCGGCGTGTGTCGGGGGAGCTCGCTCAGGGCTTGCGCGACGGCGTCGATCGTCGCGCGATCGCCGAGCATCCCGATCTTGACGGCGTCGACGCCGATGTCGTCGGCGACCGCTTTCACCTGGGCGATGATGATGTCCGGGGGGATGGCGTGGACGGCGGTGACCCCGACCGTGTTCTGGGCGGTGATCGCGGTGATCGCGGTCATGCCATGCACGCCGCAGGCGGCGAACGCCTTCAGGTCGGCCTGGACGCCGGCGCCGGCGCCGGAGTCGGAGCCGGCGATGCTGAGGACGCGCGGGGTGCGGCGAGTCCGGGTCACGGCACCGAGGTTAGGGAGTGCCGCGCTCGAACACGCATGACCGGTCGCGTCGTTTGTCAGATATTGCATGCCCGCGGCCCGTCGGGCTCGGGTGTGGCCGCCCGTTCGCCCGGTTGCGGTCCACCGGCGATGCCCTCGTAGTCACGGAATGACCGAGAAGCGCCCGCCCGCCCCCCGGCGCACGAACCCGCCGAGCTCGAGCTCCGCGAGCGCCACCAGTCCGCGGTCCGGCGCGAAGCCGGCGCGGCTCAGCGCCGCGGCCGTCTCGTGACCGTCGGCGATCGCCGCCAGCAGCGGGGCGAGCTCGGCGGGCGGCTGGCGGCGCGGCGCGCGCGCGGCGCGCGCGCCGGCGCCGAACAGGTGATCGAGCACGTCCTGGGGCCCGCGCACGACGGACGCGCCGGCGGCGAGCAGCCCATTCGACCCGCCCGCCTGCGGCTGGGTCACGCGACCCGGGACCGCTCCCACCGGACGGCCGATGCCGTGCGCGAGCCGGGCGGTGACCAATGCGCCGGAGCGCTCGCCGGCCTCCACCACCACGGTCATCGCCGCCAGCGCCGCGATGATGCGGTTTCGCGCCGGGAACATCCACCGCCACACCGACGTCCCCGGCCCAAGCTCGGATACGGCCGCGCCCGCGGCCACGATCCGCCGGTGGAGCGCGCGCTTGCCCGGCGGATAGGGACGGTCGGCCGAGGCCGGCAGCACCGCGACCGTCGGCCGGCCCGCCTCGAGTGCGCCGGCGTGAGCGGCCGAATCGATCCCCAGCGCCATGCCGCTGACGATCGTGATCCCGGCGAACGCCAGCCCGCGCCCGAGCGCCCGCGCAACCTCCAGTCCGTACGGCGACGCCTTGCGGGAGCCGACGAGCGCGACAGGATCCTCGGCGAGCATTCCCGTCAGGCGCCCAAGCTCGCCGGCGACGTGCAGCACCGCCGGCGGCGCGGCCAGCGCGAGGAGCGACGCCGGGTAGGCCGGATCGCAGCGACACACGGTCTCGAGCCCGGCGGCCCGCGTCTGCGCCCGGACCTCGTCGAGATCCAGCGTCGCGAGCTCGCGCCGCAGGTCCGGACTTTCTCGCCCCCCGATCGCCGCGATCAGCTCATCGTCGCGCAGCGCCAGCACCTGGTCGATCCGTGAGCGCGCCCTTTCGAGGTGGGCGCCGAGGCGACCGACCAGCCACGACCGGGCGGTACAGCCGTCGCAGGCACGCTCGGTCATGCCGCCAGCAGCGCGTCGGCGTCGCCGCGCTGCCGCAGGCTGAGCGCGGTCAGCAGATCACGGTGCGTGACGTGGTCGTGACCCTCGAGGTCGGCGATCGTCCGCGCCACCCGCACGACCCGGTGGCGCCCGCGGGCGCTGAGCGCGCCGACCGCGTAGGCCCGGGCGAGCGCCTGCTCAGCGTCCTCGTCGAGGCGGACATGGCGCCGGGCGAGCTGCGCGTCCATCTCCCCGTTGCAGCGCGCGGCGTACCCCGACAGCCGGAAACGCTGGCGCTCGCGTGCATGCGCCACGCGCTCGCGGGCCAGCGCCGACGAGGTCTGGGGCGGCGCCCGCAACTCGGGCTCGGTGGGCCGCTCGACGTTGATCAGCAGGTCCATGCGGTCGAGCAGCGGCCCGCTGAGCCGGCGGCCGTGGCGTCGCAGGTCGGCCTCACTGCACCGGCATCGATCGCCGACGCCGGCGAATCCACAGGGGCACGGATTCGTGGCGGCGACGAGCATGAACCGCGTCGGGAACACGAGCGCGCGCTGGCCGCGCACGATCGTCACGCACCCGTCCTCGAGCGGCTGCCGGAGCGCGTCAAGGGTGGAGCGCTGGAACTCGGCGAGCTCGTCGAGAAACAGGACCCCGTGATGCGCGAGGGTGGCCTCGCCCGGTCGGGGCGGCGCGCCCCCGCCGACCAGGCCGGACGGCGAGATCGTGTGGTGGGGCGCCCGGAACGGCCGCGCCTGCACCAGGCCGGCGGCGTGCAACCCCGCGATGCTGTGGATCCTCGTCACCTCGATCGCCTCGGCCCGGCTCATCGCGGGCAGGATCGACGGGATCCGGCGGGCGAGCATCGTCTTGCCGGTGCCCGGCGCGCCCTCGAGCAGCAGGTTGTGGCGGCCGGCGGCCGCGATCTCGAGCGCCAGCAGCGGGGCGGCGTGGCCCCTGATGTCGGCCAGGTCGGGCTCGGCCGCCGTCGCTGGCGCCCCGGGCGCCCCGGCCGGCACCGCGGGCAGCGGGGGCGGCGAGGACCCGGCGAGCACCTCCGCGGCCGCCCGCAGGCTCGACACTCCGGCGATCTCGAGTCCCCCGACCAGCGCCGCCTCGCGGGCGCGCTCGCGGGGCACGATCAGACGCTCGAGGCCCGCGCGGCGCGCTCCTTCGGCGACGGCGAGCGCCCCGGGCGAATCTCGCAGCTCACCGCCCAGCGACAGCTCGCCGAACACCGCGTACGCGTCCAGCGCGTCGGCCGGAACCTGCCCGCTCGCGGCGAGCACGCCGAGCGCGAGCGCCGCATCGAACCCCGGCCCGACCTTGCGCAGGAACGCCGGCGCGAGGTTGGCGGTGATCCGCGTCTGGGGGAACTCGAAGCCTGAGTTCGCGATCGCCGAGCGAACCCGGTCGCGCGACTCCCGCACCGCGGCGTCCCCGAGCCCGACGACCGTGAACGTCGGCAGGCCGCTCCGGATGTCGACCTCGACCCACACGTGATGGGGATCGATCCCGTCGATCGCGAACGTGGCGATGCGCGCGAGCATCGCGTCAACGTACGCGCCGGCGCGTCAGGGGTGGGTGACGCCGCGTTCCAACTCTACGGAGCGCGCCATGCTGTGGTTGCGCAGAGTTGGAACGCGGCGTCACCCACGCGTCACGCGCCCCGGCGTAGCGTCACCGGCGTGTCCACCGATCCCCGTCCGCGGCTCGGAGCGCTCGGCGAGGAACTCGCCGCCGAGCACCTCCTCAGGCGCGGTTTCGAGATCGTCGAGCGCAACTACCGCACCCGCTGGGGCGAGCTCGACATCATCGCGTATGACGGCCGCGTGCTCGCGTTCTGCGAGGTCAAGACGCGCCGGGCGAGCCCGGCCGGCGCCAGCCCCCTCGACGCCGTCCGATCGATCAAGCGGGCGCAGGTGCGCAAGATGGCCGGACGCTGGCTGATCGAGCGGACGGGCCGGCCGCGCGCCGACACGCTGCGGTTCGACGCGATCGGAGTGACGGTCGACGCCGGCGGGCGCCTGCTGCGGCTCGAGCACCTCGAGGGCGCGTTCTAAGGCTCGGCTAAGGCGCCGCCGACCGTTCCGCCAAGGCGCCGCCGACCGCTCCACTACAGCGACAGCTGCTGGTAGGCCATCGACTGGAACGACAGCCGGTGCAGCGGCGAGACGCCCAGGCGCTCGATCGCCTCGCGGTGCTCCGGAGTCGAGTAGCCGACGTGCTGGGCGAATTCCCATCCCGGATGCGTGGTGTCGGCGCGCCGCATGTAGCGGTCGCGCGTCTCCTTGGCGATCACCGACGCGGCGGCGATCGCGGCGCTCTTGGCGTCGCCGTCGATCACGGCGCGCTGTTGGTGGCCGAGCGCCGCTACCGGGAATCCGTCGCTCAGGCAGATGCACCCGTCGCATGCCACCTTCGAGAGCGCGTCGCGGAGCGCGGCGAGGTTGGTGTTGTGGAGGCCGCGGGCGTCGATCCCGGGCGCGCACCGCGACACGATCACAACCTTGTCAGCGAGTCGCAGGATCACCGGGAAGAGCTCGGCGCGCGCTTCGGGCGTCTGCTGCTTGGAGTCGTTGAGCGCCCCGAGGGCGCGGACCTCGCCGGGTCCGATCGCGTCGAGGTCGAACAGCACGGCCGCCGCGACCAGCGGCCCCGCGAGGCAGCCCCGTCCGGCCTCGTCGGCGCCGGCGACGAACCGGACGCCCAGCGAGCGGTCGAACTTGAACAACCGCCGGGCCGCGCGCGGCGCGGTCTTGCGGCGGGGCGCGGGCGCCACCCCATTCGCGCGCTTAGAGGAATCCGATCCGGTCGGGGGGCCAGTACGTGAAGAACGCGGTCCCGATGAGCCATTTGCTCGGGACCGGCCCCCAGAACCGACTGTCGTCCGACTCGCCACGGTTGTCGCCCATCATGAAGTAGTAGCCGGGCGGAATCTTGATCGGTTTGCCGAAATTGCACGAAGGCGTGCCGGCGCATTGGATCGGGAAGGGTTCCTTCTCGAGCGAGCCGTTTCGGATGACCTGACCGTTGATGATCCGGATCACGTCCCCAGGCACGCCGACGACGCGCTTGATGAACGTCTGGGTCGACGCCTGGGGCGTCGGCTTGTTGCAGGCCTGCTGGGTCGGCCCGCCTTGGCCGCCCTGGTTCGGGTTCCCGCACACAGGATTGTCGAAGTCGGCACCGTGAGGGGGGTGGAACACGACCACGTCGCCCACGCTGGGGTTTCCGGCCAGACGATTCGTGAGCACCCGCTGACCGACGTCGAGCGTCGGGACCATCGATGGGCTCGGGATGCGGTAGGGCTTGACGATGAACGCCTGGATCAGCAGCGCGAGCGCCACGGCGATCGCGACCGTGATCACCAGCTCGAGCAATCCCCTCAACTTGGAGCTCCAACCACTACTGGTCGTGATCTGCGTGGGCGACCACTAGAGGAAGCCGATCCGGTCGGGCGGCCAGTAAGTCAGGAAGGCCTTGCCGATGATCCACGATCGCGGCACCGGTCCCCAGAAGCGGCTGTCCTCGGAGTCGGGCCGGTTGTCGCCCATCATGTAGTAGTAGCCGCGGGGGACCGTGATCGTCTGCGGGAAGTTGCAGGCCGAGTCGCCGTCGCACTGGACGATGTAGTGATCGGGCTCTCGCTTGCCGTTGCGGATCACATGTCCGTTGTCGATCGAGATGCGGTCGCCCGGAAGCCCGACGACGCGCTTGATGAACGTCTGCGATGACGGTTGCTTCCATGGCACCGCACACGCCGCCGGCGCGTCCTGTCCGGTCCCGTCCTGTCCCTGGTTCGGGTTCGCACAACCCTCTCCGTAGTCGTTGGGCGGGTGGAACACGACGATGTCGCCGATGTGCGGCGAGGAGAAGTCCATCCCGATGCGGTCCACGAGCACGCGCTGGTCGATGCGGACGGTGGGAAGCATCGACCCGCTCGGGATGCGGTAGGGCTTCACCAGGAAGGCCTGGATCCCGAGGGCCAGGGCGAGCGCAGCCACGACGATCGCCGCGAGCTCGAACAGCGTGCTCGCCGGCGACTTCTTGGCCTTCGTCACTCCTGCTCTTCGCCGGCGGATGCCTCCGCGGCCGCCGGACTGGCGTCCTGCGGCGCCGTCGGGGGGACGGAATCCTCGGACTCCTCAGCGCTGGAGCTTTCCGCGCCCGACTCGGCCTGTACTTCAGCGCCCGACTCAGCCTCGACCTCGGCCCCGGACTCGGACTG
>Ga0335081_10004881_pt1 | contig 21201 bp, 20 predicted proteins | sample Lox_Sample_35_FD_206713 | JGI IMG/M metagenome (GOLD analysis project Ga0335081, IMG submission 206713) | Soil microbial communities from Loxahatchee National Wildlife Refuge, Florida, United States - Lox_Sample_3.5 | ecosystem: Environmental > Terrestrial > Soil > Wetlands | place: USA... | reverse complement strand
CTTGACGTGCCCGGCGTGCCCCGCGCTCGCGGGTCCGATAAAGATGTTGCCAGGCTTGATGTCGCGGTGCACGATGCCTTTGGCGTGAGCCGCCGCCAGCGCGTCGGCGATCTGGATTGCCACCTCCAGCAACTCCTCCAGAGCGGCGGGCCTGCCGCGAAGACGTTCTCCGAGTGGCTGGCCTTCCAATAGTTCCATGACGAGGAAAGGCCGGCCCTCGGATTCGCCGATGTCGTAAATTGCGCAGATATGCGGATGATTGAGCGCCGAGGCGGCACGGGCCTCGCGCTGAAACCGCTCCAGCGCGGAATGGTCCGCGGCGAATTCATCGGGGAGGAATTTCACCGCCACATAACGCCCCAGCCGGATGTCTTCGGCGCGATACACTACACCCATGCCGCCGCTACCCAGCTTTTCGACAATGCGGTAATGAGTGAAAGTCTTCCCGAGCATCCGTGGGATGAGGATAGCACTTTCGAGGGGAAGGATCTTCGAAAGCGTGGGACGGAAAGTCTGGCGCTGCTGTCAGGTCACGCGGTGGCGGCGTGCGCAATCTCTTCTAATCCGCGCTCGCGGATTTCCTGTTCGCGGATGAGGAACTTCTGCACTTTCTTCGTTACGGTCATGGGGAATCCGTCCACGAACCGGACATACTGAGGCACTTTGAAATAGGCGATTTTGCCCCGGCAGAAATCGCGGATCTCTTCTTCGGTGGCGGCGGCTCCGGGCTTGAGCTGAATCCAGGCGAGCACGGTTTCGCCCAGGCGGGCATCGGGCAGGCCTACCACGTACACGTCCGCCACTTTCGGGTGCGTGTGCAGGAAATCTTCCACCTCGCGCGGATAGATGTTCTCGCCGCCGCGGATGATCGTATCCCTGGCGCGGCCGCGGAAGCTGAAGTAGCCGTCGGGACGCAGCACCGCCAGGTCGCCGGTGTGCAGCCAGCCGTCGGCATCCACCGCCTGGGCGGTCGAAACCGGGTCGTTATCGTAGCCCTTCATCACCATGTAACCGCGGGCGCACAACTCGCCCTGCTCGCCCAGGGGCAGGCGGGCGCCGGTTTCCGAATTCACAATCTGGATCTCAGTGTTGGGCAGCGCTTTTCCCACAGTGGTGACGCGGATTTCGAGCGGCGCATCCGCTTCCGACATCGTCAGGCCCGGCGACGATTCCGTCTGCCCGTACACGATGGTCAATTCCGGAATGTGCATGCGCTCCACCACGCGCCGCATGATTTCGATGGGGCAGGGAGAGCCGGCCATCACACCCGTGCGCAGGCTGGTCAAATCGAAGCGGTCGAAGTCGGCGTGCGTCAGTTCCGCGATGAACATGGTGGGCACGCCGTAGAGCGCGGTGGCACGCTCGGCATGAACCGCCTCCAGCGTCGCGCGCGCGTCGAACTGCGGCGAGGGCAAAATCAGGGCCGCTCCGCTGGTGAGCGACACCATGGTTCCGATCACCGATCCGAAACAGTGGTAGAGCGGCACGGGAGCGCAGATGCGGTCGGCGGGCGTCGCCTTCAGCCCTTGCGCCATGGCAGCGCCGTTGTTGACCAGGTTGTGGTGTGTCAGCAGGACGCCTTTGGGGTTGCCAGTAGTGCCGGAGGTGTACTGGATATTGGCCACGTCGTGCGGCCCGGCGGCTTCCTGTTCCGGCAAATCGACGCCGCCGGCGAGCATGGCTTGCCAGGAGTCCGTCCCGATCCACACCGCGTGTTCCAGCGGCAGCGCATCGCCGTTGCGCGAGTCGGCGAGGATTTCGCGGTAATTGGCGCGCGCGTCGCGCTCGTGCAGGAACAGCGCCCTGATTTTGGAATTCTTCAGCACGTAGCGCAGCTCATACGAGCGGTAGGCCGGATTGACATTCACCAGCGCCACGCCGGCGCGCGCGGCGGCATATTGCAGCAGCACCCACTCCACGCAGTTGCTCGCCCAAATGCCGGCGCGGTCCTGAGGATGAAGGCCCATCCCGGCCAGGCCCCGGGCCACACGCGTTACTTCGCGGTCGAGTTCGGCCCAGGTGAAGCGGGCGTTCTGGTGCCGGACAATCAAAGCTTCGCCGCCGGGGTTCCGGGCCGCCCGGTCGCGCAGCGCTTGCGAGATGGTCTTTTCGAGCAGGGGGATGGCAGCCCCGCGAGCGTAGCTGAACCTGGTCACCGAACCCCCAGTGTAACCGCGCGCGGCGAGCCGCTCTAATTTGAACGGTTTATAGAAGGATAAGCGCGACACCGCCTATTGCGGCGTCACCGTGAATTCGTCGTAGTAGCTGACGCTATCGGTCTTCGCCCACACGCCCACTTTGCCGGAAACCGGCTCGGGCAATGTGTATTCCAGCAGCGGTTTACCGTTCAGCCAACCTTCCAGCTTGGTGCCGTGCACGGCGATCTTCATGTTCTGCCACGTCTTCATGGGCAGCGGCACTTCCTCGCTGCCGCGCTTCACGAATTTGCGCACGCCTTTGTTGAAGGTCCAGAGCACCAGGTTGTCTTCCTTGCCGTTGAACCGCACGGTGAGGTAATCGCCGTTGGGCTTGAGGTTGAAAAGAATGCCGGCGCACTGATCGAGCGAGCCATCCACCATCTGAAAGCGCATGGAGATTTCGCCGTTCTGGAAATCGTCCACGCCCTGCGCCACCGCATAAGGGTAATAGGCGAAAGCCTTCACGTTGTCGATGAACTCTTCGTGGCGCGCGCCGTAAATGGCGCGGGCTTTATCGGCCAGGCCGCCGGAGGGCTCGTTCTTCTTCCATTCGCGCCCGTCTTCCATGAGTACGTTGCGGGCGCCGTCCGTCACCACCACCCAGTGGCCCACCACGCCCAGGAAATGGGTGGGTTCCGCGCCGGGTTTTTCGGCCGCGACATCGATGTGAATCGGTCCGGCGGCAAGCGCCGCCAGAGCCAGTGCGAATGGCAAAAGCTTTTTCATGTTCGAGTCCTATTGCGAAAGTGTACCCAACCGGCGATGGCTACTACCAGCGGCCATAGAGCGTAAAAAATCCAGGCCGCTCCCGCCGGGCGGGCGGCCAACGGATGGCCGGGGTATTCCGCTTCGCCCGCGTGCGCCGGCGGAGCCACGCCGGCCAGCCGGTAAATTGTTTCGAGCACGATCTCCTCGGTGGCGGAACGGCTCATCGCTTTGCGGCCTCCGAGCTGATACCACACCTCGCCATAACGATCGGCCGGACCTTCGAACAAACCGGCGCGGCTGCGGGCGGCGTAATCGACGGTCATACCGGGCAGGATGCGGTCGAGTTTGCTCAGCACCTCGCGGTTCAAGTCCAGCAGGCGCGGATCTTCGGGTGCCAGATAGACCGTCACGTGCAACGGCTGGCGAATCGCGGCGAGCGCGCGCTCATCGGATTTGGGGAACGAGTTGCGGCGGTTCTCGCTGAGGTCGAAGGTGGGACGTAGGGTGGAGGCTCCGAAAACGAGTGCGGCCCCTACGGCGCCGGCCGCGGCCGTGCGAACCATGCGCTCCACCGGCGTGCGGCGGAGGTCGAGCCAGACGGCTGCCAGCGTAAAACCGGCCAGCGCCAGCAGCAGCGTCACCGCGACGGTGCTCAGGCGAAATTGGCCCTGCTCGAAGACGCGCAGGGCGGAAGTGGGGGTGTAGGACGCCAGCTTTTCGAGCCAGCCGCCGCGCCCCGCGGCCACGAATTCCAGCGCCCAGGTGCCCACCGTAAAGCCCAGCGTTACGATGGCAGCACTGGCGGCGCTATCGGCCAGCGCCGCGGCGGCCACGGCCACGCCCGCGGCCAGGCCGGCGTGCAGCAGGTGCCCCAACAGCAAATTGAGAGTTTCCGGCGCATACAATGTGCCGCCGTAGAGTTTCCAGAGCCCCAGCGCCAGCAAGCCGGGCACCCACGCCACCATCCAGCCGGCCATCAAAGCGGCGCCTTTGGCGGCCAGCATGGAACCCGACCCGGCGGGCGATTGCAGCATCAGCTTCCATGCGCCGCTCGATTTCTCCGCCGAAACCAACCGGATGGCGACAAACGGAAACAGCAGCGTGACCGCCAGGTCATACGCTCCGAAGGTCGGCACGAGGATGCCGTCCAATGGCGAAAGCCCTTGCGCCAATGCCGCCGCTCCGCTGTTGATACCGCTGGCTTCGGCATACGTTTCGACCGCAGTGATGAAGCCGTGACCCACCAGCGGCCCGATGATCACCAGCAGCAGCCAGAAGGCGCGCGACGCCATCAGCTCGCGGAACTCCTTGCCCAGAAGCAGCGCGAAGCGGCTACGCGGTGAGCGCAAGAAAGACCTCCTCCAGGCCGCCCTCGGGCTTTCCGGCTTGCGCGCGCAATTCGTCGAGCGTGCCTTCCCCCACCACCAGGCCGCGGCTCAACAGCACCAGCCGGTCGCAAACGCGCGCGGCATCGGCCAACTGATGGATGGAAAGAAACAGCGTGCGGCCGCGGGCGGGCAGCGTGCGCACCAGCGCCATCACGTCGCGGGTTTGGCGGAAGTCGAGGCCATCGAAGGGCTCATCCAGCAGGAGCAGCGGATGCGGCGTGAGCAGCGCCAGCGCCAGCAGCGCGCGCTTAGCTTCGCCTTTGGAAAGCGACCCGATGCGCGCGCCCAGCAGGTGCTCGAGTTGAAGCGAGCCGGCGAACGCGAGGCCCTCGCCCGCCGGACGGCCGTAGAGCGATTCGAAAAAACGCAGCGCCCAGCGCACTGGCTGAGACTCCCAGGGCCGGATGCCGTCCGGCAGATAGAACAGCGCTTGCTTGCGATGGACCGCATCGAGCGGATGGCCGCGAAACTGCACCTCGCCGGAATCCGCCGCCACCAGCCCGGCGAGGCATTCGAACAGCGTGGTTTTGCCGGCGCCGTTCGGGCCAATCAAGCCGAGCACCTCGTTTTCCCGCACGCGGAAAGCCGCCTGGCGCAGCACCTGGTTGCGGCCGTAACGTTTCGACAGACCTTGGGCAGCCAGCAGCATCATTCAATCGATTTTGAACCGGGCGATACGGCCGTTCGGGCCCACGGCCCATCCTTCGTCGCCGTGAAAGCCGAGCGCGTTGTAGTTGCCGTTATCGAAGTTTTTCCAGCTTTTGCCATCGTCAAACGAGATGTCGGAACCGGAGGTGCCCGTGGCCAGCCAGGCATTGTGCTTCGGCAGGTAAACCACGGCCGAACGAAAGCCGGCGGGGCCCGATGGCGGGGCGGTCCAGGTGGCGCCGCCATCGTTGGTGATGGCAATGTTGCGGGACGCGTCTTGCGGTTTGGTGTAGTCGCCGCCTACCGCCATGCCGCGGCGCGCATCGGCGAAGGCCATAGAGAAAATGCCGGCGCTCGCGCGGTCGCCGCGGATGGGCGTGGCGGCGGCCGTGACGCGATCGCCCTCCAGGTGGTACACGCGCGCGCCCTCCGGCAGTGTGCCGCCGGTGCCGATCCAGGCATCGCTTGCGCCGCGCACCGCCAGCGAGCTATTGCTGGCCGCGAAAGCGCCTTCGCCGGCCAGCGCGGGTGGCATCTTGACACGCTCCCAGTGTTCGCCGCCGTCCGCGGTGGTGAAGACCGCGAGCACGCCATCCACCGCATCGCCCGCCAGAATTCCGTGGCGCGCGTCGCGAAAAGCCAGGCAGTCGAAGAAGCCTTTTTCATCGGGATTGGTGAACTGTAGCGTCCAGTGCGCTCCGCCGTCGGTGGTTTTGTAGACGCGCGAAGCCGGCCCGGGTCCGATGCTCATCAGCCACGCGGTGCGATCGTCGAGCGCGTGAACCGCGCGAAAATCGAGCCGCTCCGCGCCCGGAACTTTGGCCGCGCGCCAGGCAGCGCCGCCATCCGTGGTAATGAGGTAGGTGCCGCCCGAGCCGCTGGCCCAGGCTACGCGATCGCCGGGCGCGCTTATGCCGCGCAGCGAAGCGGTAACGCCGCTCGACTGCGGCACCCACGACTGCGCCAACGCGCCGCCGCACAGCGTCACCAGCAACCCCGCTCGCCTCCATGGGATCTCTGCCATCATGAGAAGGATATGTTAGCGAAACGCAGGCTCGGGATGCAGGGACTGGAGGTGTCGGCCATCGGCCTGGGTTGCCTGGGCATGAGCCAGTCGTACGGCGTTCCCGACGACCGTGAGTCCGTCGCCACCATCCATCGCGCGCTCGAACTGGGCGTCACGCTGTTCGACACCGCCGAAGCCTATGGACCTTTTCACAACGAGAAGCTGTTGGGACGGGCGCTCGAGGGAAAGCGCGGGCAGGCGGTGGTGGCCACCAAGTTCGGCTGGAGCTTTCAGAACGGCAAGATGGCGGGGCTCGACAGCCACCCGCAACACGTCAAAGAGGTCGCCGAGGCGTCGCTCCGTCGGCTGAGCACGGATTACATCGACGTGCTCTACCAGCACCGCATCGATCCCGCAGTGCCGATTGAAGACGCGGTGGGCGCCATGGCCGACCTTGTGCGGGCAGGGAAGGTGCGATACCTGGGTCTTTCCGAAGCCGGCGAGGCGAACATTCGCCGCGCGCACGCGGTCCACCCTATTTCGGTGCTGCAAAGCGAATACTCGCTCTGGGAGCGGAATCTGGAGGCGGGCATCATTCCGCTGCTGCGCGAGCTGGGTATCGGGCTGGTGCCGTATTGCCCGTTGGGCCGCGGCTTTCTGGCGGGCAGCGCGCGGCGAGCCGAGGAATATCCGGCCACCGACTGGCGTTTCAACGATCCCCGTTTTCAGGGCGCCAACTTCGACGCCAATATGCGCGCCGCCGCCACTGTGCGCGAAATAGGCGTGCGCAAGCATGCCACCGCCGCGCAAGTGGCATTAGCATGGCTGCTGCACAAAGGCGACGAAATCGTTCCCATCCCCGGCACCAAGCGCCGGGCCTACGTGGAAGAAAATACCGCCGCGGCCAGTGTTGCGCTTAACCCCGCGGAAATGGCGGCGCTGGATGCAGCCTTGGCGCCGGAGGCGGTGGCAGGGCCGCGATATTCGCCGGAGCGAATGCGGTTCATCGATCGTTAGCTCACGTTGGCACGCGAATTGCCCTCTTCAATGGGAGAGGTGTTCACGATGCCTTTTTTGTACGTCCTGGCAGCTCTCGTCGTGGTTGCAATCGTTGCCTGGGCGGTTAACGTTCGCCTGCCGATGCCCGAGAGCATCCGGGCGATTCTGAATGTCGTGATGGGCTTGATCGTCATCGGAGTGCTGCTGTGGCTGATCAATACTTACGTTCCCATGGCCGGCTCGATTCGGGCGCTTTTGAACATCGTGGTGGTGCTCGCCAGCATTGTGTGGGTGCTGCGCGCGTTCGGCCTGTGGCCGCAGGTAGTCAGGATTTGGAATAATTTCACTCGGCGGCGCATCGCCGACGAACCGCCGGTGGCTCATCAGGGCCCGAGCGACGTGCGGTAGACCGCTCTCTTACGTTCGCGGCTCCGACAAGAGGGGTAGCTACCGCCAATAGCGGCCGGTTCGCGCCACAGCTTCGATGGCGCGGATGCGGTATTCCAGGGCGCCGGCCCAGCAGGCGGTCTGGCGCTGGGTGGCGCCGCTGGCTTCGAGCCCGGCGCGAATCTCTTCGCCGGTGATGCGCTCGAGGTAGGGCGCCAGCCAGCGAAGGTCATCCAGTGTAATGCCGCCCCGCACGTCATCCTCGTGTTTGCCGGAGTAGCCCCATTCCACTACGTTGCCGCGCACCCCGTTGATGAAATGCGGGCTGTCCCGGGTGAAGCCCGAACAGTCGCTGCGCGTGCGGCGCATCACTTTTCCCCAGCGGCCCAGCGCCGACCCCCAGTCGAAGAAGCTGTAAAGCAGCTCGCCGTCCGGCGCGCGGAATACGCCGGTGTTCGCTGTTTTCTCGCCCTCGCGTACGTCCTTGGCATCCCAGTTGGAAAGCAGCATCATGACGACGCGCAAGCCCGCAAACTCGCGCGATCCGCGAAACGGATTGTCGGCCAGAGACCACGCATGGTTCTTGAGAAATTCCATCTTGGGGTCGCGCAGTTGGAAACGGGCGCGCTCGAAGCTCCCGTCCGCGTGAATGAAGTGCCGCGCGCGATGCAGGTGGCCGGCGTCCACCAGTCTGCCGGCCGCCACATAATAGGAAGGCTCCACGATATATCCAAGCGCCGCGACGAAACGCGAGCAGAACGATTCCGGAATCACCTTGCCGCCGAACTTCACGCTCCAGGAGCGGCCGTGGGCATCTTTCACCGTGAGCTTGGGAAACGTGCCTTCCATGTCCTCTTGCAAAAAGTAAAAAGGGGGCGCCGGCGCCGCTGCGCACCCTGCCGATCCGCAGCTCCAGTTCTCCGTACCGAGATCGCGCGGCGCGCGCCAGAGTACTGCGGGACGCACGGCTTCCACCGCGCGATCGGCGTCCTGCGGGCTCTGCGCGGTTACCGAGAGCGCCAACAGGCCCAGCAGCAGCCGTTTCATCGCAGGAATGCCCTCGCGGCACGCGGTGCAAATTCGCGCGCAAAGTCGAGTCCCGCGCGGAAAGCGAAAGTCAGTCCGAACGAGCGCGCCGCATTACCCATGCGCGAAGTGCTGCGTGGCTGCCACACCTGCTCGATCAGCGATCCGCCCGCCACCCCACCGAGGGCGGAAATGGAAACGGATCGCGACCCGTCCGCATGCCGCGCCAGCAGCGGGCTAGTGAGCGCATAGGCCAACCTGCGGCCGAAGCCGTGCGCGCCGGAGCTGAAGTAGCGGTTGTCTTCGCCCAACCCCAGAGCGAAGCCGTGCTGCAAAGTGGTGGTGACGATGTGGGTGGCGAAGTCGTTGCCGAAGCGGCGTTCGAACCCGAGCGAGCCCTGGCCCCATTCCTTGGGGCGGTTCCGCCACTGATCGTACCCCGCGAGCACTCCGGCATAAAGATAAGCGTGCGGACCGGTGAGGCTCCGCACATAATTCGCCGCCCGCTCGGTGCGGGTAATGGGTACGTAGTCTTCCGCCGTGCGGCGCGAACAATCTACCGACGCCGCCTGCGCGTAGAGCAGAGAAATAGGGACGGCCAAAGCGATAACAACCGCGCGCGCAATCATCGGGCACGGTGGTGCAAGCGAAGCACCAGGAAGAGGCGCACAGAAGTGGTTTATGTGCGACTCAAAACACCTTGCGGAATGTCAGATTGAGCCGCACCGCACCGGTGAGCGGATGCTTCCCCTCTTTGAGCGGCGCTACTCCGTGATAAATGAAACGAGCCGGGCCGCCCCACACGGCCACATCGCCGTTCTCCACCGGCAGGCGCCGCAGCGCGTCATTGCGGCGCAGGCCGCCCCACAGGAACACCGCCGGGAGCCCGAGGGAGACGGAGACGATGGGCGCCCACTGGTCCTGCTCGTCGCGATCGCGGTGGAGTCCGAGCTTGGAGCCTTTCGCGTAGCGGTTGATCAGGCAGGCGTCGGGATCGTAGCGCGCGAATCCGGCATCGGCGGCGGCGCTGACGGCCAGGTCCAGAAACAGCGCGGGCATGGCAGGCCAAGGTGCGCCGCTCGATGGATCCACCGCATCATAGCGGTAGCCGGTGCGATCGGAAACCCAGCCGGTGCGGCCGCAGTTGGTCATGGCCACCGACATGGTGTAGCCCCCTGGTGTCACCAGGTTGCGGAAGGGCGCGGCTTGAGCGATGCGGGCGATCTCTTCCACCAGGGCTGGCGCCGCCGCCGCAGCGAAGCCGCGCAACAGCACCGCGCCCTCCACCAGCGGCTCGCGGCGCGGCGCGGCCGGTTCGTCTTCAAACAGAGGCGTCATGACCCCTCACGCCCGGCGATGCTTCAGGTCAGGGCCGTCTTGCAGTAGGCGACGCATTTGGCGATTTCCGTCATCACGTCCGAGCCTTCCGGCACCTTGTACTCGAACTCGATGGTGCCCTGGAAGGTGTATTTGCGCCTCTGCATCATTTGCAGGATGTCGCGGATGGGCGTGTCCCCCTGGCCGAATGGCATGTTGGGCCCGTTGTTCATCTTTCGGTCCTTGATGTGGACGTGCGTGATCCGCTCGTGGTATTTCTCGATGAACGCGGCCGGTGAAACGTTATTGGCGGCGATGAAGTGGCCCAGGTCGATGTTCGCCCCGTTGTACTTCGAGTAACTGAAGGCCGTCTCCCAACTCTCGGGTTTGCCGAAAGCCTCGGGATTGGTGATGTTGGTGTGGCCGTGGTAGCCCACCAGCATCTTGTGCTTCTCCGCGAATGCTCCCAGACGCTTGGTCTGGCTGAGGGGAATTTCGCAGGAGATCGCATGCGCTCCTAAAACCTTGGCGAGATCGAAACAATAATCCACTTCCTCGTCGGTGAATTTGTCGATGTTATCGAACTTCACGATCTGGATGAGCACGCCCGCATCTTCATATTTTTTGCGGAACTGCTTGAAGCCATCCATGGATTGCGCGAGGCGCCATTTGCGCAAATCTTCGTTGGCCGCCTTGCGGGCGGCTTCCTGCTCAGGTGTGGGCGCCGCTCCGCGTCCCGTGCGCGGCGCGGCGAAGGGCGCGGGCGCGCCGAGCGACGCCTCTACCGGCTGCAAGCGCAGTTCGGCCGCGCTCAGATTGAGCTGGATCATATCGCGCAGAATATCGTCCGCGCCGCCGGGCAGGCCGTGCAGGCTGTAGGGGACGTTCAATCCTATCTGTACGCCTCCCCATTTGGAGTCGGGCTTAGCCGCCAACCGCGCCGCGGGCAACGCCGCCAGCACCAGTCTTCCCAGACCACGCCTGCTTAAGTTCATAATTTCATCTCCCATCCTTTACGGGCCGTTGGCCGCACAAATCGGTTGGCTTCGGCGCTGTTGGTGAAGCGCAGCGCCTTGCTGTTCCATTGCAGCTTGCCGGGTACGCGGAATGCAATGGCGATCAGCGAAAGCCATTCGGCGTATGTGCCGGTGGTGCTGAAATCGGAACACGAGGGGTCGCCTCCCTTGCAGGCGCGCACCCAATCGAGCATGTGGCCGGGCGAGCGGGTGAGCAAGGGCGGTGGGAGCTGGTACTCGGCCCAGCGCGCCGCCGGCAGCAGCCACACGCCTTCGCCGCGGTTGCAGGTGGCCATGATGCCTTTGGTTCCGATAAAGACGGAGCCGTTGCCGGTGAGAATTCCGGGCTGCGCCGGGGTGGGCCGTTCGCCGAAAACCATCACGCCAGGACCGCCGGCGCCCTGCCGCGGCGCGTTGGGGTCTCTGCCGCCGCCGCCCCGGCCCGCTGCCTGCGCAGCGCCGCGCCCGCCGCGTCCGGAGCCTGCCCCGCGTCCCTTATCGGCCACCAGGTTATTGGCGGGGGGCAGGATGGTCTCGTGTTCCATGCCGGGAACGTGGTAGACATCGGGATCGGTGGAGCGCGACGAATCGTGATAGTAGACCGTCACCGCCGGCATGTTGCCGCGCGCGGGAAATTCCAGCCGCATCACGCCACGGTTGGGATAAGTGATGCCGCTCTTGCCCGTCTCGGCGATCGCTTCCACCGAGACCGGCGCGCCGAGTTGCAGCGCCGTATGCACGGGTCCGGCCGTGTGGGTGGCCCAGTTGCCGATCTGCCCCGTGCCGAAATCCAGAAAGCCGCGCCAGTTGTACGGAACGTAATCGGGGCTGAACGCGCGCATCGACGCGGCGCCCAGCCACAGGTCCCAATCCAGCGTGGAAGGCACCGACGCTTCCGGCGGGGGCTGTTGCAGACCCGTGGGATGCGTGCCCGGCGAGGTGGAGATGTGGGCTTCGGTGACGTCGCCGATGGCGCCCGACCAGACGATTTCGGCGGCCACGCGGTTGGCCTCGTGCGAAAAACCCTGGTTGCCCATCTGGGTCGCGACTTTGTATTTGACGGCGGCCTCCATCAGGATGCGCGATTCCCAGGGAGTGCGGGTGAGCGGTTTTTCCAGGTAGACGTGCTTGCCGCGCTCCATGCAGGCCAGTGCCACGGTGGCGTGCATGAAGTCGGGAATACCGATGGTGCACGCGTCGATGTTCTTACCTTCGCGGTCGAGCATGACGCGGTAGTCCTTGTACTTGGGGAGCTTTTCGAAACGCTTGAAATTGGCGGCGGCGCGCGCATCGTCCACGTCGCACAGCGCCACGATGTTTTCCGTGCGGGCGGCGTCGTTCAGGTCGACACCTCCCTGGCCGCCGCAGCCAATGGCAGCCACATTCAGTTTGTCATAGTAGTGCTTGTATCCCAGCGCACGCAACGTAGGCACACTGCCGAATCCGGCGGTGGGCACGGCTCCCGCCAGCAACGAGCCGAAAAAGAAATATCGCCTGGACAGACCTTCTGAGGACATGGTTAGACTTTAACACCCGAGTAGCGTGGACAGTCAAACGCATCGCGCCTATGCAACAATCTTTGAATGCTCAAATTCACGGTTGTGGCGGCGATGGCTGCCGCCAATCTGGCCGCGCAGGGGATGACGCCGGAAACGGAAAAGCAACTCGCGCGCGATATCTACAAGCAGTTCGTCGAGATCCAATCGGGGTACGCCACCGGCGCCACCACGCCGGTTGCCGAAGCGGCCGCGGCCCGGCTGAAAGCGGCGGGCTTTGCGGAATCGGACCTCTTCCTGGGCGGCGCCATTCCGACCAAGGGCAACCTGGTGGCGCGCTATCGCGGGAGCGGCGCGCGCAAGCCCATTCTGTTGCTGGCTCACACCGACGTGGTGGAAGCCAAACGGGAAGACTGGAGCATGGACCCGTTCCAGTTTGTGGAGCGCGACGGTTATTTTTACGGACGCGGCACCGGCGACGATAAGGCGCAGGCGGCCGTCTGGATTGCCAACCTGATCCGCTACAAGCGGGAAGGCTTCCGCCCGGATCGCGACATCATTGTGGCCCTGACGGCCGACGAAGAGGGCGGCGGTCCTTACAACGGGGTGCGCTGGCTGCTGAAGAATCACCCGGAAAAGATCGACGCGGAATTCGCTCTCAACGAAGGCGGCTGGGGCGAAATCGCGCACGGCCGGAAGATCGCCAACGACGTGCAGGTGAGCGAAAAGTATGTGATCGATTTCCGGATGGAGGTGCGCAACAAGGGCGGCCACAGCTCGCTGCCGGTGCCGGACAACGCCATTTACCACCTGGCGGGCGCACTCGACCGGTTGGCGAAGTTCGGCTTCCCATTGAAAACGAATGCGGTGACAGCGGCTTATTTCGGCGCCATGGCGAAGATCGAGAGCGGCCCCGCGAAGAGCGACCTGGCGCAAGTGGCGCAGGGCTCGCACGAAGCCATGGAGCGCGTTGCAGCGCTTTCGGCGGCCTGGAACGCCACCTTGCGCACCACCTGCGTCGCCACCCAGATTGAAGGCGGGCATGCGCGCAACGCACTGCCGCAACTGGCTGCGGCCAATGTCAACTGCCGGGTGCTGCCCGAGGACTCGGTGGAATATGTGGAAAGCACGCTGAAGAAGATTGTGGCGGACGAACAGGTGAACATCAGCGTTTCGCACGAAGTGGTGAAAGGCCCGGCGTCGCCCATGCGCCCGGACCTCTTCCAGGCCGTGAGCCGGATCACCGATACCATGTGGCCCGGCGTTCCCTCGGTGCCCATGATGGTAATGGGCGCGACCGACGGCCTATATCTGCGAGCGGCCGGCATTCCAACTTACGGCGTGCAGGGATTCTTTTTCGACCGCGACGACATTCGTTTTCACGGCCGCGACGAACGCATGGGGGTGACAGCGTTCTATGAAGGACAGGCGTTTCTGTACGAGTTGGTGAGATCGCTGGCGAAGTAAAGAGAGGCCTTCGTTTGGTATCGAATACCACGCTGTCGGGAAACTCAGCAAGGTGTGCGTGTCGCAAAGGGACACTGGGGTTCTTCGTCGACCCGGCATCGAGCATTTTCTGCACGACCGGCGGTTCCAATCCGCGCCTTTGACGCTCGTTCACCTGGCATGCGGATTGCAGCAACTGAGTGCCAGGAAAGCCGATGATGCCCAGGATTCTCTTGATTGAAGATAACGAGCTAAACCGCGACATGCTCTCGCGACGCCTGGCCCGCAAGGGCTTCGAGCCTCTGCTGGCAGTGGACGGGGAGCAAGGCGTCGCCCTAGCGCTGCGCGAACGGCCCGACCTGATTCTGATGGATATGAACCTCCCCAAGCTGGACGGTTGGGAAGCCACGCGCCGCATCAAGATGGACGCCCAAACCAAAGACATTCCGGTAATTGCCCTGACCGCTCTTGCCATGGCGGGCGATCGCGAACGCGCATTGGCGGCGGGATGTGACGATTACAACACTAAGCCCGTGGAGTTCGCCGTCCTCCTGGAGAAAATAGAAGCGTTGCTGGCCGCCAGGGGCCAATAGACGAAATTGCCAGTACTAGCGCCGGCAGGTGGTATTATGATGCGCAATGCGCACCATCGTTACCCTTGTCCTGCTTGCGCCGCTCGTGGCGGCGCAGGAGACGCGGACCGCTACTCTTGACAATGGCCTGAAGGTCATTGTGCAGGAGGATCACGCCATTCCCAACGTTGCCATGTACCTGTTCTACCGCATCGGCTCGCGCAACGAACGGCCGGGCACCACGGGGCTCTCCCATTTCTTCGAACACATGATGTTCAACGGCGCCCAAAAGTACGGGTTCGGGCAGTTCGACAAACAGATGGACGACCACGGCGGCAACAACAACGCATACACCACGCGCGACGACACCGTGTACACCGACTGGTTTCCCAGCTCGGCCCTGGAGCTGATGTTCGACATGGAATCGGACCGCATGCGCGACCTGGCATTCGACCCGAAGGTGATCGAATCGGAGCGCGGCGTGGTGTATTCGGAGCGGCGGCTTTCGGTGGACAACAGCAACGCGGGGGCCTTGCGCGAACTGGCGGAGGCGACCGCGTTTGAGGCGCACCCCTACCATTGGCCGGTGGTGGGATGGCCGAGCGATATCGAATCGTGGACCATGGACGATTTGAAGGCGCACTTCCGCATGGGCTACGCGCCCAACAATTGCGTGCTGGTGATTGTGGGCGACGTGAAGTTCGACGGCGTGATGGACCTGGCGCGGAAGTATATGGGCCCGATTCCGCGGCAGGCGACGCCGCCCGAAGTGCGCACCAAGGAACCGGAGCAGCGGGGCGAGCGCCGGGTGACGCTTTCGAAGCCGGCGCAGTTGCCGATGATCATGGTCCTTTACCACGTGCCGGATACGAAAAGCGCGGATACGCCGCCGCTCCAGGTGCTCGGTACCCTGCTCGGCACGGGACAGAGCTCGCGGCTGTACCGGCGGCTGGTGGATACGGACCAGTTGGCGCTTTCGGTAAACGGCATGGTGGGCAACTCGCTCGACCCGTCGACGTTCAATTTTATGATCCAGCCGCGCTCCGGCGTGGACCCGGCGGCCGCCGAAAAGGCGCTTTACGACGAACTGGCGAAGCTGGGAAGCGAGGAAGTGCCCGCCGCCGAGCTGCGCAAGGCCAAGAACCAGCTTCTGGCGAACCATTACCGGCAGCTCAAGACGATTGAGGGGCGCGCCAATCTGCTGGGTTCGTATGAGTTGTTCCACGGCGGCTACGAGAAATTGTTTACCGCGGGAGAGGAAGTGGAAGCGGTAAAAGCGGCCGATGTGGAGCGTGTGGCGCGCCAGTACTTCACCGCGAGGAACCGCACGGTGGCGACGCTGGTTCCGGAAAGGCCGGAAGCAAGGGAGGTGACCCAATGAAACACCTGGCCTGGATTGTGGCGCTCGGCGGGACGCTGTGCCTGGGACTGGACGGGCAGGTGAAGCTGCCTTCCTATACGCGCGAGGTGCTGGCGAACGGAACGGTGGTTTACTTCGTGCAGCGGACGGCGCTGCCGCTGGTGAGCTTTCGGGTGGTGGTGAAAGGCGGCCAGGAATCGGAACCGGCGGGCATGGCCGGCCTTTCCGCCGCGACCGCCGAATTGCTGCGGCGCGGCACCAGCGGCCGGACCGCGAACCAATTCGCCGAAGATCTGGATGGGCTGGGAGGATCGTTCCTGGCCCTCGAGGATGAACAATCCACCGCTATTGCAGCCGAATTTCTAAAGAAGGATTTCGATGCAGGGCTGAAGATGGTGGCCGACGCCGTGCTGCATCCCTCGTTTCCGCCGGAGGAAGTGCGTAAGACGCTGGCGCGGCGAGGCGATGGGTTGAAGGCGGCCAAGGACAATCCGAACATGGCCATCACGTCCTATTACCGCAGCTTCTTTTTCGGCAGCGGCCATCCCTACGGGCGCATGGCCGACGAAGCCTCCATCGACCGAATCCGGCGCGATGACATCGTTGCCTATCACGACCGCATGTATGTGGGGCGGAACCTGATCGTGGTGGTGGCCGGCGACTTCGACCCTGCTGCCGCGCGAGCGCGCGTGGCCGAGACCTTCGGAGGGGCGCCTTCCGGCGACGCCTACCGGTGGGCGGCGGACCAGGAGCCGCCCCCCAATTCCAGCCCGCGCGTGCTGCTGATCGACAAGCCGGATGCGACGCAAACGTATTTTGTGATCGGGCAGCCGGGCGTGCGGCGCTCCACCGCGGACCGCGTGCCGCTGACGCTGGTGAACCTGCTGTTCGGCGGCCGTTTCACCTCGATGCTGAACGAAGCGCTGCGAGTTCACAGCGGCCTCACGTACGGCGCGTCGTGCCGCGTGGAAATGGCGCGCCTGACGGGTGGAATTGCCATCAGCACTTACACCAAAACGGAGACCACCGAGAAGGCCATGGACATGGCGCTGGACGTGCTCAAGCAGTTTTCCGAGCGCGGCCTCACGGCGGAGCAACTCGCGTCGGGCAAAGCATCGCTGAAGGGCACCTACCCGCCGCAGCATTTGCAGACGGCCGAGCAGATCGCGACCACCCTGGGCGAGATGGAGATCTTCGGTTTGGGCCGCGACGAAGTGGATCAGTTCTTCCAAAGGGTAGACGCGGTGACGCTGGAGCAGGCCAACGCCGCGGCGCGGAAATACTACCGCAACGCCAACCTGACATTCGTGATTTTGGGCAACGCGGCGAAGATTCGCAGTGTGGCGGCCAAGTACGGCCCGGCCGTGGTGGAGAAGTCGGTGAAGCAGGCGGGGTGGGCGGCGAATGGATCGATTCTATGAAGCCCTTACCCGCAACGATCCTCCAGAGCCAGTCGATCTCATATTTGTCATAGCAGGCCGGATGGAGCGCAAGCAATATGGGCTGGACCTGTATCGGGCGGGTTTCGCACCTCGATTGCTGCTCAGCATTGGCCGCTTCGAGGTGAGCAAAATGGCGGCCATCGGCTTTGGCGCCGCGGATGAATTAATCCGGTTGCGAAACGGCACCATGCCCGATGAGAGGCATTTCTTCTGTGAGATGAACGCTTCCGGCATTCGGATCGACAAGGTGAAGCTTCCGCGATGGAGCACCTATGGGGAATTGTTGGCACTCCGGGGCCGGCTGGCAGGCGACCCGGCGCGGAGTTTGATGATGGTCAGCACCGACGTTCACCTGCGGCGGATCGCGGTCGCGTTCGAGAGGATCTTTCGCGGTTTCCCGCTGAACGTGGTTTACTGTCCGGTGCCCGAGCGGTACGGTTCGTTGCGCAAGGAGAAATGGTGGAGGCGCCGCGCGGATCGCCGGTTCGTCATCAAGGAGGCGATCAAGTTACTGGGGTACCGGGCGATCCTGGCCCTGCCGGACCAGGCGGTTGGACGATTCATGCGGTTGAAGAAGTGACCGGCCGCCCAGACGGATGGATGTGTTCAAAATGGCGGAGAGCGGAATGACGCCGCCGAGTTTCAAACCTGCCACCGCATGCATTCCCGCTGAGGCGATGCAGCCGCACTCCTCGCATACCGGCTTGCCACCCAACTGGCACGGGCTGACATCTGTTTTCAGGTCCGCCGAAAGACAGGTGGTCAGCCGCGCGAAGGTGCACTCCGCAGGCGAGCGCGGCGGATTGCGGTAGCCTTCGAGCACCAACCGGGGCAGATGTACTTTCGGAACTCGCGCGGCGGCGGATAGCTCCTCGAAAAGAACTTCCCGATCGCGCGGCCTTAAGCGCTCCGGCGAGTCATCGCCCTCCTGTGGAGTGTAAATGCTGAACCAGATTTTGCGGACCTCAGGCCGGGCCGACCAGAATCGGCTGAAGTCGGTGAGATACCCGGCCCGGGCCAGCATCTGCCTGGTAACCGTACAGTGCACCGTAATGTGCTGGCGGGCGATGTGTTTCAGGATGCGGTCGTAGGTTGCCGGGGAGCGCCGCTGGTCGTGCTCGGGGGCGAGACCGTCGATGGAGACAACCAGGTGCAGGGAGCGGATCAAGTTCCACTCTTCGGGAAGGGGACGGACCGCGCTAGTGACCAGCTGCACTTCGACTCCGATGCGATCGAGCAGGGGCAATAGCTGGCAAAGTTCGCGGTACCGCACCAGGGGTTCGCCACCGACGATCGAGAGGTGAACCGGGCGCAACCGGCGGACCACTGCCAATGTCGCGTTCACCAAGTCCGGCCCCCGGTAATCCGAAAGCTGGCGCAGCGTGGTGACCGGGCCGAGATGGTCGGGCGAGTACGCGTAGCAGCCGGGGCAGCGGAGCGGGCATTCCTTGGTAATCTCGATCGATAGAAACGGAGTGTACCCCCGGAGCACGCGTCCCCAGACGCGTAGGATATCCGATTTCTTCATAGAGCCCCTCGACGGAAATACGAATAGCCGGAAAAAAAATACACCCTCTTGCTAGACGGCCGGGGAGGTCATGAGTTTCGGATCATGCCGGGGGGAATGCGCCAGTCGGTGCGCAGGGATACATCAGGGGCGCACGGGGTATTGCTGACGGTCGATGGCGTACCGCACCAGACGCACACCTTCGCTCTCGAATTCGCGGTCGAATTCGAGCCCGAGTTTCTGCATGATGCGTGTGGACGCAGTATTCGCGGGCATGGCAATCGAAACCACTCGATCCAGTTTGACGCGCTCGAAAATGTCGCGCAGGGCGGCCGTGGCGGCTTCTGTCGCGAGACCCTGCCCCCAGCACCGGCGCGCCAGCCACCAACCGATCTCGGGATCGAGGCCATCGCGCCACATACCCACGCCGCAAAATCCGATCACGTTTCCGGTTCCCTTTTCGATCAGCTTCCACCGGCAGAAGCCTCGATCGGCCAACAGCGTCACCTGCCGGTCGACGAATGACCGAATCTTCTCGTCACTCCAGGGAATGCCGCCCGTGATGTAACGCATCACCTCGGGATCGGTGGCGATCGGACGGAACTCGGTCCAGTCGGCGCTTTGCCACGGGTGGAGAATGAGGCGTTCGGTTTCCAAGATCACACCGATTATTATGACCAGCCGCCGGCAGCAGGACTGCCGGCGCTACCTATCCCACTTCTTCGTTGGCGCGGCGTAACAGAGCCCGCATGTAAGTAATGCTGTAGGTGTCGGCGATGCGATGACCCGGATCATTCACGACGGATGGATAGTGGTCGGGAATCAGCGAGGCCGTGCACTTCACCTTGCGAAGGGCTCTCATGACCTGGTACATGTCCATGTACCCGTCGTCCTGAAATGTTTCATGGAAACGCGGCAGCGGCGAGCTGACATTGCGAAAATGAACGGCGAAGATTTTCCCGCGGGCGCCGAAGTCATCGATCATGCCAAAGACGTCCTTGCCCATCCGGGCGCCTCCTTCCGACCAGGTTCCCACGCAGAAGGTCAGGCCCCAATAGGGGCTGTGGCCGGCAACTTCGTCGGCCCGTTTATAGCCCTCATAATCGACGAATATCTTGGCCACCCCGTTCATCATGGCCGATGCGGCGCTGGGTGGGTCGTCAGGGTGCAGTGCCAGCCGCACATCCGCTTTCTCGGCCACCGGGAGCACAGCCTTAATGAAGTAGGTATAGTTGGCCCATATATCGTCAGCCGTATAGACGCGGTCGTACATTTGCTTCTCGACTTCCTTATGGAAGTCGTTCACGTCGTACTCGCGAACCTTGTAGCCGCGTTCGGTCGTGATCTGCCGGGTCGTATAGGTGTTACCGGGGTGGAAATCGATCTTGGTGCAGTAGATTCCCAGGCGGCCGAGGCTCCTGATGAAGGTCTGGAATTTTTCAATATCGGCGTCGCGTCCGGGTTGGCCCAACTGGATCCTGGTGGAGCGATAGTGATCGACGATGCCCTGGTGGATGCCGATGCCGTAGCGCGCCAGGCGATCCTGCGTGTTCTTTATAAGATCGAAATCGGCGTCCAGGGGAAACTGGACGTGCACCCAACGGACGCCGATTTGCTTGAGAAATAGGAATTGGTCATCGTTGGCGCCGGCATTGACCAAAGTAGCGATCTTGGTGTTGTTGGGGTCGTACTCATCCATGCGCGCGGCTGCGCGGGCGACGAAAGGCGCGGTGGAGACGGCTTGCGCGGCGGCGGCCGCCAGCGGGAGTTTGAGCAAATCCCGGCGGCCCGATCCCGCGGAGCCGCCAGATTTATTGCTTCCCCGGAGCTTCATGAAATGCCTCCCGTTCTCCTTCGCGGATTCAATTATACCGGGCGCGGCGCAAGGCGCCGAAGCGGTCGTACTGTATTCACCCATATCCAGATAATCGGGTTTCAATATTATACTGGTAGCTAGCCGACCCGACCACGCATCAGCCCCAGGGGGATCGGTGTATGCATCAGGAGTGCGAATTCCGTGAGTTTAAGCCAACTGGCAAGATCTATTTGCGAGTCCCCTACCTTGAAGCTTAACGAGACCGCGGCGTTGCTCAGGGAAAAGGGCGAGCCTGTCATCCACCTGGGAGGCGGCGAGCCGAAGAGCAAGACGCCCATCGACGCCATCGTGAGCTGTACGTCGCTGCTTCGCACGGGCGACGTGAAATATACACCGGCGGACGGGATTCCGTCGCTGAAAAAAGCCATCATCCGGTATACCGAAGAGCACTACGGCCGCCTGGTATCGCCCGAGAACGTGATCGTATCGAGCGGCGCCAAGCAGTCTCTTATGGTACTGCTGCACGCCATTGTCGATCCCAAAGAGGAAGTGATATTCCCCGTCCCGTTCTGGGTGAGCTATCCGGAGATGGTGAAACTGGCGGGCGGCGTGCCGGTGCCGGTGGCGGCGCGCGACGGCGGCTTCGAGCCCACGGTGGAAGAGATGGCGGAAGCAGTCGGCCCATACACAAAAGCCATCATCCTGAACAGCCCGAACAACCCGTCGGGCGCCGTGTACTCGGAGAAATTCGTCGCCGGGGTGGTGGAATTGTGCGAGAAGCGCAGCCTGTACCTGGTCATGGACGACACCTACAACCGGCTGATTTTCGACGGCCGCGTCCCCACCAACTGCTATCGCTACGCCAACAT
>Ga0335081_10004880_pt1 | contig 21202 bp, 14 predicted proteins | sample Lox_Sample_35_FD_206713 | JGI IMG/M metagenome (GOLD analysis project Ga0335081, IMG submission 206713) | Soil microbial communities from Loxahatchee National Wildlife Refuge, Florida, United States - Lox_Sample_3.5 | ecosystem: Environmental > Terrestrial > Soil > Wetlands | place: USA... | reverse complement strand
ACGTACTGGCAACGGTGCGGAAGAAGAAAGGAGAGATCGTCCGCAACCTGACGAAGGACGACTTCAAGCTGGAGGAGGATGGCCGCCCGCAGACCATCCGGTACTTCGCGCAAGAGACCGATTTGCCCCTGACACTCGGCCTGCTGATCGACACCAGCGGAAGCCAGCGGCGGGTTCTCGACCAGGAGCGCAGCGCCAGCAGCACGTTCCTGGATCAGGTACTGCGCGTCGATAAAGACAAGGCCTTCATCATTCATTTCGACCACGAGGTAGAACTGCTTCAGGACTTCACTTCCTCCCGCCAGAAATTGGACGCGGCGTTGCAGTCGTTGCAGACGCCGCAATTCGGCCGCCAGAGGAGTCCGGGAGACGGAAGTGATTCGTCGGACCCCCAATCGGGAGATCAGTCGGGCGATCAGCGGGGCTCGCACCGGCGAGGCGGGTGGGGTGGGGGCACGATGCTCTACGACGCCGTGTACCTGGCCTCCAACCAGATGATGGCGAAACAGCAAGGCCGCAAAGCGCTGATCGTTCTCTCGGACGGCGTCGACCGCGGGAGCAAGGAGACCCTGGCCAGCGCCATCGAGGCGGCCCAGCGTGCCGACACGCTGGTCTATTCCATCCTGTTTAAGGATGAAGAGGGCTTCGGGAATGGCGGCTTCGGAGGGCGCCGTGGCGGTTGGGGCGGCCGAGGCGGGATGGGCGGTGGAATGGGCCGCGGCGGCGGCGGCCGATACCCGCAGGAATCGCGCCCCGACGGCAAGAAGATCCTCGAAAGAATCTCCAACCAGACGGGCGGCCGTCTCTTCGAGGTTTCCAAGAAGGAACCGGTGGACCGGATTTACGACAGCGTCCAGGAAGAGCTGCGCAACCAGTACAGCCTGGGCTACACCCCTGACCCTCCGGATAACGAACCGGGCTACCATAAGATCACCCTGGCCACCAAGCAGAAGGACCTCATCGTGCAGGCCCGCGACGGGTACTTCTCGGCGCCCCCTTCCAAATAGGTGGAAGGCAGAAGGCAAGGCCGGGGGCCGGGACTCCGGCTTCGCGCTTCGCAGCAGACAGAGGCAGGCGTCGGCCGCCTGTGACTCGCGAGACCTGATTTCCCCGTTGCTTCTCTTTCTGTACAAACCGAAACCCCTCCCGAACCCCGCTCTTCCTTGTGCCTACTGCGGCAAAACCATCACCTCGGCCCCGGAAGCCGCGTCTCTACTGTGGAACACCTGCTCGGTCGCCTTCTTGAAGTCTTCGGGCCGAGCGTTGGGGATGTCCACAAAACTCTGTGGGTTGCGATCGACCAAGGGAAACCATGAGCTCTGCACTTGCACCATAATCCGGTGTCCCTGCCGAAAAGTGTGGTTCAGGTCCGGCATCGTGAAGTCGAGTTCGGTGACCTTGCCCGGGGCAAGCGGCTCCGGCTTTTCTCAACTCTGGCGAAACCCGGCGCGCATCCAGCACTTGACCATTTTCGATTTTCGCTTGCCGATTGGAAGACGGAAGACAGAAGACAAGAGATAGGAGTCATAACGAACCGGGACTTCTCACTACGTTTGAACGCCGTTCGAAGGGCAGGGCTTCAGCCCCGCCGCTAAAGCTCCTACATTTTTAGCCCTCTCCCTTGGAGTCTGTCTGACAACTAACTGCGGCTTTGCCGCAGTTAATTTAGTCGTCACACAGACTCTCTTGGGGAGTCGGGCCGCCACAGAGCCTGCGCTCTGCGCCAGCCCGTCCAAACAGCAGGTCTGCACCACGCTTGCTGTGGTTACTACCGGAAGAGGCCAATCTGCCATGCGCTGACCACGAAGAGCGTTAGCGCGATTAACGAAAGAAGATAGCAGTAAACCGCGAGACGGCCATCCGGATAGAGCCGACGATATTCCCTAAAAATGAGGAGATATTTGTTGAAGTAGCCGAACAGGTAGGAGATCCTTCGTTGGTCGGGGACCTTGCGATTCACCTCACCGATCATCGCAAAGAGTACAAAGGCCGACGCCGGCGCGAAGCTCAGAGAACCCAGGAAGAAAAGTGACGCTCGCAGCATGTTCGCCGTCATTTGCATGCCTGCTTAGCCAAGAAAACTCCCACACGTATGAAGGGGCGTAGCTCCCTGTTTCAACCCACATACGCCAGTCGCTTCACGCATTCTTGGTGGCGAGGTCGCGGGCGATCTCAAGCGTGGCGTCGATCTGGGCCTCGTTGTTGTAAATCTGGCACGACTGCCGAACCCCGAGGTTATCGCCTACGGCGCGGGGACGCAGCCATTTGCGGGTCCACAGCTCGTTTTCGAGCTTCATGGCGGGCACGCCCTCGATTCGCCATACGACCACGGCTCCGCAGAGATCGGGATGGACCGGGGAGCTGATCTTGGCCCCGGGGATCTGCTGCAAGCCGGACCGCAGGCGGTCGGCCAGGGAGCGCATTCTGGCGCGAACGCGTTCCGGTCCGATGCGGAAGTGGAAATCGAGTGCGGCGTCGAGGCCGGCCTGGAGCGCCGGGTTCCCGGTGCCGTACTGCATGAACCGGTACATGCCTGCCTTGTGGTCGTCCCATTCGGAGCTGCAGAGAGTGGTCCAGACGAGGTCCTGCTTCGAGCGGGGGATGTAGAAAATGCCGTTGCCGGCGGGCGCCAGCAGCCACTTGTGAGGGCTAGAGAAGTAGGCGTCACAGCCCATATCGTGCAGGTCCACGTCCACCTGCCCCACGGCCTGGGCACCGTCCACGATGCTGAGGCACCCGTGCTCGTGGGCCAGCGCGGAAAGGCGCTTGGCGGGCATCACCACCATGGTGCTGGAGATGATGTGGGGAAAAGCGAGCACGCGCGTGCGCGGGGTGATGGCCTGGCGGAACAGGTCCACCAGTTGGTCGGGATCGTTGGCGGGAATGGGAATCTTCACCTGCTTCCAAACCGCGCCATCGCGCTTGGCCCGCTCTTGCCAGCCGCAGACGCCTCCCGGATGCTCCTGGTCGGTGGTAATAATCTCGTCGCCGGGCTTCAGCTCGATGCCGTGGGCCACGAAGTTCATGCCGAAGGTGGCGTTCTGGGTGAGTGCGATCTCGTCGGCGCCGGCGTTGACCAGCCTCCCTACTTTCTCGCGCAAAGGCGTTTCGGGCGAGTAGCCGCTGATCCAGTTGGGAGTCTGCTCGGTGTAGTCCCAGCGGGTGATGGTCTCCTGAAGCGTGCGCATTTCCTCAATCACGCGCTCGAGCACCGGGCGTGGGGTCGCGCCCAACGTCCCCGTGTTGAAATAGGCCTCACCGGGCGTGATGTAAAACTGATCGCGAATGCGGTCCCAGAAAGCGGGGTCGTTATCATCCGGCCACGCGGGCGGATCGTAAGCGCGAGGCGCAGCGGCTGCAACGGCGGGGCGTTCGGCGCCAATCGAAGCCAGAAGGGGAAGCCGCCCCAGAACAGCGGCACCCAAGGATGACCGAGATAACGTGGAAAGGAAACCGCGGCGTTTCAACATGAGTCACCCCCCGAAAAAAGTAGGCAGTCGGCAGAAAGCAGTAGGCACCAAGCACCAGGCAATAGGCAGCAGGCCTCGTCACCGGGCGGGCCCACAATGCCAGCCGGCCGGCTGCCTTGCCAACCTCTTGCAGCTTTACTCTGGCTGCCTCCTGCGTGCCGCCTAGACTAGCAGGCTGCGGAAAAGGCCTCCCACCGTGTCATCCTGAGCGAAGCGAAGGACCTCTGTTCTCTGTTTTCAAGGAGCTAAGAGAGATGCTTCGCTGCGCTCCGTCGAAAGACGTTTGGGCAACCGGAATGTCGGCCGTTCATGTCATCCCGAGCGGCAGCGAGGGATCTCGCTTCGACCTGCTCGCTTGCAAGAGCAAAGCAAGATCCCTCGCTGCCGCTCGGGATGACATGAAAAGGTCGTCTTTCATCAGATTGGTGGGCCAAAGGCGCATGTAACACTCAGCATGACAAAGACCCTTTTTCCGCAGCCTCCTACTGCTTCCCAGCCGCCCCCTCAGGCGATTGCGTCCGCCTCGATCTCCACCAGCATTTCGGGATCGACCAGGCGCGAGACCCCGATGAGGCTGGTGGCCGGTTGGATTCCGGAATGGACGGTGCCATCCGCTGTGTGCTTCTCGCCGAAGACTTCGCCGTGTGCCTTGGCCACTTCCTCCCAGCGGTCCATCTGGGTGAGGAAAATGCGGGTGCGCACGACGTTCTCGAGGCCGAGGCCGAGCCGTTTGAGGGCGTTCTCGATGTTGCGAATCGCCTGGAGGGTCTGCCCGCGGGCGTCGCCAGGAAACAACACCTTACCGGAAGGATCGGTCCCGGTCGTCCCCGAAACGTAAACGGTGTCCCCGGCCTGCACGGCGCGGGCGTATCCCGCCAGGGGCTCCCAGGGAGTTCCGGAAAATACCTTGCTGCGCTTGACCTTCATGGTGACGCCTCCTTGGCTGGAAATCCGAGTTTCCAATTTCCGGTTTCTATTCTCGATTTTACCTCTGTTCCTCGAAATAGCGGCGGTGCATTTGGGCGGCCTGGGCCAACCTTCGGCGCCGGCGCTCGAAAGCTTCGCGGTAACGCCGCTTCTCATCCGCCGTCTGCGGAACCAGCGCCGGAACGGGCTTGGGCTTTCCCTGCGAGTCTATCGCCACGTAGGTCAGAAAAGCCGAACTGGTCTGCCGCCGGTCGCCGGTGATGTAGTCCTCGCGATAAACCATCACCTCCACCTCCATCGAGGTGCGAAAGGCGCGGGTGACCTGGGAGCGCAACAGAATCACCTCGCCGACGCGGATGGGGTGCACGAAGTCGAGGCTATCCACCGCCGCCGTCACCACCAGGCTGCGCGAGTGCCGGTGGGCCGCGATGGCGCCCGCTATGTCGATGAGATGCATCACCTTGCCGCCCAGAATATTCCCCAGCGGGTTGGCATCGTTGGGGAGTACCATCTCCAGCATTTCGCTTTTCGATTCGGCTACGGTCCTTCCCTTCGCTTTGGGCATCGTCAAAGCCTGCGAACATTGCCGACGGAAGAGCAAGGTCGAGGAAGCATCGCCCCTTCGGGGCTGCACTTCGGAAAAGCGGGACGCCCACACCCCCAGGCCTTTTCCGGCGCCTGGCCCCGCGTTTGCCTTCTTTCAACCGGTTGCCTATACTATTCGACTTGCGGCCTCATTTGCAACCGGATTTGCAGCCGGACCCCGTCGCTATAATAGTTTAGTGCATCCGGAAGGTATCTATGGAACAGACCCGACTTGAGTTTTTAGAGGAAAGCCTGCGATCGGACCCGGGCAGTGCTTTCCTGCGCTATGCCTTGGCTATGGAGTTCGCGAACGCGGGACGCAGCCAGGAGGCGTGGGCGCAATTCCAGCATCTGCTGGCTCACAGTCCCGACTACTCGGCCGCCTATTACCAGGCCGGCAAGCTTCTGGCGCGATTGGGACGTCACGAGGAGGCGCGCCAGATCCTGGCCAAGGGAATTGAGGTCACGGGGAAGCAGGGCAATCGCCACGCGCAGAGCGAGCTCGAAGCGGCCCTGGAAGAACTGGGGACCGGACGCGCGTGACGAGTGACAAGGGGCGAGTGGCGAGCTGACGAGCTGGAAAGAATCTAATGTGCTGTCACGCCTAATTCTTGACAGTGGTTCAACGGCTCCGCCGCCCCGCTGTCGAGTCTTAGGTGTGACAGGACACTAATACGTCGTTCGGTTGGTTTCTGGTGTTATTTTCGTTAGCCCTGGAGGGGCGAAATAGAGTAACCGAGGGCGTGAGCCCTGAAACTCGAGTTTGGACATTCGATCTGACCGCGAAATAACAATGGATGACAGCCCTCGCCCGCTTGCGGGAGAGGGGGGACCGCGAAGCAGTGGGTGAGGGATTCTCTGATGGTGACGGAAGAAAACAACCCCTCACCCCCGGCTTCGCCGTACCCCTTCGCTGAGCTCAGGGCAGGCTCTCTCCCGTTGGAGAGGGCTGTTATCAAGTTAGCAGTCGTAAATTCAAAATGTGCAAAGTCCAGACCCAGGGCTGACGCCCTGGGCTACTCTAGTTCGCCCCTTGGGGGCTATCGCGACCGGATGGTTGCTGCTCCTGATCCCTTATTGAACGCGATGTCCGCCGAGCCTAGTTCCGTCAGGCAGTCGCCGGCGCCCGAGAAGCAGGCGGTGGCAAGAGCCTCGGTGCTGACCGCGGCCGCCCTTACCGGGCTCAAGTTCAGCGTGGGCCTCCTGACGGGCAGCCTGGGAATCCTCTCGGAGGCCGCGCATTCCGCGTTGGATCTGGTGGCGGCTCTGGCAACTTACCTTTCGGTGCGGGTGGCCGATCGACCCGCCGATGAGAGCCATCCCTTCGGCCACGGCAAAATCGAAAACCTCTCGGCGCTACTTGAGACCGCCCTGCTTCTGGTTACTTGCGCTCTGATTGTGGGTGAAGCCTTGCGCCGCCTTTACCTGCGGCACGCGGAGGTGAACGTCTCGATCTGGGCTTATGCGGTGATGCTGGCGTCGATGGTGGTGGATGCGCTGCGAGCCCGGGCGCTTTCGCGCGTCGCCCGAAGATACAACAGCCAGGCCTTGGAAGCCGACGCGCTCCATTTCGCCATGGACGTGTACGGTTCGGGGGTGGTGGTGCTGGGGCTGATCATGCTGCAGGTGGCCGAGCGCTGGAAGCTTCCGGCCCTGAGCGCTGCCGATCCCGTTGCCGCGCTGTTCGTGGCGGGAATTTCCATCGGCATCAGCCTGCGGCTGGGCAAGCGAACCGTCGACGCCTTGGTGGACGCGGCGCCGAAGGGCGTCTCGGACCAGATTGCACTGGCCGTCTCGCGGGTCCCGGGGGTGCTGCACCAGGACCGTATTCGCGTTCGTCAGAGCGGCGGCCGGTTGTTTGTGGACCTGCGCCTGACACTCGAAAGCAACGTGCCGCTGGAGCACGCCCAGGCGGTGGTGGATGCGGTCGAGGCCAAAGTGCTTGAACTTTCTCCGACAGCGGACGTGGTGGTGCATGCCACGCCGCGTGTCCCGGCGTCGACCGAGCTCATCGAGCGGATCCGGGCCATCGCCAACCGCCGCAACTACCAGGTGCACGACGTCTCGGCTTACGAGTTAGGGGGGCGGGTCAACGTGAGCCTCGATCTGGAACTAGACCCCAGTCTCCGGCTCGACGAGGCCCACGGGCGGGCTACCGGCCTGGAAAGCGAGATCCAGCGCGAGATGCGGGAGGTGGGGGACGTCAACATTCACCTCGAGCCGCGTATCGAGCAGGTGGAGAGCGCGGGGTCCACTGCGGATGCGGCGCGGCGGATGGAGCGGAAGCTGGAGCGGGTGGCCCGAGGGGTGGCGGGCGTGCTCGATTGCCACGACGTCGAAGCGCTCCAGGTGGGCTCAAGCACGGTCGTGAGCCTGCATTGCGCCCTGGACCCCGACCTGCCGGTGACCCGCGTCCACGAGATCACCGAGGACCTGGAGTTCCGGTTCCGCAAGGCCTTTCCCCAGATTTCGCGAGTCAATATCCACGCCGAACCTTGGTCCCCTTCCTGAAAGTCCTGGGAGCGCGGGCGTCCCTTCGCTTCGCTCAGGACAGGCTCCGCCCGCTCGTGTCTGCATTGACGATTATCGATTGACGATTTAACCCTCGGGCTGGCGCAGAGCGTAAGCTCTGCGATGCGCAGAAGCGTAAGATCTGCGAATCGCATAGCTGCGCTATGCGCCAGCCCAGTAAGCATGCAAAGGCACACCACTCCGCCCTTCCAAGTGGTGCCTCAAGTTTGAGCAGCGGACCTCAGTCCGGCGGGAACCTTACTCGACTGGCAAGATCGGCGACTTCCACAATCCGAAAGGCATTCGAGGCCAAGCAGCCTGCTTCAACCCTGGTCGAGCTCGTTGCTTCAAAGTCAGGACTTGGGTTTAGTGGCCGCGGCCGTAGGTTTGGCGGCCGGAGGAGCAGCATCCGCAGCCACCGGATTCGCCGCGTCGTAGAGCTTCACCATGATTTCGGTCAGATCCATTTGCGGCGCGACGTAGTAGATGGGGAGAGCCTGCGGGGAGGCGCCCACCACCAGCTCGAACCCGTTCTTCTGAGCGTAATCCTCCAGGAGCTTGAGCATCTTCTGGCCAATTCGCGAGCCGATGTCCTGCTGTTCCTGCTGCCCGTCCGACTGGAAGTCCTCTTGGGCCCGCTTAAAGATTCGCTGCTTGTCGTCCAACTCACGGGTGAGTCGTGCCTGTTCATCGTCGCTCAGCGTCGTCGCCTGCCGTTGCAACTGGTCCTGCAAGGCGGCAATTTCCTGCTGCTGCTTTTCCAGGTCTGCCCGGCGGGGCGAGAATTTCTTCTGCAAGTCAGCCAGCGCCTTCTTGCCCTCCGCGGTGTTGGCGATTGCGGCCTGCATGTTGATCACGGCCACCTTGCCGCCCGAGGCCGCCGCCGGACTTTGGGCGCACAGGGAAAGGGTTCCTCCCAGCACGCCCAGCAAGGTAGCAAAAGTCAAAAGTCGGTTCTTCATTCGTACTCCTTTGGGGATAACTTCCTGCGCCATTCGATTCTAACCCAAACGACAGCAGTTTTTCAAAACGTACGCGCCACGGTGAAACCTACCCGCCCCTTTCGGTCGCGCAACCGCAAGGGCTGAAAAAGACCCAGCGCGCTGTTGTAGGTTGCGGGGTTGGGAAACATCGACTCCGGCGGATACGGTCCCGGGGGTGTTACCACCGAGTTTACCCGCAGCCAATTGTAGCCGTAAAAGAGCCGGAAGGGCGCGTTCACCACCGGCATGACCACCGAAACCTCGAGGCCGGCTGAGCTGCGGGGACGGAAGTTGGTGTCGCCCAGCGGCTTGATCCGCGCCGGCGCCTGAAAATCCGGGAACTGCGCCGTGATGTTGGCCAGCGCTCCAGGAGCCAACTGCAGTTGACTCGTGTGCCAGATAAGGTTCGTCCCGAGGTCGAGGAACGCCTCAACCGTTAGCCGTTCGGGGATAATGGGTACGCGGTACTCGGAGTTGGTGATGATCTCGGTGTCGCCCCCGGGGAAGATCAAAGTGTTGTAAGGGAACTGCGTGTACGAGCCGCAGGTTCCGGTGCTCTGGCCGGCGGCGTTAACGCCGGTGATGGGGTTGCCGTTGTTGTCGCGGTTGCAGACCTGGCCGATGGACGGGAAGAAGGCCACCGGACTGATGCTGTAGAAGTCAAATCCGCGGAGGTCGTTTTCGCCACCGATATAGAATCGGTTAAACGGGGGCGGTACCTCGCCGCCGTAACCCGTCACTGTCGAGGCCAGCAGATGGAAACCCAGGACGTGGCGCCCTCTGTTGATGGGGTGGAAGTACTTCGCTTCAATGGAAGGAGTAATGGTATTGACATTACCCCCGAAGATGCTGCCCGCGAACGACAGCCCGGCGTAAAGATACTTTCCGTGATGAGGGTTCCACTGGCTGTCCACCGTGTTGTAGACGAAGGTCGGCTGGACGGAACTGGAGATGATGCCCGAAAGCGCGTTGGGACCGGCGAAGCCCCGGAAGTTGATCGCGTCAAAATAAGCCGTCGAGGCGGCGCTGAAGGCCTGGATACTGCTCCTGGTGAAGCTGTAAGTGAGTCCGAGCCGCCCGAAGGTACGATGCAGCGGGTAGCTTATAAAGGTGGTGAAGCCGTCGCTGTTCTGTTGGAAATTCTGATAAAGCAGGCTGGTATAAGCGCTTTGCTGTACGTTGTTAGGATTGATGCCGGCGGCGGCCAAAGTCTGGCGCAGTTCATCGAACTTGTAATCGTTGCGGAAGATCGTGAAGCCGGTGGTGATGTTCCGGTCAAAAAGGTGCGGTTCCGTGAAACCAAAAGAATACAGCTTCTGGTAGGTTCCGAACTGAAGTTCCACGCTGAGCGTTTCGCCGAGGCCGAGGAAGTTGTTGGTGGAGTAATTGAGGCCCACAAAGTTGCCGGCCAAACCGCTGACGCCACCGGAAAACCCAATCGAGTTGCGGCCTTTTTCCTTTACCTTCACCAGAATGTCCACCGTGTTGTCCTTGGCGTTCTGCTTGATGTCGTAGTCCTCCTTCTTCACTTCATCGAAGAAGCCAAGTTGGTTGATGCGCAGAACGCTGTAGTCCCAAAGCACGGTGTTAAAGACGTTGCCCTCGTCGAGCAAGAGGTCGCGCCGAATCACCTTGTCGCGGGTCTTGGTGTTTCCGGAAAACTCAATCCGGTGTACGAAGAACTGTTTGTCCTCCTCAAAATCGAGCGCGAGATTCACCACGCGATGTCGATCGTCGCGCTCCGGGTCCGGCGTCGCCACGAAGTTGATATATCCGAACTCGCCGTACAGCTTCTTATAATCATCCAACGCCTTGCGCACCTTGGAGAGATCAAAAATGTCGCCGGTTTTCATTCGCAGTACGCGCTCCAACACTTGCTGTTTGAAGAGTGTGTTGCCGCGGATGACGAATTTGCCCAAGCGATATTGCGGTCCCTCTTCTATGGGTATGGTGACGTCCACCCTCTTTCCCCTGCCCCCGCCGAGGAAGAAAAAGGGAAATTGATTGTGGGTATCTACCATCTTGATCTTGGGGTCCTGCACGAGGGCGTTGAAGTACCCGTGATCCTGGTAGAGGCTTCGAATGTTTTCGAGGTCGGCCTCCACGCGATCCTTATCGTAAGTCTTGTGGAACCAGTAGAACCAGGGAGGGAGTCCGGTGGCACGCGAGTACTTCATGGCTCGCTGGAGGCGCTGCCGCGAAAACACAGTGTTGCCCGTAAAATCCACGTTGCCCATCTTGACCTTGGGACCTTCGATGACAATGAAGGTGAGCGCCACCGAATTGGGAGGAATGTTGCGCGTGCGCGCCCGCACGGTTGCAAACTGACGGCCGTGCTCCGCCAGGAGCTCCTGCAGTGTCACCTCCGCCCGTTTCACCACCACCGGATCATATTGGGAGAGGATTGACAGACCGACCTTCTTTTCCCGGAAGCGATCGAGCACATCCGACTGCTGCACCGTGCTCAGGCCTTTGTAATCGATGCTGCGCACCAGTTTCTTCTCGCGCACGTAGAAGGTGACGATCAGTCCGTTTTTCCCCTGGGTCGACTCGATGCGGATGTCGTCAAAAAAACCCGTGTTCCAGAGCGCGTGCAGGTCGCGCTCGAGCGCCCCTTCATCATAAACGTCGCCCTCGTGCGAAAGAATCCGGGCGCGCAAGGTGGCCGCGGGAATGCGGTGGTTGCCACGGAATAAGATTCCCTCGATCGTCTGTTGCTGCGGGGCTTGCGGCACCACTGCAGCGGGCGGACCTTCCTTCACAGGGGGTGGTGGAGCAGCCGGCGCCTCCGGCGGGGCCTCCAACTGAGGCTGAGACGGCGGCGGAGCCGGTGGCTTCTGTTCCGGCTTCTGGTTCTTCTGGGATGGTTGGGACTGACCCTGGGCCGGTTGCTGGCTCGACGCCGGCGCCTGCTGATTGGTTTGAGCCGGAGCCGTTTGGGGCGAGGTCCCCGGCGCCTGCGACGCATTCGGGTTCGCGGTTGGCGGTTGCTGAGGGGCAGCCGGAGACTCTGGCCGGGCGTGAACCGGCATTGCCGCGCCCGCCACTAAGGCGAGAACCAGCGCCGCCCCTCGAAAGTGATTCCGGCGCACCCGGCGCCTCGAGATCTCAGGATTCATCCGTACGCAGCAGCTTCCGCTTCCCCCGATCTTCACTAAGAACAATCCGATGCCCGCGCTTCATCACGGGTTGGCCCAGCCGCTCATCCACCGCTCAGCATCGCACCCCTTCGCAGAGGCGACGCCGGGCCCATCTTTTGAACTTTAAGAAAATCTGGGAGCGCCGAGGTCTTGCCCACCCTTCCGCCCCGAGCCAACGCCAGGAGCGGGCGAGACGCCCGCACGCCCAGTCTTTCACACCTTCTTTGGCGTGGGTAGGTCTTCTGCCGAGCGGTCCGAGAAATGACGATTGCCGATTGGAAGACAAGCTTATTGCGATTGTAGATACCCCTGAAGCGGCCGCTCCTTCTCCAATCGGCAATCGGCGATCGTCAATTCTCAGTGAGCTAGTGGTGTTGCTGGGACCAGCTTGTCGTCCTTGGGCCGGTAACAAAGCCCCTCGTCTCCCACCGTCACTTCCAGGGACGCCGGGGTGGTAATCTCACCCTGAATCAGAGACTCCGAAAGTGGATCTTCCACGTACTTCTGCAGCGCGCGCCGCAGCGGTCGGGCGCCGTACGAGCGGTCGCCACAGGTCTTCTCCAGAATCCACTGCGCGGCCTGGCCGGAGAGCGAGAGGGAGATACCCTTGTGGGCCAGGTTCTGGTTGATGGTCCCCACCAGCAGGTCGATGATCTGCAGCAGGTCGGCATCGCTGAGCGCGTTGAACACGATGACCTCGTCGAGGCGATTGAGGAACTCCGGGTTGAACAGCCGCTTCACCTCGCCCAACACCAACTCCTCGCTCTTCTTGGCGGTGACGCCATCGGCAGCCGACTGGAACCCGAGATGGGCACGCCCCTCGAGGTATCGCGCACCGATGTTCGAGGTCATCACGATGATGGTGTTCTTGAAGTCGACCGTATTGCCGAGGCCGTCGGTCAACTGGCCGTCCTCGAAAACCTGGAGCAGGATGTTAAAAAGGTCGGGGTGCGCTTTCTCGATTTCGTCCAGCAGGATCACCGAATACGGCGAGCGCCGCACCCGCTCCGTCAGTTGCCCGCCCTCTTCGTAGCCTACGTACCCCGGAGGCGATCCGATCAACTTGGAGACGGAATGCTTTTCCATGAACTCCGACATGTCGAAGCGCACCAGAGACCTTTCACTTCCAAAAAGGAACGCCGCCAGCGTGCGCGCCACTTCGGTTTTACCCACCCCGGTCGGGCCGAGAAAGAGGAAAGACCCCACCGGCCGGCCCGGCGCTTTCAGCCCGGCGCGCGAGCGGCGAATGGCGCGGGCCAGCGCGGAGATGGCCCGGTCCTGGCTGATCACCCTCTTGTGCAGCTCCTCTTCGATGCGCAGGAGCTTCGACATCTCTTCTTCCTTGATCGAGGTCACGGGCACGCCCGTCCAACGCGCCACCACGTCTTCGATGTCCTCGCGCGTTACCGTCCCCATGGCTGTCTCGTCGATGTTGTATTTCTCGCGCAGCACCCGGAGGTTCTCGCGCTCCTTGCGTTCCTCGTCCGAGTAGAAGCGCGCCTTTTCGAATTCGTGGTTGGTGATGGCGTTTTCCATGCGGTGGGCGACGAACTTGATACGCTTCTGGACGTCGATCATTTCGCCCGGCAGGGAGCTTTGCCGCAGCTTGACACGTGCTCCCGCCTCGTCCACCAAATCGACCGCCTTGTCGGGCAGGTAGCGATCCGGGATGTAGCGGCTGGAGTGGTAAACGGAGTACTTCAAGGATTCATCGGTGTAGGTGACGGCGTGGAATTTCTCGTAGCGGTCCTTGATGCCGAACAAGATCTTCACCGCGTCGGTTTCGTCGGGGGGCGGGACTTTCACTGCCTGGAAGCGCCGCTCCAGCGATCGGTCTTTTTCTATGGATTTGCGAAACTCTGCCGGCGTGGTAGCGCCGATGCACTGGATCTCGCCCCGCGAAAGCGCCGGCTTGAGGATGTTGGCCGCGTCCAGCGATCCTTCCGCGGACCCGGCACCAACCAGCGTGTGCAGCTCGTCGATGAAGATGACGGCGTTCTGCGATTCGATTAACTCCTTCATGATCGTCTTCAGGCGCTCTTCGAATTGGCCGCGGTACTTGGTGCCGGCCACGATCAGCGAGAGGTCCAGCGCCAGGATTCGCTTGTCGGCGAGGAACGACGGCACGTTGCCATCGGCGATACGTTGCGCCAGGCCTTCCACAATAGCCGTCTTGCCTACGCCGGGCTCGCCGATCAGCACCGGGTTGTTCTTGGTGCGGCGGCAGAGAATCTGCACCACGCGCTCCAGTTCGCTCTCGCGGCCGATCAGCGGATCGAGCTGATTCTCCATGGCCGCCTGCGTGAGGTCGCGGCTGAATTCGGAGAGCAGCGAAGTTTCTTTGGGGCGATTAGACGACATTTTCTCGCTCTGGACCCGACTCAATTCCTCGCGGATCGTCGAGAGGCGGAGCCCGCGCGTGAGCAGGATCTCCGCCGCAAAAGATTTTTCTTCGCGCAGCAGGCCGAGCATCAAGTGCTCGGTCCCGATGTGCTTGTGAGAAAGTCGTTCCGCCTCGTCTGCCGCAAAGGCCAGCACGCGCTTGCACTCCTGGCTCAGCGGCAGGTCCACTGAGGTTGAGACCTTCTCGCGGATAGTCGTGCGCCCTTCGATCTCCTTGCGGATGGATTCAATCGAGGTGTGGGAGCGCAAAAAGCGATTGGTGAGAGCCTTATCTTCACGTAACAACCCGAGCAGAAGGTGCTCCGTCTCAATATAGGGGCTTCCGAACTGGCTGGCTTCGTAGCGGGCAAAGAAAATGACGCGGCGCGCCTTTTCGGTATATCGTTCGAACATAGCTCAGTCTTCCCTCTTCGATTGTACCCCATGGAGCATGGTGCAGTACCAGTTGAAAAAGTCGAAAGTCGAGAGTTGAAAAGTCAAGGAGAGCAAAGACCCCTGATTTCACTCCAAAAAGGGAAAGTCGAGAGAAGAATAAAGGGCCGTGGCTTCCTCCACTTTCGACTTTCAACTTTCAACTTTCGACTTTCCTCCACCTTCTTCCGTCAGCTTGCCGTTGGCCAAGCGAAACGTTCGATCGGCGCGGCGCGCCAGTTCCAGGTTGTGGGTCGCCAGCACTGAAGTCAGGCCGTGGGTGCGGTGCATCCCCTCGAGCATCCCCATCACGCGCTGGGCAGTACGTTGATCGAGGTTTCCCGTCGGTTCGTCGGCCAGCAGCACCGCCGGCTGATTCGCCAAAGCGCGCGCCAATGCTACCCGCTGCTGCTCGCCGCCGGAAAGCTCTCCCACGCGCCGCAAAGACCCTTGCTCCAATCCGGCTTCCGCCAGCAGTTGCCGGGCCCGCTCACGGGCCTCCGCCGAACCGCGTCCGCGAATGAGCTGGGGAAGCATCACATTCTCCAGCGCTGTGAACTCCGGCAGCAGGTAGGACATCTGCCAAACGAACCCGAGCCGCGTGTTCCGATAGATGGCCCGTTCCTCCTCCCCAAACTCGCTCAGTCGTTCGCCTTCAAAGTATACCTCGCCATGCGTCGGGGTGTCCAGCGCCGCAAGGAGGTGTAGCAAGGTAGTCTTTCCCGTGCCGGACTCGCCGATCAAAGCCACCAATTCGCCCTTGCCGATCTCGAAGTCGAGGTCCTCGAAGACCGCCACCTCCTCGGCGCCCGAACGGTAAATCTTGGTAAGCTTCTCGGCTCTCAGCATCCTCTAGCGTCTCGTCTGGGCCCGTCTTTTCGCTAACCACCTACAGCTCTCTTTTACCATCAACGCGCCCAAATCCGTAGAACTATTCCGTACCAGTCCGACCGTACTCCCCAACTAGCGCAGAGGATGCTCCCGCTGCCTCGGATTGCACCTGATTGTGAGACGACAACAGCAACGAGAAAAGGACCGGACGATGTGAGCAACGGAACAACGTCGAAGGTTTCAAAGGAAGACAACTGACTGCACGCCCGAGATTTCGAAACGTTTGCGACAGCGCATGTTCTTGCACAGAACCAGGTCGTCGCGGCGCAGCATGTAAGACCGCGCTTTGAAAAAGCGGGCGCGGTCGCGCTCGTCGGCGGCGCCGCGAAGCTGTCGCTTTTTTGTCCGAACCAGCCAACGAATTTCGTACGTGCCGACTTGGTGGCAATGCGAGCAGGAAAGCTCCGCGGGCTTCAGGGTTTCGCTTTCGTCAAAGAAATCGTGTTCCTCCATAAGGGGTATTCTAGCCCGGAAGGAAGAAAAACGAAAACCGAAAAATTGCCGCTGAGTCCCCCCCCTTCTTTAAAGAGGAGACTCATTATCATAGATAACAATGAGATCTAGGTAATAGAGGAGTTATGCCATGCTATCCGCAAGAGCGCCTGCCCGCGAGTGGCGCGATCGCCGGTCAGGGTTTACTGACAAACTCCCCGCCGCTAGGGCTACACCAGTAGGTTAACTACATTATAATTACTTATTAAAGAGATGCTGGCCTCGATATCTTCTCTCGTCACTTTTTCTGTTAATGTATGCTCGTGACCCCGTGAGTGTGGTGCCCGGTATCGGTTAACGCGCTCAGGGACGATCAGGCATATGGTAGCGGCGGTGTTTTTGGCAGCGTGATCAGCGGCGGGCGATCAAGGGCCGAGATAAGGGGGGTCCCGTGAACCTGAGAGCTCTCTTGCAGAACTGTGAGTCCGACCTGGACGCGATGTTAAGTTGTTTGCGCCAGGCAGTGGAGATTGAATCACCCTCAAACTCGAAGCCGGATGTGGACCGCATGGCGGACTTTTTCGCCGGCGAGTTCACCCGTGCTCACGGCAAAGTGAAGTTGCTTTCCCACCCGACGGCCGGCTCGGCGGTGGTGGCGGAGTTTTGGAGTGGGAAGCCCGACAAGCCGATAATGCTGCTTGGCCACACCGACACGGTGTGGGACGTGGGCACGCTGAAGCGCATGCCATTCGTGGTAAAGGATGGGTGTGCCTATGGGCCGGGAGCCTTCGATATGAAGGCAGGCATTGTCTGCGCACTGTGGGCCATTCGGGCGCTGCAGGCGCTGAAAGCGGAGCCCTCGGGCCCCATCCGTTGCTTCCTGAACTCCGACGAAGAGGTCTCCACGCTCGCGTTCCGTGCCCAGTTGGAAAAGGAGGCTACCCGTTCGAAGGCAGTGCTGGTGCTTGAGCCTGCGCTCGGCCTTGCGCTGAAGACAGCGCGCAAGGGAGTAGGCGAATTCCGGATCACGGTCCAAGGCCGCGCTGCTCACGCGGGAGTGAACCCGGGCAGCGGCGTCAACGCCATCACCGAACTGGCGCGCCAGATTCTCCGCATTCAAACCCTGACGCGACCGCGTAGGGGCATTACTGTCAATCCGGGAGTGATTGAAGGTGGAACGCGAAGCAACGTGGTCCCTGAGCACGCGTCGGCTCTCATCGATGTCCGGATTCCCCGCCTGGTCGACCGCGATTGGATCGAGCGTCAGTTTAAGGGCCTCGAACCTTTTCACCTCGATGCCAAGCTCGAGATCACAGGCGGGATCAACCGCCCGCCGATGGAGCGCAACATAGCGGCCGGACTCTTCCGCCACGCCGTAAGGGTGGCACAAGAACTCGGATTGGGACTGTTGAAAGAGGCTTCGACGGGTGGCGGTTCCGATGGCAACTTTACTGCAGCGCTCGGCATCCCGACGCTCGATGGGCTGGGAGCGGTGGGCGAGGGCGCTCATGCGCTTCACGAACACGTTGTGATCAGCGAGTTGCCCCGTCGTGCGGCATTGTTGGCGGGGCTGCTTGCGACGTTGTAGCGGCGGCTTCATACCGCCGTGCGGTTTTGCAAGATTCCGAAACGCCGCCTCCTCAATCCCACCTCGCACGCGTCCCGCGTGCCGGCATCAAGCTGCCGTTACAGGTTCTTTCCGCATCCTACCAAGGCAGAGGCAGAGGCAAGATGATGAGCGAGTTGCGAGGATTCTGGGGCTCGACCTCGAGCCCGAAAGGGGGAAGAAAAATCACGAAGCTTCGTGCGATGTTCCTGGCGGGAGGGGCACTGCTCTGGGTCGCAACATTGACGCGGGCCCAAACCCGCGAGGCCCCGCCCTCATCTGCCTCGTCCGCCTCGCCGGCACAAAGCCTTGACGCCCGCCAACTGCTTCAACAACTCGACTCCGTGTCTCTGGACCCGACTCAGGTTTACTCCTTGCGCCATGCGGAAATCACTCGCGACGGTCTGAAGTTCTATTTCGACCGGGGATTCGTGGGGTTCTTAACGCCCGTGGCAGGGGAGATCACCGGGGCGGTGTTCTTCGGCGATGGGGAAGTGCTGTTAATGCCGCCGAATGCAGCGGAGCGCCAGAGTCTCGCCCAGTTTACCCAGGCGCCGATTCTGGAAGAACGCTTCACGAGCCTCTACCTGCGATTCACCGATCAGACGGCACGAGAGCTGAAGGCGCACGCCGAGCGTCCCGATCCGGAGGACCCCGAGCAGCCAGGAGATTTCGTCCTCAATTGGGCGCCAGTGGTCCGTAGCCTGGCGGCGCAAGTGTCGTTGCGTGTGCTCGACGACCTGCTGGGAGCACGCGACCGGCCTTACTTCTATGCGCGGGTGGGCGGTGCGAGTCTCGGCGCCTTTGACGCAATCGACGATCAGAGGGCCCCCGAAGCCATTTCGATTACTGCGGCGTCGCAGATGCAAGGCAAATGGTACGCCAACGTCTGGTGTTCGTTCCCGGGCCACACATTGGCGGCACGCGCCTCCGAGCAGGCTTCCGCTGCGGTCGTGCGCTCTTACAACATCGACACGCGCATCAATCCTGATAACAGCTTGGAGGGTCACGCGCAGCTTGAGATCGAGTCCCGCTCTAATGTCGAGCGATTGTTCTCGTTCGAACTTTCACGCTCGCTCAAAGTGTCGGAAGTCAGGGACGGCGAGGGGCGAAGCGTGACTTTCTTCCAGAATCGATCGTTGGAAGAATCGGAAGCAGCGGAGCGCGGCAACGATCTGGTGGTGGTGGCGCTGTCCTCGCCTTATCCTGCTGGTGACAGGTATCGGCTGGACTTTACTTATCGAGGCAACGTGATCAGTGACGCCGGAAACGGCGTCCTCTTTGTCGGAGCGCACGGCAGCTGGTACCCCAACCGCGGTACGGACCCCCAGGCGCAGTACGATCTCACCTTTCATTATCCTGACCATCTCTCCCTGGTGGCGACCGGGAGGCTGGTGAAGGAGGATTCGTCGGAAGGCTGGAAGAACAGCCACTGGGTTTCGGACGGCGCGTTTCCCGTGGCTGGCTTTAATCTGGGCGCCTATGACACCGTCACCCGCCAAGTCGGCGGCGTCAAGATTGAGGTCTTTGTTGCCCCGGAGGCTGAGGCTTCCTTGGAAAAGCGGCACGACGAACGGCAATCACGCGAACACGTCGTGACTCGGGACTACGGTGGGATAGCAAGGCTGGACCTTGTGCCCACCGTCATCGCGCCTCTGGCTCCGGCGGCGCTGGTAGACCGCGTGGCACAACACGCGGCTGACACGGTGCGGCTCTACGAGATGCTCTTTGGTCCGTTTCCGTACCCGCGGCTTGCCATTTCCCAAATCCCTGGCGATTTCGGTCAGGGGTGGCCGGAGTTGGTCTACTTGCCCACGCTCTACTTTCTCCCCAGCACCACGCGTTCCGAGCTTGGCTTCGACAGCAAGTCTCAGGAAATGCAGAACCGGCTCCTCCTGGCCCACGAAATTGCGCACCAGTGGTGGGGCAACGAAGTGGGCTGGAGGACTTATCACGATCAGTGGCTTTCCGAGGGGTTCGCAACCTATGCTGCCGCTCTCGACCTGGCCCGCGAGAAAGGCGGGGATCGAAGCTTCAGGGCTCTCTTGGCGAGCTACCGCAACGCTTTGGTGGTCAAGAACAAGGACGGCAAGACGGTCGAGTCCGGCGGTCCGATTTGGCTGGGCGAGCGCCTCACCACCTCGCTCAACCCGACCGGCTACAGCAGCATTGTTTACGACAAAGCCTGCTGGGTGCTCCACATGCTGCGTATGATGATGCGCGATTCATCGCCGGCAGGCGAAGCCCACGGCAATCCTCACCGGTCGCCCGGGCACCGCTCGTCGATCGCGAACTCGGCGGTTTCGTCAGATCAACCGGCGGAAGAGTCATCAGCCACAACCCAAGCTGATGAGAAGTTCTTCAGGATGCTACGCGACTTCGTGGTCGCCTACCGGGACCAGAATCCGTCCACGGAGGACTTCGCGCAGTTCGCCGCCAAGTATATGAATCCGGCGATGGACCTCGACCACAACCACCGGCTCGACTGGTTCTTTGACGATTGGGTGCGGGGCACCGGCATACCGACTTATAAGATCGAGTCGACCGTTCGCCCCGTGGCTAACCGGTTTGTGGTGCAAGGGACCGTTCGGTCAAGTAACGTCCCCCCCGAGTTCGAAATGCTGGTGCCAGTGATCGCGCAATCGGGCAAAGCGAAGACTCTTCTGGGTGAGGTACCGGTGACCGATGGCGGCGCTCGGTTCAGGTTTGTCACTATCTCCCGGCCGTTACGGGTCACGATCGACGATTCGCAGATCCTGGCGGAGGTGAAATAGAAATCCCTAGGCAGAGAACTCGGGCTAAGCTGAGTGATGCATTTCACGGACACGGTGACGATACGCGCGAGGTTCGGCATTCTGGGTTCGAGCTTCGCAGAACAAACTCCCGAAACCCGATCTTCCTCGGCGAATCCCGAACCCCGGAATGCATCCCCGTAATTATGAAACAGCAGGACTAAGCCGCCGCCGGAAAGATGAGGCGCAGCACCCAGAAGACGAGCGCCGACATCAGGCCCGCCGCTGGGATGGTTAGCACCCACGCCCAGACGATGCTTCGCGCTACGCCCCAGCGGACGGCGGAGAGTCGATTAACGCTTCCCACTCCCATGATGCCGCCGGCAATGGTGTGCGTGGTGGAGACGGGAATGCCGGCGATGGCGGTCGCCAGCAGGCTAGTGGCGGCAGCGGTTTCGGCGCAGAAGCCACCCACCGGACGCAACTTGGTGATCCGCATTCCCATGGTCTTGACGATCCGCCAACCTCCCGCCAGGGTCCCCAGTCCCATCGCGGCGTGCGCCATCAAAACGATCCAGAACTTGATCTCGAAGGCCTTGAGGATTCCGGCGGTGTAAAGAGCTCCGGCAACGATCCCCATGGTCTTCTGCGCGTCGTTCGTGCCGTGGCCGAAGCTGTAAGCCGCCGCCGAGAAGAGTTGGAGCTTGCGGAAGTACTGGTCGAGGCGCCGTGGGGACCAACGGCGGAACAGCCAGAAGACGGCGATCATCAGGGCCGCGCCCAGCACCAGTCCAATGGCCGGCGACAAGAAAATGAAGAGCACGGTCCTGGTCCAGCCTCGCAGCAGGATCGCGTTCCAGCCGGCCCGGGTGACCGCGGCCCCAGCATAGCCGCCGATGAGCGCGTGTGAGGAACTTACCGGCAGGCCCCAATACCAGGTGATGAGGTCCCAGAAAATGGCGCCGAGAAGGCCGGCAAGGATCACGTAGAGATTCACAGCATCGAGGCGGATCATTCCTTTGCCCATGGTCCTGGCGACGGCGGTTCCAAAGGTGAAGGCGGCCACAAAATTAAAGAACGCAGCCCAGGCCACGGCAACGCGCGGGGTCAA
>Ga0335081_10004879_pt1 | contig 21203 bp, 25 predicted proteins | sample Lox_Sample_35_FD_206713 | JGI IMG/M metagenome (GOLD analysis project Ga0335081, IMG submission 206713) | Soil microbial communities from Loxahatchee National Wildlife Refuge, Florida, United States - Lox_Sample_3.5 | ecosystem: Environmental > Terrestrial > Soil > Wetlands | place: USA... | reverse complement strand
CACGAAGATGCGGGGGTTTGAGTCTCGTGGCAAGAGGAAGTTATCTAAAGAGGCGTTAACAGCCTTTCCGAAGGAAATCGTCGGAACCTTTGCGCACCTTCCGAAGGTCTTCAAGAAGGTTGACGTCGACCGCCTAATGGGCGATAAGATTTCCAGAAGTATGAAGTGGCGGTACATTCGCAGAATGGAGCGCCTTGGATTGGTGAAACACGCCACGAAGAAGTACTACCGCAAGGTGTATGACACTATTTCAGAATGGATGGAGAAGGATGCTATTCCGAAGATTCGGAGAATGGAGATGTTGGTGGAGATAGAAACTCCACCAGCTCAGGCTAAGCCTTTGAGAGCTGTTCGAGCAATTCCTTCGCCCGATCCATTCTAACTTTTCTTTCTGCGACCATCGCCGCAGCGACCTTATCGATCAGATCGCCCGTCGCACCGACACTTACTGCCACATTACGAGCGTGTAGACCCATGTGCCCGCGTTGAATGCCCTCCGCCGCTAAAGCTCTCAATGCTGCTAAGTTCTGAGCTAGACCAACCGAGACGATCACTTCGGCTAGTTCTCGAGCGGTCTTGATTCCGAGAATCTTGACGGCCAGCTTAGCGACAGGGTTCGATGCTGTAGCTCCACCGACTAGTCCGACGGCCATGGGCATTTCGAGTGTCCCTACGAGATCGCCGTTCACGTCTTTCTCCCATGATGTGAGCGACGTATAATGACCAGAACGAGAAGCGTAGCTGTGGGCTCCAGCCTCGATTGCTCTAGTATCATTTCCCGTAGCGAGGACAACGGCAGTAACGCCGTTCATGATACCTTTGTTGTGAGTGGCGCAACGATATGGATCCGCCGCCGCGAACGCGTAAGCGTTTACGATCCCATCAATCACCTCCGATCCCCCTAACGCTTCTTTCGTGAATGTCGCTTTGGCACGGGCCAGCCGCTTCACTGCAAGATTGGAGATGATTCGAAGGTAGACACGCCCACCAGAGACCTTCTCTATCATAGGGGCGACCGCTTCGGCCATCGTATTCACAGCGTTCGCACCCATCGCGTCCCTACAATCAACGAGTAGTTCTGCAATAACCATCATACCTTGGGCTGTTTCGATTATCCGAACCTCCAAATCACGCGCTCCACCACCCATCGAAACCAGAACAGGGTCTTGCGCGTTGGCATGTTTCAAGATGTCAGCCTTGGCCGCAAGAATCTCAAACCGTGCCCGGTTAGGGTCCTTCACTCCGACGACCTGAATCTGTCCGATCATGATGGGATCGGTGGTTGTTGCACTGAATCCCCCCTTCGGCCTACTCATTTTCGCCGCATTGCTTGCGGCCGCGATGACGGATGGCTCCTCAATCGCCATTGGCACAACTAACTCACGCCCATTAATCCGGAAGCCCACCGCAACGCCCATCGGAACTGGCATCACGCCGATAACGTTCTCGACCATACGATTCGCGGCATCAAAACTAAGTGCTCCAGGCTTTTGGAGAGGAGCAACATCCTCCTCACTCAACCCAATGAACTCCCTCAACAACTTAACGCGCTCGGCTATTGGGAGTTTGTAGAATCCTGAGAGTTCAGAACTTTTGCCCAATTCCCGTCAACCTACTCGAAGGCTGGTATTCAACTAATGGGCTTAAGCTTTAGCATATCCGGTCCGAAACAGCAGATCAGTCTGCCACGATTGAAATGTCAAATGTGAAATGAACCATACAGGTCAAGTGGTCGTCTCTTCAAGAAAGCAGTTGAACAATTTAGTCCAACTGCGAAAAGAACGAAAATCAGACCGGACTGAGCTTGTCAGCGGCTGCAGCTCAGCCTTAGAAGAGATGTTCGTCAACCTGGATGGCTGGTCCGCCGACTCCGCTGGTTATGACCGTTCGTCCAGTCTCTTTTCTGATATCGTTAGCCACCTGGTCCACATACTGGCTGGTTGTGTTCATCCAGACTGAAGGGCCAGTATCCAAGGAGAACCAGACCGGTACTTTGTCCTTCTCCCTCAAGTCGACGACTCGTTCAATGATCTGGATTGTTTGTGGGGTAATGAGGAATAGGCGGGTTGTCCCAGTCATAGTGACAGCGTGTAAGCTTAGTGAATCGGACTCGGCTAAGGCTCCGACTTTTGGAAGGTCTCCCTTCACTATAGCGTTCCGCATTTTGGGCAAGATCTTTACAACCTCCTTGACTCTCGCTTTGAAGAACGGAGAGGATACGGATTCGGCGTGCGCCATGTCGGTCTTGACAGATGACGCGATAGGGACGATGGCCATAGCATAATTCATGTTCTCGCCCAACGACAACTGCTCGGCGTAGGACCGGCCATTCTTGTTCGCATGCCACAAAGCGAAACCTCCAGCCACACTTCGGCTGGCTGATCCCGCACCAAGACGTGCCACTTCACTCAATCGCTCCGTCTTGAGATTGAGGCCCAAGGCTTTGCTTGAGGCCATTGCGATCGACGCGAATGCAGCCGCCGAGAAGCCTAGGCCCTTGCCTTCTGGAATGTTGTTGCGACTGACGAGTTTGAAGTATTCCTTGGTCTTTGTGATTTTTCTGAGGTAGTTGACAACGTCGAGAACCCGCTCGGCCTCTCTGCCGGCCGCTGGTGCCCCGTTAATCTCAATCTGATCCTCTTGATACTTTGAATCAAAATCAACGGTAGCGGTCGTGTAGAGTTTCTCTGCGCAAACAGAGATGCTATCGTGAAACGGTAACCTGCGCTTCTTATCCTTTAGGCCATGGTACTTGATGAGGCCCTGTATGACGTTAGCTCGCCCGGTTGCCTTGCCCAAAAAACGCACCCTTGCCGCCCACGATTATGACAGAGGTTATTGAAGCTACCTTTTTTTGGGCCGTGTCAAGTCTACGTATTCAACGTCGCAACTTCGAATTACGCGGTTTTGGTTTCCGCCGCGTTATTGGGGGAGCTAACCTTGCTTGCACACTATCGTGACAGTACCGTTCGTCGCATCGATACTTAGTCGATCCCCGGTGCAGATTTTCTCAACCGGGATCTTGTCGACGCAAGGGACGCCGGCGAGTATGGCACCAGTGGCTACTATCGTCTCGGTTTCCTTGTTGAGTATAGCGAGGGGTGCCTGGTTGTTCTTGGCTAGGCCGTAAATTACATAGGAGCCAACGGTTGACCCTTTGCCGCACGGGAATACGAGTATTTTTCCTTTGACGGATTTTCCCTCGAGCTCATGTCCCTTCTCAATGAAGATACCCGTCTTCGCGTCGATTCCGCCGTAGAACCCGATAGGTTCCTTGGACACTAAGGTTTCCCCTTCGACTTTCCCTGGACTTATTGATCGTCCCTGGAAAATTTCCAATGTCATTCACTCCGTAACCTGTTCAATCAGAGTGGTAAGCCTGCTGAAGACGACATTTTGTTTGCAGAACCCGGGCAAATAGTTGGCCGCCTTGCCGGAGTTTACAGCGGTTGTCTTGAATCCAATTTCTTCGATTGGGGAGACTACCATGCACGTGTCAGCGACAACTTTGCCTCCTGCGTTCTCGATGGTTTGTGTAAAGCCCATCCTGTTCGCTGCTTCTTTCACCATCCGTGAGGTGCAGACCCAGAGCGGTTTCTTCAGTTTCTTGCCCTCCAGTTTTCGCGCGACGGTCATGATCTCTTTTAGGGATGAGTGGGGGCAGCCTAGAATTACTATGTCGGGTTCCTTGCCAGTCGAAAGCTTAGAGAATGTGTCGTCCAAGTCCTTGTCAGTCACTGAAATGCTCTCCAATCCCTCTGCGTTCATCAGGTGTGCCTCGGGCGTTATTCCTTCAACGTGGTAGAGAGCAACAGCGCCTGACGCGGCCATCGCCGCCCCGAGCGCTTTTAGTTGATCGCTATCGGCATCTTTGATTCCTTTGAAGTAGGGGATCCTGTTCTTCGCCTGTTTCCCGACGACGTAACCCAACGCCCCGAAGTCAGCATTATCCTCTAGACGTGCCTCAACGTTCACCAACAATTGTGGTTTTCTGTTCTCGTCCAGGTGCAAACCGTAGTCCGGGGTTACTCCGCAGAGAGCCGCCGCCAACGCAGACGGCCCGCCTTCCCTGTTGGTCCTCGCACCAATCACGGAGTTAGAGAATGAGATAGCGGATGACTCTGACCAGGCGATGTGTTCTCTAAACCTTGGTAGGTTTCCAGCGAGGTAGGGTGTGCAGGTTGCGCTTATGACAATGCCCATCTTGCGGAAGGCGTTCATTACTCTGAGTTGTTTCTCCGCGAAATCTGGAGGGATACCCATCCCCTTCCAATCCTCAATGTCCATCCCCGCTGGATTCAGGAATGTGACCATCTTCACCTTAGCCCCCTTCTCGGCGTAATCCTCAAGGAATTCCATCCCTGGATCGCCTAGAGATTTGTATGAAACTCCTGCGACTTGCGATGAGCTTACTTGGATCATCTTATCTGCACCGTAAATTTCTCCGAGTCGAACGAGTAGGCGGAACATGCGTTCGATGACTTCGCCTCCGTCGCCTGCGAGCCATCCTTCCTCAGTCTTTGTCAGGTACAGAGTCTGTCAACTCCAGGTTACTTGCTGGCCACGTAGTCCTTGAGGTTGAGTTGCATGGGAAGTGTTGGTCGTTTGAATTCCTTCTTACCGCCTTCTGGGACGGTTAGGTCGAAACCGACTTTGCACGTCATTTGAGTGTCCATGTCTGAGGATGGGTCAAGCGATGATCCTTTCTCTCGTTTCATAATCATGTTCTTATCGGCTTGGAATCTAGTGGCCATAGCCCATTCGATTTCGTTGGGGTCGTGGATGTTGATATCGTCGTCCACAACGAATACGTGTTTCATGGATTTGTGGCCGTTGAATGCTGCAGCGATGGCCTTCTTTCCATCGTCCGGATTCTTCTTACGGATACTGACTACTCCATGTAGCCAAGAGCATCCGCCTGGGGTGATGAGAACGTCTTTCACGTCACAAACCTTGGCGACTTCACGATAAATTGTTGGTTCTCGTGGCATGCCCATCAGAACTTTGTGTTCCAATCCCCCTGGCAGGAGAGCATGAAACATTGCCCTTTTCCTGACGTAGATTTCTTTCACTCTCGCTACGCGCTGCTTTCGGACAATGTCGAATGTCTCAGTAAGGTCTAGGAATGGGCCCTCTTCCAAAAGTTCTCCGGTTAATTCCGTCATGATAACGATGTCCGACGGTGGAACCAATTGCCCATCTAGTTTGATGAGAGGCGTTGATTGCAGTGCGTTTGCGATGTCGGCTTCGCTCTTGCCGAGTTCGACGCTTATCGCCGCGGCAACGAGGACCTGCATGGGGTTAGTGATGCAGATCGCGAACTCTTTCAATCCACGCTTGATGTATGCGTCAAAGTGTCGTTCGAGAATTCGTAGCACCAACTTATCGGTACTGAGAACTTGGGCGCGATGGTAGGAGAGGTTGACGCCATACTCTCTGTCGTAACCCGCAACGACGCCGGACGCGATGTATGGGCCGCCGTCTTTGGGGTAGTAGGTGAGTATCGGTAGTTTGCTTAGGTCAGCTCCGATTCGTTCGTAACCTTTAGCGTCGGATACGTCCGTCTTCTTTGGATGTTCGATGGCTTCAGTCAGCGTTGGAATCAATTGATCTCTTCGAATTCCCAGTCCAGTGGCCACTAAGTCTCGTGTCGAACACAGGTTAGCAACGATAGGCATAGTTGACCCGGTGACGTTCTCGAAAATCAGTACCTGGCCGTCCAACATTTTCATAAGTGTTGAGATTTCGAACTTCGGGTTCACGGGTTTGCTGATTCTGGTCAGCGCGCCCTTTTCGTCAAGTGCGTGTATGAATTTCTCTAATTCCAATCAGTGCACCGGAAACGATCGGCGTTCTATATACCGATCGTCGTGCTGAGCGCTTGAAAACCCTTCCGACCAATTTCCTTCGCGACGCGACCCTGCAACTCACGCCCCGGCGTCAACGCAACCATGTACCCGCCCCTACCCGTTCCCGTAAGCTTCGCGCCCAACGCTCCATTGTTACGCGCCAAATCAACCAACGCGTCGAGCTCAGGCGATGAGACACCGATCTCTTGGAGGAGGGCATGGTTCTGGTTCATACTTGCCCCTACTTTCTTCAAATCAAAGGTATCAAGTTGCTTCCTCGCATCGCGAACAAGTGTGTCGGCAATCTTGAAAATGTGGTCGAATTTCTCGGGATCTCTCTCCTTTCGCTCCTTGACTCCTCCCACAACTAGCTTCGTGTCCGCAACCTTTCCCGTGTTTCCCATCACGATTTCGACGGGTTGTCGGAGTCGCATTCGCTCCATTAGTTGAGAGGATCCCTCTCTGCGATACCAGATGAGTCCGCCGAAGGTTGCGGCGGTGTTGTCGATGCCGGATGGATTACCGTGATATCCCTTCTCACCCTCGTAGGCAACCTCGTTCACGCGTTCGTCTGTGTAGTTGAGTTTGAGTACGTCGGAGAATGCGCGGGCAATGGCTGCGCATGAGGCGGCACTTGCGCCTACGCCGCTGGCGGCGAGTAGATCTCCTCCAAGAGTTATTGTGTAGTGATTGTGTTCCGTGTCGATCTTCATGAACTTTAGCATAATGTCTAAGGATTCATTTTGCTGTTCAAACTTCTCCGCCTTGTACCCTGGCGTTTCGGGCCTCTCATCTTTCAGTTCGACCCCTGATCCTGAGCTGCGGTCAACAAGAGCGGTTGTTCGCGCACCAATCGCTGAGGCTATCGCCGGCAAGCCGTAGACTACGAAGTGTTCGTTGAACAGAATTACCTTACCGAATCCTTCACCCTTGCCCAAAATTCTCCGACCGCCTTTGGTTTCTAGTTACCACCTAGAAAAGTCAAGCGGCCTAACAGGGCTGGTTATTGACGGGTAAATGCAAGCGACGAGTAGCCAACCACAGCGGACTTGTCACCCGTTATGTCTCCGCTCGTCTTGTGCCCTAATAGTTCAGGTCGAACATCTTTCAGCAAGTTCGCGATGGCGATTAGAGTGGTGATCGGGCCGTAACCACACATGGTAACACGACTGCTTTCTCCCAATTCATTCAATTGCTCTTCATCTAACTTGAGAATCGCGTCTATCGCCGACTTATCTTTCCGATTGGCGGCTTCCTGCGGTTCGTAATGAGTGAAGTCACTCGAAGCGATGATCGCGGCATTCTTCGCCTCGGTCTGCTGTGCGATGCTTTTTGCAACATCTCGGCAAGTGGCCAAGTCCTGCATCATCATGCAAATTGGAACAAACTTCACGGTGTCCTTGTATAGGAATTGCAGAAAGGGGAGTTGAACCTCTATTGAATGCTCGTTCCTATGCGCAGCTTCGTCTATGTCGATAATGTCACAGGACTTCTGTATTTTCTCCGCTAGGTGCGTATCGATCTCCATAATTCCAAGCGGAGTCTCCCACGCGCCTTCCGTTTGAATAGAGACCCCACTTCCCAAGCCCGTGTGGTTCGGACCGAGTATTATGAACGTGATCGGTGAGCCGTCGGCTGCGAGTTTGCTGAATCCGTTGGCGGCAACGGGACCTGAGTAGATGTAGCCTGCGTGAGGGCTTACGATCCCTAGTACTTTTCTTGGACCGTTCTTTGCGACTGTTGGGACGCTTCCTGGTCCAAATTGGTGCTTGAAGCAGTCGGTTACTTGGTCTTCGAGTTCCTTTTTCGTTCCGGCATAGAATGCGTCCGCGACACAGGGTTTCCTAACTTTCAAAGTTCGCCGCTCGATCTCGGGGCGATGGCTGCAAGTTTTGTTTCGAAATCGTCCACTGTCGCCGTGATCGTTCCGTCCGCTGCTAATTCGCCTCGCTCTCGCAACACCTGTCTGGATAGAAGCCAGTAGAGCATAGCTAATGCTCGACGGCCCTTGTTGTTCACGGGTATGGCCAGGTCGACGCCGCTGAAGACGTTGTCGGTGTCGCATAGGGCGATTACGGGAACGCCTGCTGTGGATGCTTCCTTGATTGACTGCCAGTCGGCTCTGGGATCAGTTACCATGATGACTTGTGGGTCTGCGTGGTAGGGTTGGAGCGGGTTGGATATTAGGCCGGGCATGAAGCGACCGACCATTGGAACGGTTTTGGTGATGTCGCAGAACTTCTCCACGGGTGTCTTCCCATAAAGTCTCGAAGAGATTATGAGTGTTCGTTCAGCCTCGAACCGTGCTATGAAGCGGGCGGCTAGGCGGATCTTCTCATCAGTCTTTCCTATGTTCAGTATGAAAAGTCCGTCGGGGCGAACGCGGTAGATGTACGGTTCCATATCACCGGTTTTGATTCGCGTTCCGATGTGTAATCCAGCAGCGAGTAAGTCTTCTAGTGGAATTAGTAGGTCTTCGGATTTTGGCATTCCTTCTTTTTCATCAACTTCTGACATTCTCGTTCTACCTCTTTGTTTATTCGAATTGGGCGCGTTTCTTGGCTGTTACTTGGGCGTAGCGGAGCAGGTCGTCGACGACGTCGACCTGTGAAATGAACATGCGACGGCAGCAGTAACGATCCATTCCCATCTCGTCTAACACTTTCTTCGGCCGCTCGCCTGCTTTGATTCGTTTCGCGAACTCTTCCCAGCGGTCAGCGATCAGCTTACCGCATGTGAAGCACCGGACGGGAATTATCATTTCTTCATTCTACCTGTATGATTTCTGTTCTCGTCTTCTTGCGCCTGGTCCACCGAACTTCTTGGGTTCCTTTCTACGTGGGTCTCCCGCGAGCATTGTTCGGTCGTAATTCGTCATCGTCTTTCTTAATTCGGAGCTACGGGTCCATTGCACTAGACCCTTTGCAACTGCCATCCGTGCCGCTTCGGCTTGGCCCATGAATCCACCGCCGGTTACTCGGACGTTAATGTCTACACCCTTCCATCTTTCTCCAGAAAGAGTGATGGGTTCGTTTATTTTCACTCTTGCTATTTCGGGCGTGAACGTTGCGAGCGGAATGCCGTTAACGAAGACATTACCCGACCCAGTTTTTACGATTGCTCGGGCAATGGCGGTCTTCCGTTTTCCAGTCACAAGCAAAAGTCTTTTCTTCTCAGACTTCTCCGATCTCTCGGGCTTGGCTGGTTTCTCAACCTTTTCTGGTGGTGTTTCCAGTTTCTCAGTTGTTGCACTCAAGACAATTACCCTCCTATTTCCTTCGCTAAGTCTGCAAGTGTCATGTAGGCGGTGTTGAGTTTTGAGGAATTGGCGCCGGGAATGGTTGCGGTGCTCTTGTTGGCGTACTCCTCGGGAACACCCATGTATACGTAGATTCGATGGAAGGCAGCTTTTCCTTTAGCCTTCTCCCACGGAAGCATGCCACGAATCACTCTTCGAAGGTAAAGGTCCGGACGTCGTTGGTGTACTGGGGCGGTTGTCTGATTGGCTAAAGTTCGAGTCTCGAGTCGAATTTTGGCCTCGCCTATGATGTTACTTCTTCGACCTGAGATTACGGCTTGTTCAGCGTTTAGAACTATAACCTTGTTACCACTCAACGCGTGCTTAGCCGCGTAGCTCGCTAACCGACCGAGCACCTGGTTCTTTGCGTCGAGTAAAATCGGTTCGTCAACCATTTCTTTCACCTGAGAATTTGAACATTCGAACCCTTCGGGTTCTTGTCAACAAAGTCCTTGATGCCGAAGCATTTGCCACCCGCTTGTTCAATCTTGGATTTGGCTACATGCGAGAATTGGAACGCGCCTACTGTGACGGGGTGTTTGATGTAACCCATGGCCAACACTTTTCCCGGTACGAGAACCAATCCATCAGGTTTTGATGAGCGTGCGATGTGGTTCAAGTCGAGGGCCGCTCTGCGGCTTCTTGGTCGCGATAGTTGTTCTGCCGCAACTGACCATATCTTGGCCTTATTCTCCCTCGCCTTGACCTTGAGAAAACGAATGGTTTCCAAAAGTTCAGGGTTAGTAATCATTCTTCGCATGTTTCGATTCCAGCTATTCTAGACTCTTTCTCACATGATCGGATATGTTAACCGCTTTCTTATCCAGAACTTTGACGGCTTCCTCAACGATCTTTCTCGGCGGAAGCGCTCCAGTCGATTCAACGCGAAAGATGAAGGATGTGTCGTCTTCCTCAACCTTAACCGGAAACGTCTTCTTCGAGTCGACAGGTGTCGCCTTCTCTACGCAATCCATGCAGAGCGTACAGGCTAGCTCATCTCGAATGGCAATTTTCTTCTCGGAGTCACGCATGTAAACGTCGGTCGGGCAAATGCCGATAACGTCTTCAGGGTTCGCAAGGTTCTCAGGGTTCAGCGTGATTTTTGGCAGGTACTTGTAAGCGCAGGCTGAGGTTGGTTGCCACTTTGCGTGTTCCAATCCTCGGCCGAGTTTTGCGTAAACCTCAAGCTTGAGCCGTTGTGATGCACCGAGCTTGACTATTGGTATGTTGGGGCTTACTGGGATGACTTCACTATCGCCTTTCAAGTCTGAGGAATAAACCATCACGGGTTCGTCTACGGCCGAAGCTTCAAGCGTAAACGAGGCTCGGCATTTGCTGCATCCCAATTCGCTCTTGCAATCGCAATCCTCAGGAAGTACGAATGCGTCTAAGTCAGTTTTGAGCGGTATGAGACCGAGTCGATGCGCGATAACTTCATCATATAATACGGAAGTGTTCTCGAGAATAATGACGTCCTCAATCGCCATGGCGGGAACTTCGGCCATCATAGCTCTTCGTAGGCCGTTGGCGTATGCGTGGCTCGTTCCGTTCAGGAGGAACCTGAGAGTGTTTTCTTTCTCTTCAAGAATCTTAATGTCCAAGACCTACGGACCCCTCACGAACAGAATTATCCCTCGTGGGCCGCTTTCGGCTACGTTTCGGCCTGAACAATGACTTTCGGGTCCGAAGTCCACGATATTATCACTTCTATCTGAAAGTATTGCGAGGTAGCCTCGGCGGGGCTTATAAACTATTACAACTTCCAACGCGATCCAACAAAGAAAAAACTCGAAGAGTTAATGTTCGTGACCTTCACGAGTTCGTGACGGAAGAAGAACTTGGACTCGCTCTCAATAACACAGCTCGGACTCATGCTGATCATTTTCGGATTCGTACTCGCATTCATCGTGATGATCGTTCTGGCTTTTAGGGGAGGAGGAAATTCTGACAAAACTAGAAGCGCAGGCCTAATCCTGATAGGTCCGATCCCCATAATTTTCGGAAACGACAAACAATCTGTGAAACTCCTCATGGTCCTAGCCATAGTCTTGATAGCTCTAGCACTCACGTTCATGATTCTTCCGAACATGCTCAGTCGGTGAATAGAATGAGCATGCCAATCTGCTCCGTGTGTCGGACTCGACCTGCTACCCACGTTTGTCGGACATGCGGTGGAACGGTGTGCAGTAACTGCATCAGTCTAGCCACCTGGACCTGCTCGGCTTGTAACGCGAACTTAAGCAAAGACTTTGTAGAACCTAGCGGAGCTCCGCAGTTTTCCTTTTTGGGTCTGTTGTTGGCTTTGGCTTCTGCTGCGATCTTCATCGGTATGCTGCTTCTGGTATTTGGCTCGATCTCGAGCTTGACTCAAGGATCGAGTGGCGGGGCAGTGATTCTGATTGGCCCGATTCCAATAATTCTTGGGAACAGTTCAAACTCTCTTATGCTTGTTGCCATCGGGGCGGTCTTGACTGTGATTACCCTAGCATTCTTCTTGGTTCTGCGGAGGAAACTTGAGGGTTAAGCCGCAGGTTCGGCGATCGCCTGTCCAGCCGCGGATGCCGTGATAATCTTCCTCAACGGATGATCGGCTTTCGAGAGTGGGCTGTGCGCGAAGAATTTGAGTTTTCCTTCCTCGTCGCGGTTGACCATATAGCCAGGAACAGAGACAACTTTCCCTCCCACGGATATGTGACCATGTGCGACCAATTGTCTGGCCTGGTACAGGCTCTTGGCCAATCCGCGTCTGAAGACGATTGTTTGTAATCGTCGTTCGAGGAGGTCTCGGATGTCGAGGTCCAATACGTCGTCGATTGATGCGGATTCGGATAAGATGCCGATTCGGCTGAGTTTTGACAAATACTCCTTCTCCAACCGTGCTCTTTCTTCCTCCGTGGAGCCAAGCAGCGATCTTGCAATGCCTCGGACTTCCGAGAGCATTGTCTTGTATCTCCACAGCTCTCTCTTGTTTCTGAGGCCGAAGTCACCGATCAGATGAAGCTCAACTTCTAACTGATCACGTCGCCAAGGGTGTCTCGGGGTCTCGTAGCTCTTCCTGGTTCTCTTTGGGTCACCCATCTCTCATACCCTCCCTACTTCTTTTCTTCCTTCTCCCCGGCAGCAGCTGCTGCCCTCGCGGCTTCGAGTACAACCTTCTTTGCAACGCCCACTGCTCTGCCTTTTCGGCCTGTGGTTCGCGTCCTTTGTCCACGAACTTTCAAACCGAGCGAGTGTCGGATCCCCTTCCAACTTCGAATATCCGCCATGAAATCAATATCGCTTTTCTGGCTGAGAGCTAAGTCTGCGCCGATCAGGTGAACGTCGCGGCCTGAGTCCAGTCCTTTTCGCCTATTGAATATACGTGGGGGCAATGCGTATTTGGCTGGGTCACGCATAACATCCTCCAACTTCTGCACTTCTTCCTCGGATAGGTCGCCCATTCTCAATTCGGGGCGCACTTCAGCGGCTCTGACGACCGCGGCCGCATAACTGGCACCGACTCCTCTTATGTGGGATAAGCCGTAGACTACTTTCTTCGTGCCATCGATGTTCGTGCCTGCAACACGGAGCACGTGCCTGAACTCTCTAGACATGAATACCATACACCGGATTCTGGGTAGCGAGAAGACGGAACTGTATTAAACCTTGCCGGATGCGCAACTGCATCTAAACTGCTGCTGGTTCCCGAGGGATTTTTCGATCGACTGCTCTTCGCCCGCGTGATCTTTGACACAACTTATCCGTACGGACGACTCTCTCGCCAGCTCAAATAGACCAACATCGTTCATAGCTATTGACCAATTAGTCACAACAGAACACGAACGCCTCACGCGTGAGTCACCTCAAGCGCTTATGCTTAGCGTTACAGCGAACTACGCACCAACTCATGCAGACCAAGTTGAAACCCCTTCACCTTCATGTAATTCAGTTTGGCCTAGAACGAAATCCAATTGCTCCAGGCAATTCCTTGTGCATGTATGTCAGTTCGTCAAGCTAGGAGAACCGGAACCTCGTTTGGACCGACGCCTTTGAAATATCCCCGGGCTCCACAAAGGACGCAGTGCCAAGCAATTCGATCTCCGGTCTTGCTTGAGTAGAAGGCCTCACCGATTTCCCCGCATTGTGGACACGAAAACTCTTCACGGTCCAGCATGGAGATTCTCTAAGTGATTTCGCGAGTGAGGGTTAGAGGTATTAGCGCGTAACACGTATACTTACAATAACAAGTCGCCCCTTCGTTGGTAACATGAATTATGGTACTCCACACAGTCGCTATGATTCACGGCGAATTCTCCTAAATGGCTAAAGCGTGAGAATTTCTTTCGAGGAAAAATGGCAAGAATACGGAAAAAACAAGCAGACACGGTGCATGAAGTTGCGTCCTCTGCGGATTCCTTTTCTTGGTTCACGGAGTAGAACGCTAGGAGCTGAGCGATGCCTTGGAGAAAGAGATTGGTTCCGAGTGCCCGAGATGCGGGCTCTTCAGTCTTAACGTGTACTATGAGGACGACTGTGACTCACCGATTGGTGCGAAATGTGAGAATTGTGGTCTCAAGGGTTTCTTCATGAAAGAAGAACTTGTCCCACTCGCGGCCGTATGAGAATGGAGTTGATTGGCTTTGGTTGAAGAGAGACAGTCTAGACAAGGACTAATTTACGTTTGTGAACTCTGCGGTTTTGGTTACGAGTATCTGAACTTGGCTGAGGATTGCGAGGAATTTTGCGAATCTCATGGCGGCTCTGCCGTCAATATCACTAGTAGAGCAATATTCAAGCCTCGAGTCCGAGTTGTTTCTGCGCTCTAGCTAGCCGACACTGTATCGGTCCTACGGCTCCCGGCGGGTCTGGTGGCTTCTGGCACCAGGGCTTTTGCCGGGTCAAGCATTTTTTGAACAGTAGTGTTCAAGACTACTTCGGCCACATCTGTCGCGTACTCTCCAATTCTCCTGAGACTCTCCGAAACCAACCTCATAGCTGACAGATCGCTCGCTGTCATCTTCTCCTTCAGAAGCCTATCGACTAATCGGGATTCGAGTTCTGGAACTTTCGTTCCTTCCAGGAGCACGGATTCGGCAAGCCGATAATCTCCCGCAAAGCAAGCGCGTAGGGCAGTCTCCATCATTCTGAACGACAGTTGACTCAGTGCCGTGGCATCTTTGATCAAGGCCGCGTTCGGAGCCTGCTGAAGAAGCAGGACACTTGAAGCTACTCTCGCAGCGTGGTCAGCTGAACGCTCGACACTCTTCGCGATTATCCGGTAGCCAAGGCATTCGACTGGGGAGGCTAATCCGATTCTTGAAAGGAGAGTTGGATGCTTAACCGCCCATTTCAATTGGCGTATTACGTACAAGCTGAACCTATCGATCTCGTCGTCAATCTTCACTACCTGGTTTGCAGACTCCTTATCGACTTTGAACAAGGCCTGCATCGAATCCTGAATCATAGCTCCAAGTATAGAGAGCATTCGCCGTAGGGCGTCTGGAACTAGTAATTGAGGGTAGTTTAGGAGGACTTGGAGAGTTGCGCTCTGGGCTGATTCCGTTACAAGCTCTGTACCAACGAGTTTTCCACGAGCTACCTCTCGTATTGTGTCGCGAGTGGACGCGGTCAGGTTTCCTGATTTCGATTTGATTTCTATCGTTGAGTATCCAACTACATAGAGCGATATTATCATACGAGTCAGAGCGTCTGGTTCGACATTGGGAGCGAGTGAGACGGTGCACCTAGCTCTTTCATCGTCAAATTTCGTACTACCGAAGGGCGTTAGTGTTAGACCCCAGTTTTCCTGTTTGCTGAATTCGACACGTCCACCTTTCCTCAATCCCGCTTCTTCTACCCAAGGTTTGGGTAAGGAAACGATGTAGGATCCTCTGCCGGTTACCTGAACGCGACGAACATATCGATCATCGCTCGACGGACCTACATCATGTTCACCGTTTTTGGGCGTTTGAGGGCTTACTTCTTTCATAGCCATCACGGATTATGCCTTCGTTCCCGTTACTATGTATACCACCGAGTCACCAATGTAACACGCATGATCAGCGATTCTCTCTAGATACCTCATTACTAGAGTGGACGCTAATGCGCATCGAACGGTCACGTCCTTCCCCTTCGCTAAGTCAGCAGCGTACTTCAGATAGATCTTGTCGACTTGATCGTCTTCGTTCCTAAGTGACTTAGCAAGGTCTACGTCTCGCGTCTTGAAGGATTGAATACTCCTTGCAATCATTTCAGTCACTTTCACGCTGAGTTCATGAATTTCGGTCTTGTCGCAACCAGAGAGGTCGCCGTAGGTCTCAAGAACCAATGAAATGTCGTATGCGTATCTTCCGAACCGCGAAAATCCGTAAGATATCTCAAGACAAGATTTGATAAAGCGCAGATCTGAAGCAACTGGTTGGTATCGCGCTAGAAGATCAACGCCAAGCTCTTCAACCTCGGTTCCCAACTGAGATAATTTGCTCGCTCGGCTGAATGCTTCGTCACGGACTCTCTCGCCGCTTTCATAGGCCTGGATAGCTTTGGTTACAGAGTCCTGCGCTAACTGCGCCATGTCCTCGATGGCGCTTGAAAGTCGTTCGAGTCCTATGTCCATTAATCGCGGCGTCTCTACTCACCCGAACTTACCACTAATGTATCGTTCAGTTAATTCGTTGTGGGGGGTTTGGAAGATCTCCCTCGTTTGACCAAATTCTATCAATCTGCCAAGGTACATGAATCCAGTGAAATCGGAAATTCTTGCGGCCTGCTGCATGTTATGTGTAACTACAATAACGGTGTAGGTATCTTTGAGTTGAGCAATTAACTCCTCAATCTTCGCGGTAGCGATTGGATCAAGTGCCGAGCAGGGTTCGTCCATGAGTATTACTTCAGGCTCGACTGCTAGGGCACGAGCAATACACAACCTTTGTTGTTGTCCTCCAGAAATGCTTGCTCCCGACTCTTGCATGCGATCCCCAAGCTCTTCCCACAACCACGCTTTCTTGAGGTTCTCCTCTACCTTTGTAGCGAGGACTTTGTGATCTCTCATACCATTCAGTCGAAGACCCGAAGCAACGTTGTCGAAGATCGACATGGTGGGGAAAGGATTTGGTTTCTGAAACACCATTCCAATTCTCCTACGAACGCTAACTGGATCCATCGATGAACCATTCATGTCTTCGGCGTCGAGAAGTATCTGCCCGGTTATCCAAGCCTCAGGATTTACCTCATGCATTCTGTTCAAGCATCGGATGAGGGTTGATTTTCCACACCCCGACGGACCAATTATCGCAGTGACCGCGTTTTCCTTGAAAGAGATTGAGATGCCGTCAAGAACCTTCTTCTTTCCGAATCCTGCCGCGAGATCAGAAACCTTCATCTTTTCTTTCATGTTTGTGAATCGGTTTGGATCCTCCTGATCCATCTTAGTGTTTAAGGTCATAAGTAATCCTTGATCCATCATCGTTGACCGACTAGTCGCGCATGGTACTAGTGTGGTAATTATAGGCGAGTTATATGAATCATATAGATTCATATATGCGCATACGATCACAATGGGTTTTCGCTATATAACAAACCGATTGTACGTGCCGACTGATGATTCACATGTCGAACAAGAATACAAAACGGAACTACGGAATAATCGCCATAGTTATCGTCATCATCGCAGCAATTGCAGGAGCATACTACCTCACAACAATGAGCAGCTCAAACACAGCAATGGTAGAGACGACAATGATGACCTCGGAATCGTCCATGATGACCTCTGAGGCATCGATTATGACATCGGCAACTTCAGCGGCAGCATACGTACCTTCTGGCCCTGTTCAACTTCTTGGTGCTGGGGCAACTTTTCCACAACCGCTGATTCAAAAATGGACTGTCACCTATAACCAACTTTACCCAGCCGTGACAATAAGCTACAACGGAATTGGCAGTGGAGGTGGAATCCAACAAATAACGGCTAAAACGGTTGACTTCGGAGCTTCGGACGCACCACTGAGCGACGCGCAACTGGCCGCTGCACCAGGCCTCGTTCTCTTCCCAGAGACACTGGGCGGAGTAGCAATCACCTACAACTTGGCAGCATTCGGAATCCCCAACAACACGACCCTCAAATTTACCGCGGATGTCATTGCCGGCATATACATGGGAAACATAACTAAATGGAACGACCCAGCCATAATCGCTCTAAACCCAGGCATTAACTTTCCATCAAATCAGATAACAGCCGTCCACAGATCAGATGGCAGCGGAACCACCTTCGCATTTACGAACTTCCTATCGGTCAAGGACCCGACTTGGACTCAGCAGGTGGGTTACGCTACTTCTGTGACATGGCCGGTTGACAAAACGGCTAACGGAGTTGGAGCCAAGGGCAACCCAGGAGTAGCAGGTGCTGTTGCGAACACGAATGGAGCAATTGGGTACGTAGACGTAATCTACGCAATCAGCAATAACCTCGGTGTCGGACAAGTCATGAACCAAGCCGGGAACTTCGTAACACCAACACTTCAGACAATCCTCTGGGCCGCAGCAAACGCAACTGGAACTCCCAACCCCACGGACCTCCGACTTCACATTGTCAACGCCGCCGGCTCTCAATCCTATCCGATAACCACCTACACCTATCTACTAGTCTACAGGGACATGTCGACAAACATCAGCTCCATGGACAAAGCAAAGGCATTGGCGCATTTCCTCTGGTGGGCTGTTCATGACGGCCAGCAATATTCAACGTCACTCATCTATGTTCCACTCCCATCAAACGTCGTTTCAGCCGATGAACAGTTGCTCATGACGTTGAACTATCAGGGAACTCCTCTACTTCCATAGACCAGAACAGCGACTGCTAATGCAAACTCAACTTGAGAGAAACCGTGCTCAGAAGCGAGCACGGCGCCCCGATTTTTTGCGCTTAAGCCTCATAGTTGCAGCGTTTGCTCTTCCCGTAATAGCAGTACTCTGCCTTTATGCGCTCATTAACGGAAGCCTCGACTCGTTCGCGGCTTTTGGATTGAATTTCTTATTCAACTCTAATTGGATTCCAAACCCTCCTAATGGCGGTCCTCCAATTCTGGGGGCACTCCCAGCAATCTATGGCTCGGTTGTCACAACTGTCATAGCACTGCTCATAGCGGTACCGGTTAGTCTTGGAATAGCCCTCTTCCAATCTGAGTTGGCTCCAAGAAAATTGCGTCTTCCTTCCATCTTTCTTGTCGAACTTCTAGCCGCTGTGCCCAGCGTTGTTTATGGTCTGTGGGGAATCTTGTTCCTCGTGCCCGCCATGCGTGATTATGTGGACACGGGGTTGATTGCAAGTCTAGGATGGGTGCCGCTCTTCGCAGGTTACCCAACTGGCCTCGGAATGCTAACCGCTGGAGTGATATTGGCAATTATGATAATACCATATGCCGCGGCAGTGATGCGGGAAGTCTTCACTGCAGTTCCCCGCAGTCAGCGGGAAGCTTGTATCGCCCTCGGCGGCACTACTTGGGAAACAATCCGGACCGCAGTTATTCCGTATGCGGGCACGGGCATCATAGCCGCCATCGTCCTTGCTATGGGCAGAGCTATCGGAGAAACGATGGCGGTAGTAATGGTGATTGGGAATGTTGCCCGTATATCGCCCTCGTTGTTTCTTCCAGCCGAAACTATCCCTAGCGTGATAGCGAACGAGTTCACAGAAGTAGCCGGGAACAACGTCTACCTAGCCGCTTTATTCGAACTAGGACTAATTCTCTTCGCGTTAGCGTTCATTATGAATCTCTTTGGTCGATTGATGATAAGTCGACTCAGTTTCCATGGAAAAGGGATGGCAAATGTTTAGCTCTGTGCCTAGTAGAAAGATCATTAACAGAGCCTTCGAGTTTCTCGCCGCGGTCGCTTTCATAATAGCTCTCATACCGCTGCTTTCCATCCTATACCAAACGATCTCACAGGGTTATGTGGTACTCAACCGTGATTTCTTCACTCAGATCACTCCCCCGATTGGAGGTAGGGGTGGTGGAATAGTGAATGCTATCGAAGGGAGTTTGGTTGTCGTAGCTATCGCATCTTTGATTGGAATACCAATCGGTCTGCTGGCGGGAGCTTACTTCGCTGAATACCCTGGAAAGATATCGAGTAATGCCAGGCTTATAGCCGAAGTACTTACAGGGGTCCCGTCAATCGTAACCGGTATCGTAGTTTACGTCATCCTAGTTGCTACTTTGCATAGTTTTTCAGCGATAAGCGGGGGAATCGCATTGAGTTTCATGATGATACCAATCGTGGCCATTAACACGCATGAATCGCTGAAGCTTGTTCCCTCGTCGATAAAGGAGGGCGGCTTGGCCCTTGGGTTATCTAGGTCGAAGACACTCATCCATATCCTAATATCAACCGCCAAGAGCGGAATTATCACAGGCATTGCCTTATCCGTGGCTCGAATCGCGGGGGAAACCGCGCCACTCCTGTTCACTGCATTAGGAAATCAATTCATGATGAACAGCATCTTTGACCCTGCCGAGACAATGACAGTGCTCATCTACGATTATGGTACATCTCCATACCCAAATGCCCACGCTTTTGCCTGGGGAGCCGCACTCATTCTGCTTCTCATAGTCTTAGGCCTCAACATAGTGGTCAGAATTTCTTCACGTCTAAAACCCACCGCCCCAATCTAGTCAATTGCGAAAATCGCGATCGCAGCAATTTCATATGCAAGGCTTTTCTACGATTACACTATCTTTCCCGCATGACTTCGCAAATTGACGGACCGATCCTAAGTCGATTTAACATTTGAGACTGAACCCGGATAGTAATTCACCTGATTCATATACGAGAGCATAATTGTAATGAAATATGATAATCGTTCCGAAATTTTTCTCTGAATCACAGAATTTGTAAAGGCGGGATGTGAAGTAACACACAATATGTGATTGAGACTCTGTGACGAACACATACCCATTAACGAACTTAACGAGGTCTCTCTCTCGATAGTGAAATGTCAAAGTTTCTGGTTCACACAGATGTGGCGGCTAGAGAATTAGGACCGTTGGGCTTCATGAAGAGTGTCCCAGAAATGTTGTCCAAAGAGCACCTCGGCAACGTGAAATTCCAGCAAGCATACGTGTGTGCACTCGCAATCTGCCATTGCGTAAACGACAGAAAGATGATGTGCGAGTTCGACGGCCCAGACATGGACACTGTAAGAAACGCTTGTTCAAAGATAGGCATGCCCGTGGCAGCAATTCTCGCCAAATAAGCCACCATAAAATCTCTCTCTGCTTCCGAAGTGTGCTTACTTTCCTAGCACACTCACTTCGATCCTGTTACTTCTTAACGTCCCTCCGTTTGAACTCCTCATCTAGCCCGTTTCTAGAGGGATCTTTTCAAAGACATCTAAGTGCCGTCGTGGCGATTCCAGTAGTCTGCGTAGCCATCCGTTGATTCCTCAGGTTGATCGGATTCTCTAGAACGTCGTAGTCTGAAGAACAATAGCAAGCCGGCTATTGCAGCACATATTCCACCCACAATCATCAGTAGAGACGGTATCACGATTAAGGGGACGGAGGCGACGTTTTGGTTCGAAAGAGTCACTTGGCCGCTCACTCCGAGGGACCACTCTCGGGATATTGTGTAAGGATAGACTGCTTGAGGGAGGTGATTGAATGTGGCAACGCCATCCTTGACCTGCGCGGTTTCGGTTACGCCGTTAGGAAGGGTGATCGTGACATTGCCATCGTTCAACGGTGAGTTGAATATGTAATCAGTCACCTTGAAGCTCAAATTGTCGAGTTGTAGTGAGATCGGCACGACTCCATTCGGGGAAGTTGTGAAAGGTTCGCTAAGACCGATAGAATCTACTCCATAGACGTAGGCCGTCAACACATTGTAATCCCCCTTCTGGAACCAGAAGGATGAATTTGCGTTGAGATTCGACAAGACAAGTATGGTGCCATTGGGAGCCCTCAACGTAACGGTGTCAACGATTGATGGTGAAGTAGGTTGCGAATTAACGTCATAGAATTCGAGTTGCATATTCTCGAAAGTTGTCCAGGAGGCGGTTAGGTTCGTCGGTTGGGTCACGC
>Ga0335081_10004878_pt1 | contig 21204 bp, 18 predicted proteins | sample Lox_Sample_35_FD_206713 | JGI IMG/M metagenome (GOLD analysis project Ga0335081, IMG submission 206713) | Soil microbial communities from Loxahatchee National Wildlife Refuge, Florida, United States - Lox_Sample_3.5 | ecosystem: Environmental > Terrestrial > Soil > Wetlands | place: USA... | reverse complement strand
TTGCTCATTCGCCGTTGGTCGTTGGCGAGAATCAAAAGCAGATTCCTCGCGGGATAAACACCGCTCGGAATGACAATGGGGTTGGTGCTGATGACTCGGTGTTCCGCACTGAGGAATCAAAAATCGAAAATCGAAAATCAACAATCATGCTCCGTCTTGGTTTGCGATACGCGCGTGGGCTACATGAAGAAGCGGGTCAGGCGCTCGTACGGGAACGCAGTCGGGCTTCCTTTGCCTCGATTCGCGAGCTTGTTCATCGCGTACCCGAATTGCGCAAAGACGAACTGAATACGCTGGCAGAAATTGGAGCGTTGAACTCGATTGGCGATCTACCACCGAGACACAGAGCCACAGAGAAAAACAATCAAATATCCTCTGCGTCTCCGTGCCTCCGTGGGGGATTGTCTTTTCATCGCCGCGACGCTCTCTGGCAAGTCGAACGTGCGGTTCGGTTATCAGGGCCGCTGCTGGATGGTTTGCCAGAGCCGGATACGAATTCACCGCTGCATCCCATGAGTGCCGAAGAACGTCTGGTAGCAGACTTTCGTGGTACTGGTATGACGGTTGGACCACACCCTATGGCCTATCACCGCCACCGCATGCGGCAGATGGGAATTCACAAAGCTAACGAGCTCAGCCATTTTCCTCACGGCCAACATCTCAGGATCGGCGGATGTGTCATTGCCCGCCAGCGCCCCGGAACAGCAAAAGGTTTTGTTTTCTTAAGCCTGGAAGATGAAACCGGGGTGGCAAATGCAATCATCAATCCCGATTTGTTTCAGCAAAATCGATTGCTCGTAGGCTCCGAGCAATTCCTTATGATAGAAGGAGTCCTGCAGAACCAGGACAATGTCATTTCGGTCAAGGCAGAACGCGTTCTTCCTCTGGACATTACCCGCGCGCCGACCAGCTCTCACGATTTCTACTGATTCGCAGGTGGCCTACAGGATCGGTTCTATTTGTGTTTCACTCCTATGAATTTTTCTCAGAATGTCGTTACATCCACAGGCACTCGGTTTATCATTAGTCAACACCCGTCACATATAAGTGGACCCCATTATAGGTTCGTGCGTTATTGTGTTTTCGGGAATTCATAATTCAGTCTTTCATGGACTGTATCTGTAAGGAGTAACTAAATGCCAAGAGCAAAAACTGTCCGCAACACGACGTCCTCCACAAACCAAGTCATCCCTATGCCGGATGCCACGGCCGTGGTCACCGCACGAAAGAACGGTGGATCCTCTGCGCCCATCGATCTTGACGCGCAGATTCGCCAACGGGCTTACGAACTGTACGAAGAGCGGGGCTGCACGCCGGGGCAGGAAACCGAAGACTGGTTCCGCGCCGAGCGGGAAGTGCTTTCCCGTCATAATCATCAACAAACCGCCTAGGCGTACACGGTTTGTCCGAAACTTGGAAGTTCCTTGCGGACCAACTATAAACGGTTGAATTCTTGACCTGCGTCTAATCGCGGTGGTGTCGCAGCGCGAAGAGAGATGTCTTGCAACATCGGCTCCAAGCTTTACGTGGCCATTTTCTTCGCGTTTCTGGCGCCTATGATGCCCGGCCCGGCCGCGCGCTGTCCCTAAGAGTAACGTTTGCAGTTGCCTCGACTCAGTGTTTCTGAAAAAATACTGCAGGGCTCCCCATGTCACAGATTGGTAGTTTTACCCTCCTGCTCGCGCTTGCGCTGAGCGGATATTGTTTTGTGGCCGGTCTGCTGGCGTTGCTTCGGGAGGGTCCAAGTTCCGCCCGTCTGAGTGAAACGGCTAGACGAGCCGGCATTGCTACTTTTGCTGTTGTCTTTCTCGCAGCGCTGGTACTCGTTGTCGCCGCCTTCCAGAACGATTTCTCGATCGCCTACATTTTCCACCATAGCAACCGCGATCTCCCGGCACCGTATAAGTTCGCAACGCTCTGGTCAGGTCAGGAAGGCTCTCTGTTGTTCTGGTCGTTGCTGCTCGCAGCGTACGGCCTAGTTTTGCGCCTAAGATACAAAACTGACCCCCGCCTTTTCGCTTATGCGTCGGTCATTATCGCCGCAGTGCAGGTTTTCTTTCTGCTGCTGTTGAATTTTGCAGCACACCCGTTCGCCGTGATGCAAGGTTCGCTGCCAGCTGACGGCAACGGATTGAACCCCCTGCTCCAGTACCCAGAGATGGTCATCCACCCCCCGATGCTTTACCTCGGCTATGTCGGATTCACCGTCCCATTTGCCTTCGCATTGGCGGCATTGGTCATGCGGTATCCCGGCGAAAAGTGGATCCACATCACCCGCCGCTGGACCATGGTGACCTGGGGCTTCCTAACCTGTGGCATCTTTCTGGGAGCACATTGGGCGTATTCGGTGCTGGGTTGGGGAGGTTATTGGGGATGGGACCCGGTTGAGAATGCTTCCCTCATGCCGTGGCTCACGGGTACGGCTTTCCTGCATTCGGTCATGATGCAGGAAAAGCGCGGCATGCTGAAAACCTGGAATATGTGGCTCATCTTCTCGACCTTCATGCTCTCGATCTTCGGCACATTCCTGACCCGCAGTGGCGTTGTCAGTTCGGTCCATGCTTTCGCGCAATCCTCCATCGGAGATTGGTTCGTTGCCTTCCTCGCGTTGATCTTTGCTGTCTGTGTCTTCTTTTATGTAAAGAATCGCTCTCACCTGCGCAGCGAGCATAAACTCGAATCTCTCGTTTCGCGGGAATCGAGTTTCCTGTTCAACAACTTGCTTTTTGTAGTCGCCTGTTTCACCGTGCTGTGGGGCACTTTGTTCCCGGTTCTATCCGAGTGGGTGCAAGGAAATAAAGTTACGGTGGGGCCGCCATTTTTCAATCGGGTGAATATTCCTGTCGCCCTGTTGCTTCTGCTCCTGACTTCGGTTGGCCCGCTGCTGGCCTGGCGGAGAACATCGATCGAGAGTCTGAAACGTAACTTCCTGTGGCCAGCAATAGGCGCGGTCGCTGTCGGCATCTTGCTGCTAGTTTTGGGCATGAAGCCATGGAAAGAAGCTTCATACTTCTACTCCCTGATGACCGTCATGCTCTCGGTTCTGGTCGGCCTGACTGTCATTTCCGAGTTCGTTCGTGGAGGCCGCGTTATTGCGCGCCATACCGGCCAGAATCTGCTTGCTTCCATGGGCTATCTCGCTCATCGCAATACCCGCCGCTACGGTGGATATATCGTCCACTTCGGTGTGATCGTAATCATGATTGGCTTTGCCGGTGCAGCCTTTAACCAGGACAAAGAGCAAGAGATGGGTTTTGGCGACCGTATGACTATCGGGTCCTACACGCTAGTCTGTCAGTCTTACACGCAGGACGATAATCCGAATTACAGTAGCGAATGGGCAGTGATGAATGTCTGGAAACACGGCAAGCAGATCGGTACGTTGTATCCCGAGCGCCGCTTTTATAAAGCGAGTCAGCAGACTTCGACCATGCCGCGTATCCGGTCTACCGCCGCCGAAGATCTTTACCTGGTCTACGAAGGTCTGAACCAGGATACGGGTCGTCCCATCATTAAGGCGCATTTGAATCCCTTGGTGATGTGGATCTGGGTTGGAGTCTGGATCATGATTGCCGGTACTTTACTGGCGCTGGTTCCGAATTCAGTTCCCGTCCGCGTGCCGGCACCGGTGCCCATGCATGCCGAACCTGTGGGGGCAGGGGACTAAAGTGAATCCAGGTTCCGGCTGCCCAATGTCTCTCCTGAAGCGCGTATTCCAAATCGGCGTGCTGATGGCTGGTGTTCTGCTTTTCGCGGGCGCGGGAGACGACGCACGTTTCAATGATCTCGGCCATCGCCTCATGTGCGCCTGTGGCTGCCGGCAAATTCTGCTGGAGTGCAATCACGTGGGTTGCGGCTACTCCGATCGCATGCGCGCCGAACTGGTGGCTGCGGTTGATCGCGGCGACAATGACGATCTTACTTTGCAGTCTTTTGTGCAAAAGTATGGGCCAACTGTTCTGGCTGCGCCCACTAAAACCGGCTTTGATCGGGTTGCCTGGATTGCACCCTATGTTGCGTTAATTCTGGGGTTGGGCTTGGTCGGCTTCATTGTCCGAGCCTGGCGTTCGCGCCCGTTGCTTAGACCTGCTGAGTTGCCAGCTTCGGTGCAGGGCGCCGAGCTGGACCATTTTCGTGAGCAGGCGAGGAGGGAGACCGAAATATGACCGTTGCGCTCCTGGCTTGCCTGCTGATCACATTTGGTGTCGTCGTGTACGTGTTTTCTCTTCCCGGCAAGCTGTACCTGGGTCCGCAAAAAACCCGACTGTCTTATTTGCGGGAACGCCGCGAGGTAGTTTACGAAAACCTGCGTGACCTGAACTTTGAATACAAAGCAGGCAAGTTTCCTGATGCTGATTACGAGGCCGTCAAGAATTCTTTAGAAGAGGAGGCCGCCGCCGTGCTCGCAGAAATTGCGCGCCTGGAAGCAGCGCCTCCGCCATTGAGCAACAAAAAGGGAGCTAGAGTTTGAAGCTGTTGAACCTTGTTACCGAGCGAGGCCTCGGAGTAAACGAGCGGGCACACCTGTTTTTCCTAATTTCCAGTGCAATGCTGATCGTTGTTGCCTTTGCTGCCGCAGGATCGGCTCAAACCCTCACTGGCACGGTCACGAATGCAACTACCACTCAGCCGGCGGTCGGCGATGACGTAGTTCTGCTCAGCCTCTCGCAAGGCATGCAGGAATCCGGTCGTACCACCACTGATGCGAAGGGCCACTTCAGCCTCAAGCTTGACGACTCCAGCAGTCCACATCTGGTCCGCGCCATTCACCAGGGTGTCACATACCACCGCATGGCTCCCCCGGGAACCACCTCGGTCGAAGTACAGGTGTACGACGTTTCAAAGAAAGTGGCGGGTATCGGTGTGACGGCGGACGTGATGCGCTTCCAGGCTCAGGGTAATGAGCTTCAGGGCATCCGCCTCTTCGCTGTTGACAACAAGTCGAACCCTCCACGCACGCAGATGAACGATCAGAATTTCGAGTTCTATTTACCTGACGGTGCAAGCGTCGATCAAGCGATGGCAATGACTGCCGGAGGGCAGCCGATCAATGCGTCTCCTGTCCCGCAAAAGGAGAAAAACCGGTATGCGTTCATCTTTCCGCTGCGTCCTGGTGAAACCCAGTTTCAAGTCAGCTTCCACATGTCTTATAGCGGGCAGGCCAGTATTAACCCGAGAGCTATTTACGGATCGCAGCACTTCGTAGTAATGCTGCCAAAAAGTATGCAGTTCACAGCGGGTCAGGGCGCGTCTTTTCAGTCGATGCAGGACCCGCGCCAGACGGACGCTCAAGTTGAAGTCGCCTCGAATACAACCGTTGGCCAGCCGCTGGATTTCACGGTTTCCGGAACTGGCACTCTGAGCGAAGGCAGTAGTGGTGAAGGGCAGCAGGGCAGCGGCGAAGCCGCTCCTGTGGTCGGACGCGACTCGCGCCCAGGAGGTGGATTGGGTCCGCCGATCGATGCTCCCGACCCGCTGGAAAAGTACCGCTGGTACATTCTCGGCGGCTTCGGAGTGGTGCTGGCTGTTGGGGCTGTCTACATCGTGCGGCGCGCGCCTGCCGTAGCTGGCCCCGAGGTGGCTTCTTCCGATCTCGATCTTCCGCGAACTGCTCGGCCGGCCAAATCCAAGGCTTCGGCTCCTGTGTATCCCCAGTCCTCGATGTTGTTAGACGCACTGAAAGAAGAAATTTTTCAACTCGAGTTGGAGCATAAACAGGGGCGCATTTCTCAGCAGGAGTATGACAAAGCCAAAGCCGCGTTGGATCAGACCCTGGAACGCGCCGTCAAGCGGGGCGCACGAGCATCGTCATCCAGCAGTTAAGCTCCTGAAAAGATGGCCGCTTCGGCTGCGCTCTCGCCTGCGGCTGGACCTGAATCCGTCCGCCTGAGTTACCATCTAATTAATCGAGAACTTACATGGGAAACACATTTAAGACCGCGTTTCTGCTGACACTGCTAACACTCCTGTTGCTGTTTATAGGCCGGGCCTTGGGCGGGCAGAACGGCATGATTATCGCGTTGGTGTTCGCCGCGATCATGAACTTCGTTTCGTACTTCTATTCGGACAAAATTGCGCTGGCGATGTACCGAGCGCAGTCGGTCTCGCGCGAAGAACTACCGCGCGTCTATCAAGTAGTTGAGCGGCTAACTCAGAGAATCGGCATTCCCATGCCGAAGATTTACGTCATCCCGACCGATTCGCCGAATGCATTCGCCACTGGCCGCAATCCCAGCCACGCCTCTGTCGCTGTAACTCAAGGTATCTTGAACCTGCTCAACGATGAGGAACTAGAAGGCGTCCTCGCCCATGAACTGGGCCACGTGAATAACCGAGACATCCTGATCAGTTCAGTGGCTGCTACGGTTGCCGGCGCGATTACGATGCTGGCCAGCATGGGTCGGTGGGCGATGTTCTTTGGTGGAATGGGTGATCGCGATGATCGCGAAGGCGGCGGAGGCCTGGCGGCACTGATTATGCTCATTCTGGCGCCGATCGCAGCTACTCTGATCCAGCTTGCTGTTTCGCGCTCCCGCGAATATCAGGCCGATGCCAGCGGCGCGCATTACACGGGCAATCCCTACGCGCTAGCCAGCGCTCTGTCCAAGCTCGATGCCTACTCGCGTCGGGTTCCGATGCAGGCAACCCCTTCCACGGCACATCTTTTCATCATTCAACCGCTGCTGGGGATGAATTTCGGCAATCTTTTCTCCACTCATCCTCCCATCGCAAAGCGTATCGAGCGCCTGACCGGACGCCCCGCGGAGTTTATGCAGTAAAGCTGTGATTCTGGCCCGCTGGAGATAACCCTGCCAGCTGAACGCCGGAGCCCGTCGCCGGACGACCTCACGATGGCACTTTCTTCAAGACCTGCCGCGTCCTATGATGATGATATCGGGATCAAACTATAGGCATGATCAACGGCAAACGCATTGCTGTCGTGATGCCCGCTTATAACGCGGAAAAGACGCTGGAAGCGACCGTACGCGAGCTGCCCGACCTCGTGGATAGCACAATTCTGGTGGATGATCACAGTTCTGACCAAACAACCGAAGTGGCCAAGCGGCTTGGCCTGCGCTATTTCGTCCATGACCAGAACTACGGCTATGGCAGAAACCAGCAAACCTGTTATCGCGAGGCGTTGGCATCCGGCGCAGATGTGATCATCATGGTGCACCCGGATTACCAGTACACACCGCTACTAGTCACCGCAATGGCCAGTATGGTCGCTTACGACGTGTATGACGTAGTGTTGGGTTCCCGCATCATCGGCGGAACTGCGATTCGCGGGGGCATGCCGCTTTGGAAGTACGTCTCCAACCGGTTTCTGACCGGATTCGAGAACTTCTTTTTGCGCGTGAAATTGTCCGAATATCACACCGGATATCGCGCGTTCAGCCGTGAGGTGTTGGCATCGCTGCCATTGCTGGAAAATTCGGACGATTTCGTTTTTGATAACCAGATGCTAGCGCAGTGTATCTATTTTGGCTTTCGCATTGGCGAAGTTTCCTGTCCCACCAAGTACTTTGCGGAAGCTTCCTCGATCAACTTTCGACGAAGCGTCAAATATGGTTTGGGAGTTCTCGCCACTACGCTGCAATTTGCTTTTCAGAAGCTCGGAATTGCGCAGTTCAGAATTTTCAGCCGAAAGGGTCGGCGGCTCGATCCGGGATACGAATCGTACTATGCGCCTGGCGCACGGGTTGGATCAGCGATGCGGCATTAGCGTTGATGTGACTGCGGTGCTTCCACGCATTCTGCCTAATTGCGTCTCTTGGAGGCGCCGCGTAGCATCTAATTCTTGATGGCCACCGCGACCACCACGGCACCTCCCGGACATCCGCCTAAACTCGTCTTTAGCGAGATCCTGAGCTTCGCTTACGACACCTTCTGTTCCAACAAAGTCCGATTTGCGCTCACCGCGATAGGCATGGTCATCGGCACGGCCTCTCTGATTCTTGTCGTCACCATCGGCATGACGGGCAAGCAGTATGTCTTAAATCAGATTCAATCGATCGGAGCAAACGAAGTTGAAGCCGAGTACCAGGGTGGCGCTCAGGGGAATGTGACTCCAGATCTGCTCACGATCGACGACATGAATGCAGTTCTTGAGCAAGTTCCTGGCATCGTCGCTGCCTCGCCTGTAGTGCCACTGGATGACCACATTCCTGTTGGTGGCGGTAAGCAGAAGGATTTGCGAGTGCTTGGCGTGTTCCCGCAATACATCACCGTCCGCAACTTGGTTGTGGTTTCCGGTCGATTCTTTGACGCGGAAGATGAACAAGCGCGTAACAAAGTCGGCGTTATGCAGCAAAAGCTCGCAGAGGAGATCTACGGATCCGTCGACGATGCTGTCGGAAAAGCGGTGAAAGTTGGCGGGCTACCGTTCACAATCATCGGAACGTTTCGCGAACGTGTGAATACGTTTGGATTTTCGGAGGTGACCGACAATACGCTGGTCATCCCCTACTCTGTTTCGCGCTATTTTACCGATTCTCCGAACGTGACCCAGTTGTACTTTTCTGCGGCCGAACCCTCGATGGTGGTTCCGGTCACTGATCAAGTACGAAAAGTTATCCAGTCACGTCATCGACCAAATTCTGTTTACGTCGTCCAGAATCTGACCGAGCTCGTCGCGGTCGCCAGCCGCACTGCGAACGCGCTCACCATGGTATTGCTCCTGGTTGCGGCCGTTACCTTGCTGGTCAGCGGGATCGGCATCATGAATATCATGCTTGCCACCGTAAGCTCGCGCATTCGTGAGATTGGCATCCGCAAAGCGATTGGTGCTACGAGTCGCGAAATCCGTTTTCAGTTCTTGTCGGAGGCGATTCTGATTTCGCTCACTGGAGGACTGCTCGGGGTGATCATTGGCCTGGCTATACCGTGGTCTGTGCGCTTTCTCACTGAATACCGGATTCCGATATCCGGCCTATCCGCCATTGTCGCGATTGTGGTTTCTTCGCTTGTAGGCATTCTTTTCGGAACCGTGCCTGCCGCGCGCGCCGCCAAACTCGATCCCGTGGAAAGCCTAAGATACGAGTAAAGCACTGGCGGAGCTGCCCTCGAACTGACCTCTCACTCCTCGTTATGGTGAAATAGCTTCGTGCAGTTGAAGCAAGCACTGTCTTCGGCAATCGATCAACTCACAGCCGCAGGCGTGGGCTCGCCCCGCATGAATGCGGAGCTGTTGATCATGTTCACCTTGAACTGTGACCGAGCTTACCTCTATGCGCATCCCGAGCGCGAATTTAACAACGAGGAGAAGCAACGCTATGCCGATGTTATCAAGCAGCGCTCGCGCGGAATTCCTGCGCAATACATCACAGGCCATCAGGAATTCTGGGGTATGGACCTGATTGTTTCTCCCGCCGTGCTCATTCCTCGCCCCGAAACTGAACACGTGATCGAAACCGTGCTTCGCTTGGTAAAGGAACGCGAGATGCCCTTGCGCATCGTTGACGTCGGCACGGGCTCAGGGTGCATCGCACTGGCGCTGGCGAAGGAACTACCCACCTCCGAAATCCACGCCACCGAAATTTCTCCTGCTGCGCTTGAAATTGCCCACGCTAACGCTGCTCGCCATCAACTGGAGCGGCGGATCCATTTTCGGGAGGCTGATCTGTTAGCGGGCCTTCCACCAACCTCCTTCGATTTCGTGGTCTCCAACCCCCCCTACGTTGGAGAATCAGATGAGGACCAGGTGCAGCTTGAGGTCCGGAAGTTTGAGCCGCATCCCGCGGTTTTTGCCGGCCCGGCTGGGACGGAAGTGATCGAGCGGTTGATTGCAGCAGCCCAATCTGTGCTGAAACCTGGCGCGTGGCTTGTCTTCGAAATCAGCGGAACCATTTCAGATCGAGTCAGAGAATTGCTAAGCGACTGGAGCAGCATACAGATCGCCGATGATCTGCAAGGTATTCCGCGCGTCGCTGCCGCCCAGAAGCCGATGTCCTAGGACCCAAGTAATTTCTGAAACTCCGTGATGATCATCGGCACAAGGTCATCCCGGCGCTTCTTGCCTTTAAAGCCTAGATCATGCCCTTCGGCTTCCACTGGAATGAGTAAAGTTGGAGCGGGAATTAGCTTCAACGCAGATTCCATCTCCTCAATCGAGCCAAATGGATCGCGTGTGCCATGCACGAAAAGCGCAGGAATTTTAAGGTTCGGCAAATGCTGGGTTCGGAGTTGGTCAGGCCTTCCCGGTGCATGCAGAGGATAAGAAAGTAGCAGCATTCCGTTGACCAGTCCGTGTTCTTCAGAGGAGAGCATTGTAGCTTGCCTTCCGCCGTAAGACTGACCGCCTAAGAATATCTGGCCGGGAGCTATATTCCGCATCGCGCCAACTGCGTTCTTGAGACCCAATCGATCTCGCGCGGCTTCTCCAGGTCTCGGCGGACCGAATGGCCGCGCTTGCCGAAACGGCAGGTCGCAACGCAGAACCGCAAAATCTTGCGTCGCAAATGCCTCGGCCAAAGCCGTCAATAAAGCCCCTCGAGAGTTTCCACCGGCGCCGTGGGTCAGAATCAAGGCATCGGTGGGAGGCGAGCCAGGACGGTGCAGAAATCCGCGCACGGCAGGCTCGACCGAGGTGTCTGAAAATGGCTCGTAATCCGGCATAAGCCAAGATTCTAGAACAGCCTTTCTGGGCGGCGCAGGTTTCCCAAAGCTCCGAGATTTGCCAAGGCAAATGTGAAGCGATATTGATTTTCGTTCCTCACGGAGCCGAGTGCAAAGCGCCGGAACTCAAGGCTGAGGCCGCAGCAATTCCAGTTGTAAGTAGTTTGGACAGCTCCGTACTGCAGAAAATTCCGATTCGCATCAAATCCTACGTTCGTTGCGGCACTAAATCCAGGTTTGTTGGTATGCCCGTAGCCCAGCAGCAGGCGGAACTGATTAAAGCTTTGCGGCTCAGCAATCGGATTCAAGAAGCTGGCTTCGGGAGGAATGTGCAGCAGCGCATCGCCCGCGCCCATGGTAAATAGGCCCACGTGATAATTCACCAACACCGTGCTTGCGTTTGTCTGTCCTTGCTTGAAATCGTAGTCAACATCCCATTCAATATCGGTATTTTCGCTACTTTGTACGCGTAAGCGTGAAATCAGCGGAGATAAGTGACGCGGCTGCGATAAGAACGGAATGCCAGTCAGATCAATCGTGCTGGTAAAAATGTTAGTTCGCCCCGGCACCAGCGCGCCACCGAAGGTGGCATCGAGAAAATATTTCTGCGCAAGTTCCCAGGTGACGACCTCGCGGCTTTGCGGACCGGAATGGCAAGTCGACTGGGTGGGCTGAGAGCGTCGTATCCACGGCACGGGATTTTGTGGAACTGGTCCCCCGATGAAAAGGGCTGGCATCCCAGGTTTCCCGCATTTTTCCTTCCCTGCTACTCGTTTAGAGTAGAGGCGGTTCACGAGCGCGTATTCCACCTCATTTGTATCAGTGAGGATATCGCGCGCATCGAAGTGGATGATGTCGGCAAAGTTATCGACCCCCGTGATGTAGTTGTATCTCACCCGCGGCTCGATCACGTGCTTCCACTTACGCCCCAAAAATTCACGATCGAACACGCGATCGAGAGCCGGAGGCCGGATTTCAACCGAACCTTCGATAGACTTACGGTCGATTGCTTGCGACGCGACGGAACGCGCCCCGCTCGAAGAAATCACAAGTTCTTGGGTGTAAGCTGTATCCCGCAGCGACAACTGCGGTCGGAAAGACCATCCGCCAAGACGTAGGGGAAGAGACACACTAGGGTACAAATCCAGCCTGGCCAGCAACGGAGCCGTGCTAAAACCGGGTTCGCTGCGCGCCAGTCCCTCGAGCGCTGTATCGTAGGACCAATACAACTGCGAATGCCAAATCTGGTGGTCGACACTACCCAGTTCGACCCCGGGCGCGTGAAGAATGCTGATTACATCGCCTGGAGTAGTGCTTTCGAAGTCCTGGTAACGCTTCATCTCCGCGTTGTAAAAATATCCGTTAGTGGTGTTCGACAGAAAGGCTTCCGATTTGACTTCGGAGTTGATGGCCTGAGTAAACACTTCGCTAAATGCGAGCCGGAATACGAACGAGCTGAGGTAATCGACATCGGCGACTCCACGAAAGTTGTGCCCAAATTCATCTTCTGCCGTCAGTCGCACCTCCTCGCCGCCCTGGTCCACGTGCGGCACACAGCAACCGCGATCGAGCACGTTGAAATACGTGAGGTCGACGAATGATTTGTCACTGGGACGAGCACGAAATTCTCCTTGCGGCGCCCAGCCACGCTTGGAAAAGTACTCTGCGCCTATATGGGCATCCATGCTCCGATTGATGGCCCAGAACAAAGATTCGCCCAGGATTTCACCTTTAATGGTCGATGTTCCGAGGTTCGGAATAAGAAAGCCTGATTGTCGCGGGAGACGCTCCGCAGGCAACGTGGCAAAAGGCAGATAAAGAACCGGGACTCCCTTTACACCAAAAGTCGTGTTGTAGATCTTGGCCGTGCCACCCACCTCAACCGTCACTTTGTGGGCACTGAACTGCCACTTAGGGCGGGGCAACTCACAGGTCGTAACTGTCCCGTCGTAGACTTTGTAGTGATCGGGTCCGGTTTTCTCTAAAATCTTGCCCGAAAAGAAAAATGGATTCGAAGAGGTCAATAGCAGACGAGCGCCGCGCCGTCGCACTCCAATACTCCCACTAACGTGCTCGAAACGCCCAGCTTCAGTTTTTGTATTGTAAGTAGCATGGGTGGCCTCGACATGCTCATCATTGGGTCCACCGTCAAGTGTCACGTGCCCGTCGGCAGTCGCGTCACCTGTATCTGACTTGTACGTAATTTCGTCAGCATGCAGGATGTAAGCTCCGTATTCGATTTCAGCGTTGCCTTGCAATTTGAACAACGAGCCTTGCATCTCTTGCCGGGTCGCTTTTGCCGTGAAGTCCTCGTCCTTAGTTTCGGCCCGGATTTGGGGCACTTCTGCTTCCGTTTGGCTTGCAGAGGGAGAAGAAAGCAACTGGCTGGTAACTAACGAATGCACGGCTAACAGATGACAGGCAGCAAACGCCGTGATAAGACATCGTGTGCGGGAACTCATCGCAAGCGCTGGAATTCCCCGAACGCGAATCTCAGGCTCGGGTATCGTGACGTTAGCATGCCATTAGCCCAGGTGCAAAGAGACGCTTGTTCCTCGGATGGATACGGTACCTGCGTCCAACACTGACATGAAGACGAGATTTCAATTGGATCGCAACGCCGCGAAGGATCCGCAGCCACCACCAGCAATTTTGGTCGATCCTGAGGCATACGATGCAAGCGAACAGCAGTTTGCTGCCAGCCTTGAGGAAAAGCCGGCCAAACGCAAATTCGTCTTGGAAGAACCCGCAGAAGGAGAAGCAACGAAGCCGCAAGCGGGCAATCCCACGGGGCATCCCGAAGCTCAGGCCGAATATATCGAACCCCCAGGTGAGGCTGCACAGGGAAATGATCCAGCAACCGACCAAGCGCCGATCGAAGATTCGGACGCGTGGCGTCGGGAACTACAAACAAAATTAACTCAATATCGGGCACGAAAACGGCCCCCGCCACCACGCTACCCATCCCTGCAACTGAAGTTCGAAACGACAGAATCATGGAGCAGCGGTGCTGCTCCACTTCAGCCCGCAGGTTTGGCTGCTGAAAGAGAGTTTTCTCCGGTCCAGGGTGACGCAAGCGAGACTTTGCACCCCAGCGACTCCACGGATTCGTCTGCCACTTGCTCGCCAGAATTGCCTGAAGCCGCTGGTAAGCTTCTGGAATTTCCTTACCTTCCGCCTCCGCCGTTGCCACAAAATGAGCTGGCGGAGCCGGTCTTTGATCAGCCACCCATCATCGAAACTCCGGAGCTTCTGCCGCCGCCACCGGCGCTTGGAGGAATCCTCATTGAACCTCCAGAACAGAAGCTTGAGGAACGTCAGCCGGGAATCGATCTGCCGCTCAAAGCCGCCGCGATGCCCCAACGCGTAGTGGCATCGCTTATCGACGCATTCGTAGTGCTCTTGGCGGCGACCGTGTTCGCTTACATTTTCTCCAAAATTAGCGCGAGTTCAATCCCGTGGCGCCAAGCCTTACTTGCGGGCGTCGCCCTCGTCGCCTGTTTCTGGGTCGGTTATCAATATCTTTTGTTGGTGTACGCGGGTACGACCCCAGGACTGAAATTGGCTAGACTCCAATTGAGCCGGTTTGACGGCCGGCCAGTCCCGCGACGCCTCCGCCGCTGGCGCGTTTTGGCATCGGTGCTATCCGGTTTCTCCCTCGCCCTTGGATACGCCTGGTGTTTTTTTGATGAAGACCAGCTGTGTTGGCATGACCGTATCACGCGAACCTATATGGCTCCGAAACCTCCAGCATAGTGGAGCGTCAGTGAACACTCCGTGTTTCCCCCTCTGCTAACATCAATGATGTGAGCACAAACAGTCCTGTTCGGGTGCGTTTTGCGCCGTCCCCAACCGGCCATTTGCACGTAGGAAATGCGCGCACGGCGCTCTTCAATTGGCTGTTCGCGCGCCAACAGCGCGGCACGATGGTCTTGCGCATCGAAGACACGGACGTGGAGCGCAGCGAAGCACGTTTTGAGGATCAACTCATCGGAGATTTGAAGTGGTTAGGGCTCGATTGGGATGAAGGCCCGGACGTTGGTGGCCCGTACACTCCCTACCGGCAATCCGATCGCCTGGAAATTTATCGCCAGCATGCCGAGCGGCTGGTAAATGAAGGTAAGGCCTACCTTTGCTTCTGCACCGAAGACGATTTGCAAAAAGAGCGCGAGCGGGCAATTGCGGAAGGTGGCCAGCCGATCTACTCGGGCAAGTGCCGCAACCTCGACTCTGCCGATGCCAAACGCCGCCGGCAAAATGGTGAACTGTGCGCCATTCGCCTGAGGATTCCGGAACATCCCATTCGCTTTCATGACATCGTGCACGGAAACGTGGAGTTTTCGAACGAAGTAGTAAGCGACCCGATCATTTTGCGTTCCAACGGAATGCCGGTCTACAACTACGTCGTCGTTATCGACGATGCGCTCATGAAGATCACACACGTAATCCGTGGCGACGATCATCTTTCGAACACACCCAAACAGGTTGCCCTGTACGAAGCGCTGGCATGGCCGGTGCCGGAATTCGCCCATCTTTCTACGATCCTGGGCAGCGATCGTGAGCGACTCTCCAAGCGCCACGGGGCGACTTCGATTGCTAACTTCCGCGACATGGGTGTACTACCGGAGGCCTTGGCGAACTATCTAGCATTACTCGGCTGGGCGCCGAGCGGGGGCACGCGGGAAATGTTCGCTCTGCCGGAACTGATAAAAGAATTCTCGCTGGAACGGGTTACCCCTTCTGCAGCTGTTTTTGATATGGAGAAGCTGTACTGGCTGAATCGACAGTACATCAAGCAAGCTTCCCCGGAAAGAATCAACCGGCTTGCATTGGCTTATTACAGCCGGGCTGTTACAGAGGATTTGGCCCGTGCGCATGGGTTTAGTTCACCTGAAAGAAAGGCGGTCTGGATACCGCCCCAAGAGATCATCGACTGGTTGGCAAAGGTCACGCAGCTTTTGGCACCTTACGTGGACCGCCTGGAGCAGCTGCCGGAACGCGCCTCGCCAATCTTCAATTATGACGCAAAAGCCGCACTCGGAGCGCCTGACAACGCTGAAGTGCTCGCGTGGCCACAAACCAAAGCGGTGTTGAGCAGGTTTTCCGTAAAGGTTCTGGAGGACGAGTCCGCCAAGGCCGGGCAAATGTCAGCCGAACAGTTCAAAAAGATCATCAATGAAGTAAAAGCAGAAACAGCTGCGAAGGGGAAAGAATTATTTCATCCGATTCGCATTGTCATCACCGGGTCTCATTCGGGGCCAGATTTCGACAAGCTGATTCCGATCATCGAGGAAGGCAGTCGCTTAGCCTTGCCGCGGCACGTGCTGAGCGTGCGAGAACGGGTTGAAAGCTTCGCCAAATCTTATCTGGGCCAATAGAGAGAATTCATCCATCAAGCCAAATGCGCGCCTGCTACGCAGCTCTTTAACGCGCAGGACCCTGAATTGCTACTTTCCCATGTCATCGTGCTCGTGGTGCTCCATGCCGCAGTGCCCAGTGGAACCTGCGCAGCAGGCCATTGCCCTCTGTTCTGACGCCTTTTCCGATTTCGCGCAGCACCCCTTTTGATCAGTTCCTTGGCCACACCCACCGGCAGCCGAACCGGCTGATTTTGCCTTGTCTTTCATGCATGACATCGCCTCATTGCCGGCCTTGTCTTTGCCGAAGCAGCAGGACTCCTTGGCATCCTTTGCTGCCGAGTCATGATGACAGCATGGCTTTGCATCTTTGCTCTCCGCCATCGCTTTGCAGCAGGAGGCAGCAGAACTTGCGTTCGGCTGAGCTTGAGTCGCCGAGTTGTTGGAGCTACTTCGGTTATTGGTTTGCGCCAAACACAACAACGCGGAAAAAAGCACTATTGCGAATGTTCTAAAATTCATCGGCTGCCTCGTTAGAAAAGAACTTGGTACCTGAGGAGTCTCTCAAGATCGAACACATGCCTCTGTGATTTACATCACGAAATCGTGTGACGCTAAGCGTGGAGGATCGATTGCAGAGATTCCCGCAGATACGGCTGCTGAAATGTGTAGCCGCTAGCAACAAGTTTGGCAGGTTCGACACGTTGGCTGGCGAGCAGGAGTTCATTAGCCATTTCGCCCAGCGCGAGCCTCGCTGCAAACGCCGGCATCGGAAAAAGTGCGGGGCGCGAGAGCACAGAAGCGAGTGCCTTCGTAAAGTCGCTGTTAGTAATCGGATGCGGGGAGACGACGTTCACCGCCCCGAAGACTGAGCCGTTATTCATAACGTGCAGAATCGCCCCAACCACATCCTGCAGATCGACCCAACTCCACCATTGCCGGCCGCTTCCCATGTTGCCACCCAACCCGAGGCGAAAAGGTAGAAGCATTTTCTCTAAAGCTCCGCCTGCTGAGCTCAGTACGACGCCAAAGCGCATCTGTACGGTTCGGATGCCTGCGTCAGCAGCAGGTTTCGTAGCTGTTTCCCATTTGCGGCAAACTTCCGGCAAAAACCCTGTTCCCGAGGGGCTCTCTTCGGTCAAAATTTCATCTCCTCGATCGCCGTAATATCCGATGGCGGAGGCTGAAATGAATACATTCGGACGCTGAGGCGCTCGGGCTAAAGCTTCCGCCAGATTCCGCGTTCCAACCACCCGACTGTTACGGATAGCGGTTTTCTTGCGGGCTGTCCACCGGCCCCCGATGCTTTCACCCGCCAGATGAACAACTGCATTGAAGCCCGACACTGATTCGGGGCGGATAGGTCTGTCGAGAGTCCATGCAATCTTACCTGCCGATGACGTTCCATCTCGGACCAGGCGCTTTACTTGGTAACCATTGGCCTCCAGCAGTTTGCATAACGCGGCGCCAATCAGCCCGGAAGAGCCGCTGAGCAGAACTTTCGGTGCTGCAGTGTTCACAGCATCTCAATCTAACAGCTTGTACTCAGGCGCGCCAAAGCCGGATTCTGACCGACTGGCCGGGCGGTATAATCAAGGCCAGAACGCTGCCCACACTGAATTCCGGCAGTTGTCCCGGGCTATAATCCATCATGGCGACGTTGCGCGAACAGATTGCGACGACCGCACTCACGGTTACCAAGTTTCGCGATCTATTGCGCACCATGCGCGCGAATCGTCCCGGCGATAATCTGGAACTGGTCCGCAAAGCTTACGAATTCTCCCAAAAAATTCATGCCGGCCAGACGCGTGCGTCCGGTGAACCCTACCTGGTTCATCCCCTCAGCGTCGCGCTGGTTCTGGCGGAAATGAAGATGGACCCGGTCGCCGTGGCGGCTGGCCTGTTGCATGACTCGGTAGAGGACACCTCCGTCACAATTGTTGACATTCGCAAGGAATTCGGCGAGCAAGTCGCACACATTGTGGAAGGCGTCACCAAGATCAGCCAGATTGATTTCGCCAGCCGCGAACAACAGCAGGCCGAGAATCTGCGCAAGATGATGCTCGCCATGGTCGACGACATTCGCGTGATCCTTATCAAGCTTGCGGACCGTCTGCACAATATGCGCACGCTTGAGCATCTGCCGCTCGAGCGCCAGCAGAAAATCGCACAAGAGACGCTGGAGATTTACGGACCCATTGCCCATCGGCTGGGCATGGGTAAAATTCGCGGTGAACTCGAGGATTTGGGATTCCGTTTTACTGACCCGATCACGTTCCAGCAGGTACACGATGCAGTGGAAGCCCGTCGCAAAACCGGCGAACAGTTCTTGGCGCGTGTAGAGGAGGTACTCCGAGAGAAACTGAAAGAAGCCGGAATCATGGCCCGCGTGGAAAGCCGGATCAAGCGCCTGTACAGCATTCATCGAAAACTTGTCCGTCAGAAGATCAACGTTGAGCAGGTCTATGACTTGTATGCCATGCGGGTGATCACCCACTCCGTGCAGGACTGCTACGCTGTTTTGGGAATTGTTCACAACATCTGGCGCCCGGTTCCAGGGCGGATCAAAGACTTCATCGCGATGCCGCGGCCAAACTTTTACCAATCGCTGCATACGTCGGTAATCACTGAAGATGGCACCCCATTCGAATTACAGATCCGCACCGAAGAAATGCATCGCATGGCGGAAGAGGGCATTGCTGCGCACTGGAAGTACAAGGACGGCCCCGTATCTGCTCAAGATGAGCAGCGCTTAGCCTGGCTGCGGCAGGTCGTCGAGTGGCAGCGTGATGTTTCCGACCCGAACGAGTTCTTGTCCACCCTAAAAATCGACTTATACCCCGAGGAGGTTTACACCTTCACTCCAAAGGGAAAAGTTGTCGTCTTACCACGTGACTCTACTCCGATCGATTTTGCCTACTCGGTGCACACCGAAGTGGGTCATAGCTGTGTCGGGGCCAAGGTAAACGGGAGGATGGTGCCCCTCCGGCATCGACTGCATAGTGGAGATATCGTCGAAATCCTGACGCAACCTGGGCATAAACCGAGCCGGGATTGGCTGGCATTAGTCAAGTCGTCCCGTGCGCGGAACAAAATCAAGCACTGGCTGAACATACATCAGCGTGAACGCGCGATTGAAATCGGGCGCAAACTCATCGAAAAAGAAGCGCGGAAATACCGCGTAGCGCTGAAGGAAATCAAAGAAGAAGAGTTACGCAAGATCGCCTCAGACTATGGCTTGGGCCAGCCCGATGACCTGATGGCGGGCATCGGATACGGCAAATATTCCGCTCGCCAAGTGCTCGGGCGACTAACGAGCGTGGCCGGGCAGCCCGTTGAGGAAGGTGAAGACAAGTCGAGCGGACTTGCTAGCGTCGTCCGCCGTGTATTTGGTGGGGACCACCACAATGACGCCATTCGGGTAAAGGGCCAAGGTGATCTCCTGGTCTACCGCGCGCGATGCTGTAACCCCATTCGTGGCGAGTCGGTCGTGGGCTACGTCACTCGTGGAAAGGGCGTCGCAGTTCATGCCATAGATTGCCCCAACGTGATGAATCTTCTCTATGAACCGGAGCGGAAAATTGATGTGGAGTGGGCGCGCGATGACACAATCCCAAGCTCATATCCTGTGAAAATTACGGTTTTTTGCGATGACCGCTTCGGCATGCTGAAGCAGATCACATCGGTCATCAGTGACACCAAGACTAACATTCGCAATGTCGAAGCACGTACCTACAATGGGCACGGAAATATCGATGTGATTCTCGATATTCTTGATTTGAAGCACCTGGAGAACATCATTAACGGCGTTCGAAAAATTCCGGGCGTGCACGACGTTCAGAGGCTGCAAAAAATCTAGGAGTCAGTAGCTAGTAGTCAGAAGTCAGTTAGTGTTGCTGAGTGCTGACTACTGTCTACCATGTCGAGGCTTTCATGCGCGACGTAATTTCAACCAAAGATGCTCCGCAGGCAATCGGGCCGTATTCACAGGCGATTCGGGCTAATGGACTGGTATTTGTTTCTGGGCAGGTTGCCATTGATCCCGCGACACAGCAGGTGATTGATGGTGACATTAGCGCCCAGACGGATCGCGTGCTTAAGAATCTTGACGGTATCCTAAAAGCCGCCGGAAGCAGCTTGGATAAAGTCGTCCGCTCGACAGTGTTTCTCAAGGATATGGGACACTTCGGCGCCATGAACGAGGTCTATGCCCGATTTTTCAAAGCAAACCCTCCGGCCCGATCTACAGTTCAAGCGGCCCGCCTACCCAAAGATGTGCTGGTGGAGATCGATGTGATTGCGCTGGCGTGAAGCCGGTTGGCTGCCTTCTCTTTTAATCAACCACACGCGTATCGTTAGCAAGCCAAAAGCCTGCTCGCGATACAATGGAAACATAAAGCCGCTAAAATTGCGCTTAGACCCAGGTCACCGAAATCATGTTCGAAGTGACAGTAGAAGATTCATTTGCCGCGGGACACTACCTTCGTAATTACAAAGGCAAGTGCGAAAACCCGCACGGTCATAACTACAAGGTGCGTATCACATTGTGTGGCAAGGAGCTTGATAAGGCCGGCCTACTGCTGGATTTTAAAGATCTCCGGGAAGTGATGAAGGGTGTAATCGAACGTCTCGACCATCAGATGATTAACGACTTGGAACCGTTCACGGTCTTAAATCCTTCGGCGGAAAATCTGGCCAAGTACTTTTACGACGAGGCAAATACCCGATTAGATCGCGGAACGAACGGCCGGGTACGAGTCAAAAACGTGACGGTCTTCGAGACTGATACAACCACCGCTACTTACAGTGAATAGTTGAACATCAGTTCTCATGCCAGATGGTAACTCTCATATGCAAGTCACCGAAATTTACAAGTCGATTCAAGGCGAATCCACCCATGCGGGGCTTCCCTGCGTGTTCGTCAGACTTACGGGGTGCAACCTCCGCTGCTCCTGGTGTGACAGCGAATACACCTTCAACGGTGGCCATAAGATGACCTTGGAGGAAGTTATCGAGCAAGTGGAACAACTCAGCCCAAGCGGCGGCCTCGTCGAAATCACCGGCGGAGAACCCATGCTGCAAGAACGCGACGTCGTTCCGCTAATGCAGCGCCTGTTAGACGAAGGGTACACGGTCCTGATCGAAACCAGCGGCGAGCGGCCTCTCGAACGAGTTCCCAAAGGTGTGGTAAAGATTGTCGACGTCAAATGCCCTAACTCCGGAGAACCCG
>Ga0335081_10004877_pt1 | contig 21204 bp, 19 predicted proteins | sample Lox_Sample_35_FD_206713 | JGI IMG/M metagenome (GOLD analysis project Ga0335081, IMG submission 206713) | Soil microbial communities from Loxahatchee National Wildlife Refuge, Florida, United States - Lox_Sample_3.5 | ecosystem: Environmental > Terrestrial > Soil > Wetlands | place: USA... | reverse complement strand
CACTACCGACGACGGACAGAAGCCGGACCAGGATGAACGTCCCACGCTGAAACGGCGCGATCAATAGGTCTCAGACCTGCACAACGAATCACCGTGGAGACGCCGAGACACAGAGGAATGCGAGAACTGTTTCCCTCTGCGCCCGCGGCCTGCTCGGCGCTTGCTTAACGCGCGCGGCTCGGAAACGCGGCATCGAGTTCACAGGCAGTTACCGAGCCGCGACCGTTAAAGAGCGGAGGCTTGGCGGGCTTTTTCAGCAGCCTGCTGGCTCTTTGCTTTTCTCTGCGGCTTGGCGTTTGGTCCCTCAAGAGAATCCAGCCACAACTAAGACCGCCAGAATCTTTTGATGTGCGATTCTGTTTCGCTCCCGCCTGCCAGGGCGTATAGTATGAAACAGACGGGAGTTTTCCTCCATGCGGCGCCATTTCGCAGCCCCCCTTCTTGTTCTCACAGCCTTTGGCTGGTTGGCTGTAGGGCTGGCAGCCAAAGACAAGAAGGACGATCCCGACGAAATCGGAAATCGTGATGTGGGAAAGGGCGTAAATTTCTATTCGCTCGAGAAGGAAATTGCGCTCGGCAAGCAGTTGGCTCAGGAAGTGGAGCGGCAGGCGAAAATCATTGATGACGCGGTCATCTCCGAATACATCAACCGCGTCGGTCAGAACCTTGTCCGCAACTCCGACGCCAAAGTGCCCTTCACCATCAAAGTGCTGGAGACGGAGGAAGTCAACGCGTTTGCGTTGCCCGGCGGTTTCTTCTTCGTGAACACGGGGCTGATCCTCAAGGCCGACAGCGAATCGGAGCTGGCAGGTGTGATGGCTCACGAGATCGCGCATGTCGCAGCACGCCACGGCACCAAGCAGGCGACGCGCGGCGAAATGTTCAACATCGCTTCGATCCCGCTCATCTTCATGGGCGGCTGGGCTGGTTACGCGATCCGGCAAGGAATGGGAGTGGCGATTCCGATGGGCTTCCTGAGCTTCTCGCGCGGGTTCGAAAAAGAAGCCGATTACCTGGGTCTGCAGTATCTGTACAAGACCGGCTACGATCCCACCTCCTTCGTGGACTTCTTCGAGAAGATCCAATCGATGGAGAAGAAGAAGCCGGGAACAGTCGCGAAAGTCTTTTCAACGCATCCGATGACGGATGATCGGATTAGGGCTGCCCAGGCGGAAATCCAGAAAATCCTGGCTGCCAAGCCGGAGTACGTGGTCAACACGTCTGAATTTAACGACGTGAAGGCCCGTCTGGCGATGCTGCACAATCGCAAAAAGACGGATGGCGAAGATCCGAACCGGCCGCGCCTGCGCCGCGCTCCTGGCAGTGGCACGGGTCCGGTGGATGGGACCACCACCGGCGACGGCCAGAAGCCGGATCAGGATGACCGTCCCACTCTGAAGCGGCGCGATCCGTAAGCGTCTCGATTACGCTCTACCCCGCAGCCTATCGATTTTGCGTCGATCCCGCTTGGATGGCTTGCTGTCGCGGAACCCTTCGAACTGCTGCATCACCTTCCGCTCTTCCGCCAACTTGAGACGCAGCTCCCGGCTCGATTCGGTCTCGCGGTAGAGCGTTTGCGCCACGGCGGCCGGACCCCGCATCTCGCTTAGAAGCAGCACCTCCAACTCGAAATCGCCGCTGTCGTTCTTCACCCGCAACCGGTCGCCTGGGTGCACCTCGCGCGCAGGCTTAGCAGGCTGCCCATTGGATTGGATTCTGCCCAGTTCGCAAGCGTGCGCGGCCAGAGAACGCGATTTGAAGAATCGCGCGGCCCAGAGCCACTTGTCCATGCGCACGCCGGTCATGATTGTATTCTCGCGCGTCCGCTGCGGAAGGGCTCCGCCGATGTTCGACTTCAGCGAAGCCCGCCGCGCTGGCAATCGGCATCCTCGCGGAGTTTTCCGGCCGCGAGCGCACGGAAGAATAGCCTTCGTTGATGTGTATAATAAGTTGTTAGGATACACATCCATGCGGACCAACATCGTGATCGACGATACGCTGATGCGGGAAACGCTTCGCGCCACCGGTCTGAAGACCAAGCGCGAAGTTGTGGACGAAGCTCTCCGGACACTCCTTCGGCTTAGGAGGCAAGGAGACATTCGCCGGCTCCGCGGCAAACTGCATTGGACCGGCGATCTCCACCGAATGCGGAGCGACAATTGATTCTGGTCGATTCCAGCGTGTGGATCGACTACTTCAATGGGGTAATCGCTCCGCAGACTGAGAAACTCGATGCTCTGTTAGGCCGCGAGCTCTTGGCTATCGGGGATTTGATTTTGACGGAAGTCCTGCAGGGCTTCCGTGACGAGCGAGACTTCAACGAAGCGCGCGAACTACTCACCTCGTTACTCGTCGTCCAATTGGGAGGTCAGGAGATCGCGATTCAAGCGGCCAAAAATTTTCGCGCGCTGCGCAAGTCCGGAGTTACGGCGCGAAAAACCATTGATACCGTAATCGCAACCCGGTGCATCGAAGACGGGTACCAGTTGTTGCACAATGAGAAGGACTTCGACGCCTTCCGAACGCACCTTGGCCTGCGCGTCGTTCTCTGATCCTACTTCACAAATCCGAGTTGCTTGAGCGTCGCGCCCGGCTCCGGCCCGTCGAAATTGGTGAGCGGCATGACTTCGCGTCCGTTCTCCAGGGCAACCCCGGCGGGTGTGCTCACGTAGGGAAAAAGCTGCTTCAACGGCTGAAGGTCGTTGGTGACCACGGCCTTCAGCTTGGTGTCTTCCAGGAAGCCGGCGGCGAATTGCGGCTGCTGGATCGGAATCGCCACCACGCGTGTGTCCGACCAATCGTAGTGCGACATGCGCTTGGCGGCATCTAAACAATGCAGGCACTCCGGGTCGAAGAAGAAGAGGAAGATCTTGCCGTGCTGCAAGGAGTACGGCTGGCCCGCGACGGTTACCGTATCGGGCGCTTTCGTTCCGGTCTGCCGGGCCGCTTCGACCCCGTACGAGACGCCCGCAAACACGGCCACCGCTCCCAGAACCATCAAGGCCGTACGGATTCCACTGGCCGGTTTGGACCACACGCCTGCGAAAACCGACATCAGCAGTAAAGCGCCGTCGCCCACGAAAAACCACGGCCCCACAACTCGCTTCACAAATGGGAAACAACTGCATTCCGCGCCGTGAAGGGTGCCGTAGTTGATAGCGAAGTACCCCATAAACCCGATCAGCAGGAACCCGGTGAGGATAGCGCCCCAGCGGCGGAATTTGGGTATCAGAACGAGAACCGCGCCCACCGTCTCGGCGATTCCGAATGCCAATGCAACTGGCAGGCTGAGCGATTGCGGAACGAGGAGCTCATTGATGCGAACCGCCCAGCCGGGCGCGTCCGTGATCTTCCAAACGCCCGCGACGAAGAACAGGATCGCCAGCACCACCGCCGATATCCAGCTGACCCCAGTCTTCCAGCCCGGCAGCGCAAGCGGGAAAGGCCCCGAGTGCGCGTGTGCCATACTGTCGTTCATGGACCCCATTTTAGCCCTTTCGCCGGGGGTATAGGGAACGGGCCAAAACATCTTCCTTGTAATATGATTTCGTTTGCGCTGATTCTGCTGGCCGCCTCGTCGCACGTCGAGCTGGTGAACGAAGTGTTCCCCCTGCCGCCGGGCGAGCACCGTTTCATCGAATTGGGCTTAAAGCAGAAGCCCGCCATGGTCGCCGCCGATTTCGAAGCCGAATCCGCAGGGGCGCAAGTCCGGCTCGCGCTCACTCGCCGCGGAGATCTTACCCGATCGCGGGACGATCTCCCGGTGATCGCGGCCACCAATCAGGGCGCCTCTGGCCGCATACGCTACCGCGTGAGAATGCCCGGCGATTATGTGGTGATGATCGAGAACCGCAGCGCCCATGCTGCCGCCGAAGCTCGCCTTCGCATCGCCCTCGATTTCGACATGCAGCCCGGCCCCGATGTAACGCGCCTGTCGCCCATGCGGCAGTTTGTAGTGATTGCGGTTAGCTTCGCAGTGTTTTTCGCAATCGTGAGCTATTCGGCGCGGCGCCTGCTCCGCGGCATCAGGCATTGAAGGCCTGGCGCGCCGCTGCCCGAGTGCGGCGGATATCTTCTTCCGTGTGCGCCGCCGAAACGAAGGCCGCTTCAAACTGCGAAGGCGCCAGATAGATGCCTTGCTCCAGCATGGCGCGGAAAAACCGGCCGAAACGCGCGGTATCGGAGCGCTTCGCCGATTCATAATCGGTCACCGGGCCTTCCGTAAAGAAGAACGTGAACATCGACCCCACGCGGTTCACCGTGACGCCCTGCGGCGGATCGGCGCACAGCTCGGCCGCGCGCGCTTCCAGGTAGTTGTACGTTTCGGGATGAGCCTTCAGGTGGCGCAACATCGCCAGGCCCGCCGCTACCGCCAACGGATTACCCGAAAGCGTGCCCGCCTGGTAGACCGGCCCCGCCGGCGCCACCTTGCTCATGATGTCGCGCCGCCCTCCATACGCCCCGACCGGCAGGCCGCCGCCGATCACTTTGCCGAGCGTCGTCAGGTCGGGCCGGATCCCGAAACGTTGTTGCGCGCCGCCATGGGCCACGCGGAAGCCCGTCATCACTTCGTCGAAGATTAATAGCGCGCCGTGGCGGGCGGTGATCTCGCCGAGTGCCTCCAGGAACCCGGGCAGGGGAGGCACGCACCCCATGTTGCCCACCACCGGTTCGACGATGACCGCGGCGATGCGTGCGCCCTGTTGGCGGAACGCGGCTTCGACGGCATCCGTCGAGTTGTAGGGCAGGGCAATGGTGGTATCGCAGAAAGCCCTCGGGACGCCCTGTGTATCGGCAATTCCCAACGTCGCCAGACCCGAGCCGGCCTTCACCAGCAGCGAATCGACATGCCCGTGATAGCAGCCTTCAAACTTGACGATCAGGTCGCGTCCCGTAAACCCGCGCGCCAGGCGGATCGCGGACATGGTGGCTTCCGTGCCCGAGTTGACCAGCCGCACCATTTCGATGGACGGTACGGCGTCGCAGATGGCCGCCGCCAGTTCGACCTCCTGCTCGGTAGGCGCGCCGAAACTGGTGCCGATCGCGAGGGCCTTTTCGAGCGCGTCCAGAATCGCCGGGTGCCGGTGGCCCAACAGCAAAGGACCCCACGAGCCCACATAGTCGATATACTCGTTGCCATCGGCATCGAAGATGTGCGAGCCCTCGCCGCGCGCGAGGAACAGCGGATTGCCGCCCACGCTGCGAAACGCCCGCACCGGAGAGTTGACGCCGCCGGGGATGATCTGTTGCGCGCGCCGAAAGAGCGCTGCCGACTTCGAATGCTTCATGCTGATGGAAGCCATTAACGAGGCTTAGTGTGCCGATTCCAACCGCTCCCTTTGGTCGCGGCTCTGTAACGCGCCTCATACCGAGCCGCGACCAAAGGGAGCGGCTGGTAAGCCGTGAGGGAACGCGGGGCGCCACATCGGTCAAGGAATTTCCGGATCACGATCCTGTTTTGCATCGAGTCGTCCCTCGAGATGTCTAGCCCGCCTTGCGCGGAACCAGGCGGCTGAATCCGAAGCTCATGGCAATCTCGTAGATGCTGCCGTTCAGGTTCTGGATCAGCCGTTGTTTCAATTCCCGATACGATTGCCTCCCGGCGAACAGGTCCTGCATGACGGACGAAAAGCGCGGGCTCCGCCGGGTGAACTGCACCATGCGCGACGGCACCGAACCGAACAGGAATTTTCCCATATAGAAACGCTTGGCCAGCCGCGAGCCGAATTCCAGGTCGGACGTGATATCGCGCTGCAGTTCCAGCCGATACTGGTTAATCTTCTCCGCCAGGCCGCTGACTTCCGATAGCAGCGCCCGTGCCGCCAGGTCGGCCGAGCGAATCGCGTAATACAGGCCTTCGCCCGTGATCGGGTCCACCAGCCCCGCCGCATCGCCCACAGCCATCCAGCCCTCCCCGGCGACGCGATTGTTCTTCCAGGCCCCCACCCCCAATGAAGGCAGCAGATGGCTGTAGAACTTGCCGTTCTGATACGAGAGGCCGCGCTCGCGCATGAACTGTTCCAGGCGCTTGCGCAACGAACTGGCGGGCTCGCCCTTGCCGGCAATCCCCACCGAAAGATGGCCGCAGCGCGGGAAGATCCAAATGTAACCTTCGAGATGCGGCAGGAATTGAATATCGATATTGGGCTGATCGCCGGGCACGTAATACCCGAGCGCGGAAACCATATCGCCCACTCCCAGTTGCGTGGCTACGTTGCGCAGCGGATTGCGCGCGCCGGTCGCCACAATGCAGAAATCGGCTTCGGCGATCCCGCTGGTAGTGCGCAGCTTCCAACGCGAGCCCTTCCGGCTGATTTCCGATACGCGCGTTTTTTCAATCTGCGCGCCCGCCCGTTCGGCCCGTTCGAGCAGCAGCCGGTTCAGATCGAAGCGCGAGTAAATCACCACCGGATCCGTAAGCTTCAGGGTGACCGGTTTGGATTTGGGAGCCGCGAGCACGGTGTCGGTGACGAACCGCTTCGGCGTCGCATTCTCGACGAGAAACGGATATTGGCTGTAGGCCTTGTGCGTGAGCCCGCCGCCGCACGGTTTCTCCCAAGCGAGTTTCTCATCGAATAACAGCACGTCGAGCCCCGCTGAGGCCAGCCGCTCGGCGGCAAACGCCCCCGCCGGCCCTCCGCCCAATATGGCCACCTGTTTCATTTTTGTTTGGCGGGTGGAAGATCCTCGGGCGAGGGCATGGCGCCATGCGGATTGCCGCCGGTGCCCGGCATCACACCTCCACCGCCGTGCGGGTTCTGCGTGCCCGGCGGCACGCTGCCGCTATGGCCGGAATCCTGCGTATTCACCACCGTCCAACGGCCGCCCGACTGCTCCATCTGGTACCGCAGCGTCATGCCTTGTGCCGTGGCCACGCCTTTCGGCTTGAACACCACGGTCACGTCGGCCTTGTCGCCATGGTATTGCACCGACGGGATGTCAATGTCCATATTGGCCACATTCAGGCTGCGCCCCGAGAGGTGATCCACCACCCCCTGCCGGATCGCATTGATGTCTTGGTTCCCGCGGTTGCAGGCGGTAAGAGCCAGAAAAAGTGCCAGCACCAGGCCAGTTCGCACAAATCGATTATAACTTCGAGCGGTCGCTCGCCGTTTACGGATGCGGCTCGGGTTCCGGTGTCGGATTGAAATCGAAGAGATCGGTATTGGTGCGCACCTGAAGATGGCCCGCGCCTACGGGCTTGCCATCGGTCACCAGAAAAATCGCTCCGTCCGTGGTTTCGCCCGGCATGAGCTTGGTTTGCACCAACGCCACTGCCGATGCCGTTGCCGCGGCGCGCAGCCGCGAGCTGCCAAAGGCGAGCGCCGCCTGCCGCCGCGCCTCAAACCCGTTGGTCGACTTCATGTGCGGTATCCCATACAGCGCGGCTTCATACGTGTTCACCAGCTTAATCACATCGCCGCCGGTTCCCTTTTGCATCAGCATGTTCACCACTGCATTCGCCGGAGTCGCCTCGATTACTTCGCCGTCATTCCTGAGATAATAGAAGTCTTCGGGTTTGATGACATAAGGGCCCGCCGAACCGTTAGAGACCGCAATTTGAAGAATGGCGTATTCGCGCACGCGAACGGGGAGTGGCGCGAACATCACGGTGACGCCGCTGCGAGTCAGCGTTTGGTATTTCAGGCCATGCGATTCGAATTCGATGACTTGCGCCGTCGCCGAACGGTAGAGCAGGCAAACCAGTAGCGCTCCCGCACACCAAAGCCTGCTCATGCAACTATCTTACGATACGCCACTTGGCCAAATGAAAGCGTATGACGAAAAGTTTGATGCGACGATGCGCGCGGAACCGCCGGGCTTGGGTGTGATAAGGGCTGAACCGATGTGGAGACTGATCGTTCGATCCATCCTGGTGCAGGCCCTCGTGCTGCTACTGCCTTTCATCGCCGCTGGCACCCTAACCTGGGTTCGAGGCTGGTGCTGGCTCGGCTTTCAGATTCTCACCCTTACAGTCAGCGTGGCGTTGATGCGTTTGAAGAACCCCACTCTGCTCAGGGCGCGCATGGAGCACGCACGGCCTCTCGAAGGATTCGACCGCGTCTTCAGCCAGGTTTACTTGTGGTCGATGGCAGGGTTGTTGGTGGTCGCGGGCATGGACAGGCGCCGGGAGTGGTCGCACTTGTCCTGGGATTGGTTCTATCCCGGAATCGTGCTCGGGTGCCTGGGAGTGATCCCCATCCTGGCGGCTTCCTCGATCAACCCCTACCTGGAAGGCTTCGTCCGCATTCAGTCCGATCGCGGCCACCAGGTGATTACGTCGGGCGTTTACTCCATTGTTCGTCACCCCATGTACACCGGCTTGATACTGGTGATCCTGTCTTGGCCGCTCGTGTTAGGGTCTCGATGGGCTTTGGTTCCCGCGGTCCTTGCTGCGCTCGCCTACCCGTTTCGCGCGGTTCACGAGGAGCGGGTCCTGCGCGAACGCCTCCCGGGGTACAAAGAATACATGCAGCGCACGCCCTACCGCCTGGTTCCCGGCCTGTGGTAAGCGGCGACGCCCGGATCAAATGCGCCAATCGGGCGTAGCCACATAGGAGCGGTCGATCGCAGCCACATTCTGCGTGCCGCAATTTCCCATCACCAGCTTCAACTCCGCTTGCAGAATTTCGAGGACGCGGTCGACGCCCGCCTGGCCGAACGCTCCCAGCCCCCACAGCATCGGCCGCCCGATGCCCACCGCTTTGGCCCCGAGCGCCAGCGCCTTGAACACATCCGTCCCGCGCCGCACCCCTCCATCCACGAACACGGGGATCCGGTTGCCCACCGCGTTGACCACTTCCGGTAAAGCTTCAATCGTGGCACGCAACGTTTCCGTCGATCGGCCCCCGTGGTTCGAAACCAGGATGCCGTCGATCCCGTGCTCCAGGCAAAGCCGCGCGTCCTCGCCCGTATCGATCCCTTTGATAAACAGCTTCACGTTCGTCGCCCTGCGCAGCCGATCGACAAACTCCCAGGTCATGGCCGGATTCTGCAACCCCACGCCGGTCACATCGATTCCGTCGTACATCTTCCGCTCGCGAATCGAGGGCGCCGTGCCGCCGTCGTGGCAGGTGCCGCACTGCTTCAGATCTTTCGGCCGCATGCGCAGGAAGGTTTCACTGTTCCGTCCGGTGGTGTTGTCCACGGTCAGCGCGATCACGGGACAGCCCGCCGTTTCCACGCGCCGCACGATCTTTTCGCAGACCTCCCACTTGGTGGGCGCGTAGAGCTGATACCAGACCGGACGCCCATGCGCGTCGTTCACCTCTTCCACGCCCGTCGAGGTGGCCGTGGACAGAAACTGCATGGTTCCGCGCGCCTTCGTGGCGCGTGCCACACCGAGTTCGCCATCCGCATGCATCGACTTCTCGGCCCCGGTCGGGCAGGTGAAGATGGGGCTGTTGTACACCGTCCCGAACAGGTCGGTGCGCATATCGACTTTAGTCGCATCCCGCAGCCGCCGCGGCCGCAACTGTACGTGACGGTAGCCTTCCCGGTTGGCGCGGATCGTCAAATCGTCATCCACACCGCTCGCCATGTACGCCCAATGCCCCGGCATCACCCTGCGGTGTGCCGCTTCCTCGAAATCCATCACGCTGAGCGCTTCTTTCGGATCGCTGATGACTTCCGCGACCTCCGGTGCCTGCTTCTGCGCGAAGGCACGAATACCGCCGAGCGCCGCGACGTAAGGACTGCCGGCGAGGAATCTAAGAAACGCTCGGCGATGATGATGCAGGGAAGGGGCGGTCATGGCCGTTCATCTTACCGCATGTGGGGCCAGCCCTTCTGGGCTGCCGCCGGGCTTCTGCCCGGCGCCTGGAGTCTGGACACTCCCCACGGGGCCTCCAGGCCTGCGTGGCGCAGACCGTCGCTTTTCAGCGGTCTGCGATCGGACAGACGACGCAAAGCGATTCGCAAAGGCCACCGCTCCCTCTGGTCGCGGCTCGGCATGCGTTCCGTTTCCGAGCCGCGACCAAAGGGAGCGGTGGTTTCTCCAGTACAGGCCTTCGTCCCGCTACCGTCGCCACGCGCTGATATGCACCCGCGCCGGCAACTGCGCGTGCCCCAAATCCAGATCGTCCCGCACAATCGGAATCACCACCTCAGCCGCATTCGCCGCCGACGGATAATTCTGACTAAACGAAACGCGCACCGAGCGGGGTGGAGCCCCGTCCACAGAAACCATCCTCGTCACGTCGGCAAACGACCGCAGCAGTTTCGCCCGCGGTGCATCATCCGAAGTCAGCAGCGCCTCCCGCATCACGCGCTCCCCGGAAGCGTAGGTCAGCACCCCGACCACATTGGGCTGCTTCAACCGCGCGTCGGCGATATCGTCCGCCGGCACCTCCAGCCCCACGTATCTTGTCTGAACCGTCTCGCGAGAGATCGAAAACCTCACCAGCGGAACGTACGTGTCGAACAGATGTTGGCCGGAACCCAGCTTGTACACCGACCACCACTCGACTTCTTCGAGGCCCCGCGAGGCAATCAGAAGCGCATTGTCCTCGGTGCGAATCTCGCCGCCCGAAACGTTCAACGCGTACAGAGGCTTCTGCGCCAGGTCGTCACCCAACCGCCATGCTTCCAGGCTGACGGTGGAGTCTTCTCCAATGTCACCCAAAACCTGCTTCGAGTGGACCGTCTTCCGTAGCACCAACCGCTCGCTGGCCGCCCGGCCCCGAACCTGCTCGCCGGTGATCTCGTAGGTGACATTCCGGATCTCGACGGTTTCCGACCCATCCGTGCCAGTCGTCGCGACAATGCTCGACGCCGATTGCGCCCTGAGCGGCCGTGTCTGTTTCGGCGACGGTTGCGCCAGCAAAATGGAAACCAGCCCAACTCCGGCAGCCATTCGGACCATCAGCGTCATAACGGGAGTCTAGCCCATCCCGAACCGCTTCACCAGAGCTTTGCCAAATTGCTGCAACTGGTTACGCCGACGGCCGCAACCACCCGCGCTACACTCACATCGATCGCTTGGCGCTTGGCTCCAGGCCGGAATTGGCTTCGTTTTTTCACCCGCGTTGGTCGGGGTTCCCTCTCAGCAACCGTGTGTGCGCTGGTGCTCCAGAATCGCTCTCCGCTCCTCATCCTTACGCTCCCGCGCTGCGGCGATCTCAGCATCGAATTGGAAACCGTCGCCCCGGACTAGGGCAGCTACCTGAGCGGACTGCATTCGATGGTATTCCGATACCGCCTTCGTGAAGCGCTCAATCAATCTGCGCTTGGCTTCGCATGGAGCTGTTCCAGGAGCCATCCCGTGAAGTATAAAACTGACCGAGCTTTCGATGCCGTGCGTTTCGGCACCTTCCGGCTTGGTCCGGTTTGGTCGCCGATTGCTTACCCTGCCCGAACCCGCAATTGGCTTCGTTTTTCACTTTTTTCGTGGGATGGGCGATCGCTTTTTGTCGTCCGTCGCTTTCGTTATCGGTCGAACAAACAGCGAAACTAACTTTTTGTGAACCGCCGACTAAATTCTTGTTAAAATAGAACTTAACCCTTCATTAGGAGATCCCTTGGCCGAAGAACCACCGCAAGGTCCACCTGCGCCGCCGAGCGGCCAGCTGCCATTGCCCGGCACGCCCGGAGGCGACGGCAACAAGAACCTGATCCCCATCAATATCGAAGACGAGATGCGCCGCTCGTACCTCGATTACGCCATGAGCGTGATCGTGGGGCGCGCGCTCCCGGATGTCCGCGACGGCTTGAAACCCGTGCACCGCCGCATCCTCTACGGCATGAACGAGCTGGGTCTCGCGCCCAACCGGCCCACCCGCAAGTGCGCCAAAATCACCGGCGACGTGATGGGCAAGTATCACCCACATGGCGATGCGCCCATCTACGATGCGTTGGTCCGCATGGCGCAGCCGTTCGCCATGCGCTATCCGCTCGTCGATGGACAAGGCAATTTCGGATCGGTGGATGGCGATCCACCGGCGGCGCCGCGGTATACCGAAGCCCGCCTCTCGCGCATCGCCACGGCCCTACTCGAAGACATCGACAAAGAGACCGTCGATTTCAAACCGAACTACGACGACACCGAGCAGGAGCCCGAAGTTCTGCCGACGCGCGTTCCCAACCTTCTTGTTAATGGTTCGTCCGGGATTGCCGTGGGCATGGCCACCAACATCCCGCCGCACAACCTCCGCGAGGTTGTCGACGCAGCGATTCACATGGTGCAACATCCCAATGTGACGCTGGCCAAGTTGATCGAATTCGTGCCCGGCCCCGACTTCCCCACCGGCGGGTTCATTCTGGGTCGCCAGGGAATCCTGGACGCTTACACCCGGGGCCGCGGACAACTCAAGCTCCGCGCCAAAGCCGCTATCGAGCGCACGGGCAAAGAACGCGAGCAGATTATCGTCACCGAAATCCCCTACCAGGTCAACAAGTCGAAACTCATCGAGCACATGGCCGGCCTGGTCAACGACAAGAAGATTGAAGGCATCAGCGAGATCCGCGACGAAAGCGACCGCGACGGCATGCGCATCGTCATCGAGCTCAAGCGCGGCGAGCAATCCGAAGTCGTCCTCAATAATCTTTACAAGCATACGCAGCTGCAAATCGGTTTCGGCATCATCATGCTCTCCATCGTGAACGGGCAGCCTCGCGAGCTCGGCCTGGTGGACATGCTCAAGTGCTTCATTGAGCATCGCGTCGAAGTGGTCCGCCGCCGCACTGAATACGAGTTGCGCAAGGCCCGCGAGCGCGAACACATTTTGCTCGGCTTCCAGAAAGCGCTGCAGAATCTCGACGCCGTCATCAAGCTGATCCGCGCTGCCAAGAACCCCAAGGAAGCCCGCGAATCCTTAATCGCCGGGTTCGAGTTCACGGAAAAGCAGGCGCAAGCCATCATCGAGATGCAATTGCAGCGGCTCACCGGGATGGAGCAGCAGAAGATCCTGGACGAGCTGGCCGATATCCAACGGCGCATCGCCGAGTACACCGAGATCCTGAACTCCGAGAAGGTGCTCCGCGACCTCATCGTCAAAGAGCTAAAGGAAGTCCAGAAGGATTACGGCGATGACCGCCGCACTCAGATCATCGAAGACACCGGCGAAATCCTGCTGGAAGATCTCGTGGCAGTGGAAGATGTCGCCATCACCGTCACGCGCGGCGGCTACTTAAAACGCACGTCGGTAGACACCTATCGCCGGCAAACGCGCGGCGGCAAAGGCCGCATTGGCATGGGCACGCGCGCCGAGGATTTCGTCGAGTACCTGCTGGTGGCCTCCACGCACAGCTACCTGCTGATTTTCACCAGCCGCGGACGCGTCTATTGGCTCAAGGCTTACGAAATCCCCGACGCCACCACCACGGGGAAGGGTAAACACATTTCCAATCTCATCAACCTGCAGCCCGATGAGACCGTGAAGACGTTCCTGGCGGTGAAAGACTTTGTGCCCGATCGCTTCATCGTGATGGTGACCAAGCACGGTGTCATCAAAAAATCCGAGCTGACGGAATTCGATAATCCGATGGCGCGCGGCATCATTGCCGTTAGTTTGGACGAAGGAGATGAACTGATCGGTGCGGGCATTACCCACGGCGATAATTACATCTTCCTCGCGTCGCACGAGGGGCAGGCCAATCGGTTCTCCGAGAGCCAGGTGCGGCCCATGGGCCGGCAGGCCCGCGGCGTCAGGGCGATGGATCTCGAAGAGGGCGACTACCTCATCGCCATGGGGGTGGTGGAGAAGCAAGGCCTCATGCTTTCCATCGCCGAGAACGGTTACGGCAAGCGCACGCCGCTCGAGGACTATCGCCTCACGCAGCGCGGCGGCAAGGGTGTGATCAACATGAAGACCACAAACAAAACCGGCAAGGTGGTCGCCGTGCTTTCCGTAAAGGAAGACTCCGAACTCGTGATCGTCAGCCAGAACGGCAAGATCATTCGTATTGAGTCTTCTGAGATTCGGCAGGCCGGCCGCTCCACGCAGGGAGTTCGGCTGGTGTCGCTCGAAGAAGGCGACAAAGTCGCCGCCGCTTCCGTCATCCCCGAAACCGAAGATACCAACGGCAACGGGCAGGAGACGCTCCCCGTCCAGTAAAATGGGGCGATGGCCGAAGCGTCCGGCAAACAGGAGCAGCTCTTCGAAAACCTCAGCCGCATGGGCCGCGTGATTGTCGCCTTCTCCGGCGGCGCCGATTCCGCCTACCTGACGTGGGCCGCGAACCGCGTGCTGGGCGCAGACGCGCTTGCCATCACGGCCGATTCGGCTTCACTCCCCGAGTCCCACAAACGCGACGCCGAAGCTTTCGTAAAACGATTCGGCATCGCGCATGAGTACGTCGAGACCCGCGAATTCGACAATCCGGCATATGTCCAGAACGGCCCCGACCGCTGCTTCCATTGCAAGGATGAGCTGTTCACACGGCTCGAAGAAGTGGGCCGTGAGCGCGGATACCAGCACATCGTCTACGGTGTGAATGTCGATGACTTGAGCGACTACCGGCCGGGTCAGAACGCAGCGCGTCAGCATCAGGCCGCTGCGCCGCTAGCCGACGCCGGCCTCACCAAAGCCGAGATCCGGGAGCTCTCCCGTATCGCAGACCTCCCCACGTGGGATCGCCCCGCCTCCGCCTGTCTCAGTTCCCGCATCCCCTACGGCACCCCGGTCACCATCCAAAACGTGAAGACCGTCGAAGTCGGCGAAGAGGAAATCAAAGCCCTCGGCTTCCGCCAATTCCGCGTCCGCTTCCACGGCGAAGTCGTCCGCATCGAAATCGCCCCCGCAGAATTGCCCAAAGCACTCGACCCCGAAATGGCCCGCCGCTTCACCGAAATCTTCAAGTCCCTAGGCTTCAAATACGTGACCCTCGACCTCGAAGGCTACCGCCAAGGCTCACTCAACGAAGTGCTGTGAAGTGGGGTCGGGCCTTCCGGCCCGCCGCCGGGCTTCCGCCCGGCGCACGCGTCATATCAGCCCGCCAGTAAACAGCGTCCCCTCATCCACAAAACAGAGCCTATTCCCGAACGGATCCGTGCAGTAGAAACTTCGTTCCCCCCACGGCTGCGTCTCGATCGCCCGCTGAATCGATCCGTTCGGCCGCTCCCGCACCCGCCGGTAGCACGCGTCGAGATCGTCAACCGCGAAGTACACATGGTCCGGATTGGGCTTCGCGTCCCACGGGTCGCCGTCCGCTCGCGGATCGAAGCACGCAAGAATAGTGCCGCCACACCCGAAGTAATGACGTCCGGGAGAAATCCGCATCCCCGGCTGCTCCAGCACAGCCGAGTAAAAGCTTGCGGCTTCCTCAATGCTCGATACCGGAAGGATAACTCGGAACAGCCGAATGGATGCCACGTTGACTCCAGTCACCACAGTGTATTTTGATTGTGAGTGCTTTGACAATTAGGCACTTCAAAGTAACCTATCCGCGAAAGGAGTCCACATGGGCAAGCAGGGTGCGAGTTATCGGGAACGAGACCAGTGCCCCGTCTACACGGCCATCCGTGTGATCGAAGGCCGCTGGAAGCCGATGATCGTTCGCCGTCTTGGCGAAGGCGCGCGCGGATTTGGCGAACTCCGCCGAACCATGCCCGGTGTCACCGTTAAGGTGCTGCGCCAGCACCTGCGGCAGCTCGAAGCCGACGGCGTCGTGGCGCGTTCGGCCCGCTACCAACCCGCGCTGCGCACGCGATATTCGCTGACGCCGCACGGTCGCACGCTCGGCCCTGTGTTTGAAACGCTCTGGGCATGGGGCGTGCAGCACCTGGCGCGAACACCCTCGGCCCCCGTCACCAACCCAAGCGTCACCGGCCATGTGGCAGCAAAGTGAGAATGTCGTGTTTGAGCGCATTCGCGGCGCCGACCGACCAGGCAATTCTCGCCGAATACCGTGAGTTTGGGCGCGCTCGACAAATGCGCACGATTGGGAATCTGACCAAGCGCAGGATTACGGCCCAGCGCAACACCGCCCGGCTGGCCAAGCTCTGCCGCGCACGCATTGTTTCCGGTTCGGTTACTCCGCAAAACCCCAAGCACCCACTAGAGCTCGTGAGCGAGGACGCCCGGAGAATGTTAATGTGGACCGGCAGGCGAATCGCGCAGCGGTTACTCTATGAGGTGTAGATCGCTGTGCCACTACACGAAACGGTATTGGAAAGGTTGAGTGGATGAACAGCACCCGAATCAGCCTGTTCCCGATTTTACTGTTGGTGTCCCACGGCTTGGTAGCTCAGGAACCTGAGTTCCCTGACGCAGTGTTTGTCCTCCCCTTCACCAGCGCGCCCGGCGTAAATGGCGTCGAGCCGTTTGCCGGCGTCGGCCTGGAGAATCTGTTGGAGCATATGCTGTTGGTCGATGGAACTCTGCCGGAGACTCGGGCTGAGACGCAATATCGCGCGCTGTTTCCCGAGTTTGAGGACCTGACGCGCTATGTCGGCGGCCGGAGTAGCGGGCCGGAGAAGACCGCCGGGGTACGGGCGCGCTGGCTGATGAGCGGCAAGATGCTCAGTGCAAACTCGGTCGCAGTCCGCATCGACGACCGGCGGACGGAGAATAGCGAAACTCGGCAAATCACGCTCGATTTCCCGTCTCTCGTCAAGTTCCGTCGAGGGGTTCTAACCGCTCTCGAGGCCAGCGGCGTCCCGATCTCCCGGAGCCAGCGGCGCGCAATGCTGTGGCGAGAGAGCTTGTCCGTGGAGTCCCTGGCGCTCGCCGGGCGCAGATATTTGCTTGGCATCTACGGTAGTAAGGACGACGCGGATCTGGCCCAGGCCGCGCAGCTGGCGCCGCGGTCTTACCTGGCGCTGGACGCTCTCGCCAACGCCCGATGGAAAAGGCAGGAATACGGTCCGGCGGAAGAGCTCTTCCAGCAAGCTCTGAAGCACAATCCCAACGGCGTCGACGCATGGGAAGGACTGATCCTGATCGCAGGCCACGACGATCGAATCGGACGCGCCCTCGCGGCGAGCGCTGCTAAGGCGAAGATCCGCGGAGAGCCGGCTAACGCTGCCGGCGTGGTTGTGGAGCTGAGCGCCGCGTTCCGCAAGAATCAGCATTTCGAAACGGCGGACGCGGTTCTCGAACCGGGCGTTGCCCGCGCTGCCACGGTCGAAGATCAGAGGCGGATCGCCGTGGAGCTGCAGGAATTGGGCGCGGTTTACGAGGCAAAGGCGATCCGGCTGTTCGAACAGGCGCTCTCGATCGAGCGCTGGATCGGCGACCATGGTGCCGAAGCCGGCGTCTTTTCACTTGAGGGCTGGGCGTATCAGAAGGCCAAGCAAAAGGACGATGCGCTGCGATGCTATCAACAGGAACTCCAGATCCGCCGCGAACTTCGCGATCCTGCTGGAGAGGCCAAAGCGCTCGCCCATATTGCCTTCGTCTATATGCAGACCAGCGAGTACGACAAGGCCATCGATTGGTACAAACAAGAGTTGGCGCTTCAAACGAAGGGCAGCGACCGAGGAGGCACGGCCTCTGCTTTGGAGGACCTTGCGTTCGCCTTCTGGATGGCGCATCAATACGCCCCAGCGATTGCCTATTATCAGCAGGCCTTGCCGATTCAACGCGAACTCAAAGATCGTGATTCGGAAGCCACTACGCTCGACCGGATGGCGTTCGCCTATCGCAGACTCAAGCAGGTGCCGGAGTCGGTCCGCAGCAGCGAACAAGCCCTGGCGATTCATCGCGAACAGAAGGATCGAAAGGCCGAGGCCAGCACGCTTGACGACCTGTCTTTGGGCTATTATCTGGCAGACGATTTCCGGGACGCAGTTCCGTGGTTGGAACAGGAACTGCCCGTCCAACAGGCGCTGAACGACCGTCCAGCCGAAGCCCGGACCCTGAACAGGTTGGGCTATTCCTATTACCGGTTAAACCAGAACGACGCGGCGTTTCGGGCTTACCAGCGGTCCTTGGATCTCTTGCGTGAGATCAACGACCGGACACAGGAAGCAGGCACCTTGCGTGACTTGGGCTTTGCATACTACATGAGCCGGCACTACGAGGAAGCGGCCAGCGCGTATCAGCAGGAGTTGGCCTTACGGCGGGAATTGTCGGATCGTGCGGCCGAGGCCTTGGCGCTCGGCTGGCTGGGGAACTCGTATGACCACATGAACCAGTTTCCGAAGGCGCAGGAAAGTTATGAAAAAGCCTTGGCCATCCAGCGCGACTTGAAAGATCAGGCGGCGGAAGCCTCCATACTGGGCGACATGGCTGATCTTTACAGCCACACTCACGAATACGAAAAGTCCGCCAATTACTACCAACAAGCTTTGGCAATCGAACGGGCGCGGCAAGACCGCAGCGGAGAAGCAAGCACTCTGTTCTGGCTCGGCTCTTTGTACGACGACCAGCAGGAGCAGGCCAAAGCAATTTCCTATTATGAACAGGAATTGGCGATTCGCCGCGAACTCCGGGATCGGCTGGGCGAGGCCAAAGCCCTTTCTCACCTTGGGAGTTCCGAGCGGGGCCGGAGCGACTACCAGGCGGCGATGAGTTATTACGAGCAGGCTCTCGCGATCGAACGGGAGGTGAAAGACCGAGATTCCGAAGGACGAACTCTCAATCAACTCGGCATGATCCAGGCCCTTCTTGGCCGCTACGACAAGGAATTGGAGAATTTCGAGCAGGCGCTCGCAGTCGCGCGGGAACAAGCCAATCCCACGAATCAGGGTTTAGCGCTCGTTACGCTCGGCATGATCTATGCGCAGCTTGGGAGATTCGACAAAGCAATTGAGGCACTCGATCAGGTGTTGCCGATCGCCCGCGCCCAGAACTACAGCACTCTCGAAACCGGTGCCCTGATGACGTTGGGAGTGGTGTATAGCGCGGCCGGACAGCGTGACAAGGGCAGTGCCTATTTGGATCAGGCGCTAGCCGCCTCGCGAAGAACAGGAGACCGTCAGACGGAAGGCAGAATAATGGTGCAGCAGGCCAAGACGCTCTTCGTCGCCAACCACAATGACCAAGCCATTGCCAAACTCGAAGCTGGCCTGGCGATCGCCCGTGAGACCAAGGACCGCGTGTACGAGGGTATCGCTCTGAATTCTCTTGGCGCGGAATACGTCACTACCGGACGGTTTGAACTGGCTACACCCTACCTGACGCAAGCTCTTGCCATCGCGCGTGAACGGAAGATGCGGGAGTTTGAGGCGGGCGTGCTGTCGAACATGATGGTGATGTGGGTTTCTCGGAAGCAGCCGCGCCTGGCGATCGCCCTCGGCAAGGAATCCGTCAATATCCTTCAGGAACTGCGGACCAGTACTCAGAGCTTGGATCCGGCGCTGCAACAGAGCTTTATTCAGGCTAGGAAATCCACTTACCGCTATTTGGCAAACATATTGGCTGGGCAAGGCCGGCTCGCGGAGGCGCAACAAATATTGGATCTCCAAAAGCTGGATGAGTTCACGAGTTTTGTCCAGCGTGATCGAAGTGTAGCGGCCGGTGAGAATCGCGCAACGTTAACCGCGCAGGAGACGGAATGGCAGAAACGATATCGCGAAGTGGCGGACCAGTTGACGTCCCTCGGCGTGCGGCGCGACGCACTGTTGGCCAAGCCCAATCGTAGCGCTCCCGATGAGCAGGAGTTGACCGCGATCGATTCCGATCTGGAGGCCGGCAACCAGGCCTTCGAAGCATTCCTGGACAGTCTGGAAAAAGCGCCGGCGGCGTCGGCAGCCAAGCAAGTATCGGAGCTGAAGGATGCCCAGGGGCTGATGGAGACGCTTCACGATCTCGGCAAGGGCGTGGTGGCTGTGTACACGAGCATGGGCGAGGATGGTTTCCGGTCCATTCTCATCACGCCGGCCGTGCAGAAGGGGTATTTCACGCCGGTCGCGGCCGTCGACTTGAACAAAAAAATCCTCGCGTTCCGCGAAGCGGTCCGCGATCCGGGCGCCGATCCTCGGCCCTTGGCCAAAGAGCTTTACGACATTCTTGTGAAGCCCCTGGAGAAGGATCTGGCTGGAGCCCAGGCCCAAACCATCATGTGGTCGCTCGACGGTGCGCTGCGATATCTTCCGATCGCAGCTCTCTACGACGGTCAGAAGTATCTGCTGGAGCGGTTCCGCAATGTCGTGTTCACACCCGCCAGCCAATCACGCTTGAAGGACCCGGTGACCAGGGACTGGCGTGGATTAGGACTCGGGGTCTCCCTGCCCCACGGCGACTTCCAAGCCCTGCCGAATGTCCCCGGTGAATTGCACGCGATTATCCGGGACAACGACAGTTCGAGTCGCGGGGTGTTGCCTGGAGTTGTGAAGCTCGACGGCGGCTTCACCAAAGCGGACCTCGAGATTCAGTTGCGCCAGCAGTTCACGGTAGTCCACCTGGCCAGCCATTTTGATTTTGCTCCCGGAACGGATCGCAACTCTTTCCTGCTGCTCGGGGATGGGAATAAGCTGACATTGGAGGACTTCAGACGTATGCCGCAGGTGCTGCGAGGAGTCGAACTGCTGACGCTATCGGCGTGCGATACGGCTGTGGGCGGGGAGGACGCGGACGGCCGGGAGGTGGAAGGCTTTGCCGTGTTGGCGCAACGGCAGGGGGCCAAGGCAGTGGTCGCCACGTTGTGGGAGGTTGCCGACAACAGCACGGCGCTCCTTATGCGCGAGTTCTATCGGCGGCGGATGTCGGACCCGGCCATCACCAAGGCGGAGGCGCTTCGGCAGGCGCAATTGGCGCTGCTCAGCGGCGCCGTCGGCGGCAGCAAATCCCCGGAGCGCGGCGTAGCGGTGAATCACGGTTCCGGAACCCCGGTATTCGAAGCCAGCCCGCAGCGGCCCTATGCGCACCCGTATTTCTGGGCCCCCTTTATTCTGATGGGGAACTGGAAATGAGATGGAATCCCAGCTTCGGTTACCTCTGCTCGCCGCAGCGGCAGGCTGGTGTGGCGCTTGTCGCGTGGCGCCGCCTGCCGCCTCCCGGCATGACTTCGTTAAGCGGACATCCTCAGGTGGCCCCTATACAGGACTCAATTATTTGAGACTTCGTTGACGCAAGCGTCACCGGCCATTGACACCGGCTCTCGATCTTGATATGAATCGCTGCCATTGGTGCCTCGTGAATAGAAAAGACCTGATCGGAAAGATGGCTTCGGATGCGAGCTTGACGCGCGCACAAGCGGCGCGTGCGCTCAATGCCTGCCTGGAGGGGATTCAGGCGGGGCTGATCCGCGGGGATCGCGTGACTATTTCCGGCTTCGGTACATTTGGGGTGTTTCACCGAAAGTCGCGCCGCGTGCGGAATC
>Ga0335081_10004876_pt1 | contig 21206 bp, 21 predicted proteins | sample Lox_Sample_35_FD_206713 | JGI IMG/M metagenome (GOLD analysis project Ga0335081, IMG submission 206713) | Soil microbial communities from Loxahatchee National Wildlife Refuge, Florida, United States - Lox_Sample_3.5 | ecosystem: Environmental > Terrestrial > Soil > Wetlands | place: USA... | reverse complement strand
CCAGCAGCTCACGACGCAATACATGAGCGACAAGGACATCATGGGCCTGATCGAGAAGGCCAAGGCCGACCGCAAGGGCGACGCGCCGATCGTGCCCGAGCCCATTCTGCAGCTCGCACCCTACAAGGCGCAGCTCGAATATCGTCCCGGCACGGCGCCGGCGGCCTTGCACGAGAAGGACGCGGAGCTATTCGTCGTGCTGCAGGGCACCGGCAACATCCTGACGGGCGGCAAGCTCATCGACGAGAAGCGGGTCAATGCGGCCAACTCCAGCGGCTCGGGGATCGCGGACGGCCAGGCGCACAACGTCGTCAAAGGCGACATGCTGATCGTGCCGCCCAACACGCCGCATCAGGTCATCCCGAGCGGCGGCGCGCCGATCGTCGTGATGACGATGCACGTGCCGCTGCCGGCGCCGGCGAACTGGCCGTAAGCCGGCGGGCCGCCGCGGGGTCCCCACGGCGGTGACAAAATCCAGAGCGAGGATCATGAGTGATCGCGATGGAGGCGTGATCCGGCGGCTCAATCCGCCGGAGCTGGGCACGCCCCCCGGCTACTCGCAGATCATGGATGTGCGGGCGAGCCGGCTCATCTTCATCGCCGGCCAGACCGCCGTCGACGGCGCCGGGCAGGTGGTCGGCAAGGGCGATTTTGCGGCGCAGGCCGCAAAAGTGTTCGAGAACCTGGGCATTGCGCTGGCAGCCGCCGGCTGCACGGCGAGCAACCTCGTGAAGCTGACCGTGTTTCTCCGCGACATGGGCCAGCTCGCGGCCTATCGCGAGGCGCGCAATCGTTTCTTTGCGACGGTGAGCCCGCCCGCCGCACCGGCAATCACGCTGGTCGAGGTGTCGAGCCTCTACGGCCCGGATTTCCTGCTCGAGATCGACGCCGTAGCGGCCATCTGAACGAAAGGAAGCCACGATGAAGCATTCTGCCAGATTGGGCTGCATGACTCTGCTCGCCGCCGCGGCCGCCGGATTCATCGCGCTCCCGGCGCGCGCGAACGACATCACGGCCGAATGGTCGAGCGTCAAGCCGCCGCCGGTGCCGGAGCTCAAGCCGGCGACCATCGACCCGAAGACGACGGCGCTGCTCGCGCTCGACTTCATGAAGGGGAACTGCGGGGTGCGGCCGCGCTGCGCCTCGACCATCCCGGTCGCCAACAAGCTGATCGAGGAGGCGCATGCCCACGACATGCTGGTGATCTATACCCTGGTCGGCGAGACGCCGAAGCCGGAGGGCATGGCCGACGGCATCACGAAGCCGCGCGACGGCGAGTGGATCGCGCGCGGCGGCGCCGACAAGTTCATCAACTCGGATATCGAGCAGCGCCTCAAGGCCAAGGGGATCACCACCGTGATCGTGATGGGCACGTCGGCGCAGGGCGCGGTGGTCGGCACCACCAACGGCGCGGTGCAGCGCGGCTTCAAGGCGGTGGTGCCGGTCGACGGCATGTCGGCCGAGGACCCCTACAACGAGCAATACGCCGCCTGGCACCTCTACAAGGGCGGCCCGGTCTATCTGCCGAAGAACGTGATCCTGACGCGCAGCGACATGATCAAGTTCGGGAATTGAGGTCGCCCAATTCTACGGCCGTCATCGTCCGCAAGCGGACGATCCAGCAACGTAGGGTGGGCAAAGCGAAGCGTGCCCACCGGTGACAGTCCACGTGGGCACGGCGCGTTCCGCGCCTTTGCCCACCCTACGGTGCGCGGCCCAGCTACCGCGCTCACTGCAGCTTGATGTTGGCCTCGCGGATCACCTGGCCCCACTTGTCGGTCTCGTCGGCGATGAGCTTCTCGTAAGCCCGGGGCGACAGCGGGGTCGGAATGCTGCCCAGGTCGGCGAGGCGCTCCTTGATCTTGGGATCGGCGAGCGCGGCGTTGATCTCCTTGTTGAGCTTGTCGACGATCTCGGCGGGCGTGCCCTTCGGCGCGCCGATGCCCTGCCAGGTGCTCGCCTCGAAGCCCGGGATGGTCTCGGCGACGGTCGGCAGGTCGGGCAGGGCCTGCGAGCGCTCGGCGGTGGTGACCGCGAGCGCGCGCACCTTGCCGGCCTTGATGGCAGCGAGCGATTCCGGCAGCGGGCTGAACATGATCTGCACCTGGCCGCCGATCAGGTCGACCAGCGCGGGTGCGCCGCCGCGATAGGGCACGTGCACCATGTCGATGCCGGTCTTCATCTTGAAGAACTCGCCGCCGATATGCGATGCGCTGCCCGAGCCGCCCGACGCCATGCTGATCTTGCCCGGATTGGCCTTCGCATAGGCGATGAACTCCGGGACGGTCTTCGCCGGGATCGCATTGGTGATCTCCATCACCAGCGGCAGCTTGCTGATCATGGCGATCGGCACGATGTCGCGGATGAAGTTGAAATTGAGGTCCTTGTAGAGCGTCGCGTTGGTGGTCACCGACTGCGGGATGAGCAGCAGCGTGTAGCCGTCGGGCGCCGCGTGCGCGACCACGTCGACCCCGATATTGGTGCCGGCGCCCGGCCGGTTCTCGATCACGAAGGCCTGGCCCATGTGGTCGGAGAGCCACTGGCCGATCAGGCGCGCCAGGATGTCGAGGGCGCCGCCCGGCGCCACCGGCACGATGAGGTGCACCGGGCGGCTCGGATAGGCCTCGGCTCGGGCGATCAGCGGCAAGGCGGGCAGGGCGGCGGCACTCGCCGCAAGATGGAGAAACTGTCGACGTACGAGCATTATGGCGTCCTCCCGAGGCGCATGCGACCAGCCGCGAGGTCGGGCGGCCGGTCGTGTTCGACCGCCATTGTATGCCGGCCCCGGCTGTCGCGCCCACACGCACCGCCTGAGACGTGGGACCGCAGCCTCCCGGGTGGAGCGCCGGCTGGGCAACGATTGCGGGCGCTCGGCGCGCGTTAACCGACGGTTTACCAAGAATCGCCCAGCGTAGAGACGGGCGACGCAATCGTGGCAATGCATATGCCGACGTCGCGCCGCGCGGAATTTCTGGCTGCGCTCGAGCACTGCTGGTTCGGCCGGCAGACCGAGGCCGAGGCGGCGTTCGAGACGCTGATCGCGCAGAATCCCGACGACGGCGAGTCGCTCACGCTGCTTGCCATGTTGCGGATGGAGCGCGACCCCGATGCCGCCGAAGCGCTGCTGTCGCGTTGCGTCGCGCTCTCGCGGGCGAATTTCTTCGCGCTGCACTATCTCGGCAAGCTGACGCAACGGCGGGCGGACCATCGGGCGGCGATCGATCTGTTCCGGCGCGCCGCGGCGGGCAATCCGAATTTTGCGCCGACCCACAACGATCTCGGCGCGTCGCTGCACGAAATCGGCGAGCGCAGCCAGGCGCTCGCCGCGTTCGATCGGGCGATTGCGATCGACCCCGACTACACGACGGCGCACAGCAATCGGGGCCTGCTCCTGGCCGAGATGCGGCGGCCCGCAGAGGCGCGCGATGCCTTCCGCCGGGTGATCGCGGCGACGTCGGAGTCAGCCGACGCGTGGCAGAATATCGGCACCGCGCACTACAATCTGGCAGAGTTCGACCAGTCGATCGCGGCCTGCCGCCGCGCGATCGCGCTCGACCCGTCGCATCTCGACGCCTATGCGACGCTCGCGCAGGCGCTCGGCCGGGTCCATCGGATCGCCGAGGCGGACCAGGTGCGCGCCGAATGGGCGCGCCGGCAGGGCGTGCTGACGGCGCCCTGCGAGAGCAGCCGCGCCGATGCACGCATCCTGCTGATCGGGGGCGCGGAGTTCTGCAACGTCCCGACCCAGCATCTGTTCGATCGCCACCGGTTCGAAATCGTCTCGATCTACCTGATGCCGCCGGGCATGCCGGCCGATCCGGCGACGAGCCGCGAGCGGCTTCCGCCATTCGATATCGTCTTCAACGCGATCGGCGACGCCGACCGCGGCGAGCCGTATGTGTCGCGGGCTCTCGAATTCTGCCGCGGGCTCGGCCGTCCGATCCTCAATGCGCCGGACCGGATCGCGCAGACCCGACGCGACCGTTTGCCGGCGCTGCTCGGGGAGATCCCGGGACTGGCCATCCCCGGCATCCGTCGCATCGCGCGTGCCGACCTCGTCGCATTGGCCGCCACGGACGAAGCACGCTGGCCAAAACTGCTGCGACCGATCGGATCGCACGGCGGCGACGACCTGAAGCGGATCGAGCGCCCGGACGAGGTCGCCGCCTATGTCGATGCAGTGCCGGCGGACGAATACTATCTGAGCGACTTTTGCGATTTCCGCAGCCTCGACGGCTATTTTCGCAAGTACCGGCTGATCTTCGTCGATCGCGCCGTCTATCCCTATCACGTCGCCATCGCGAACGACTGGCTGGTGCATTACTGGCGCGCCGAGATGACCGACTGGATGAAGCAGGAGGAAGAAGAATTCCTCGCCGACTGGCGCAGCGTTTTTTCGCCCGCGGCCGCCGCGGCAGTCACCGAGGTGGCGCGCCGGCTCGACCTCGACTACGCCGGGATGGATTGCGCCATCCTGCCCGACGGCCGGGTGCTGCTGTTCGAGGCCAATGCGACCATGCTGGTGCATCTCAAGGAGTCGCGCGCGGAGTTCGCCTACAAGCACGCCTACGTGCCGCGCATCATCGAAGCGATGACCGCATTGGTGAACCAGCGGGTCGCGCGGGCGGACGCGGCGGTGGGTGAGGCGCGATCGGCGGCGGCGTAAGCCGAGTTCGCTCACCCAGCCCCGAGCGCGACCGCCACGTGATAGGTGATGAACGACGCGATGTAGGCGAGCGTGATCATGTAGGCGAAGGTGATCGCCATGAAGCGCCAACCGCCGGTCTCGCGCCGGATCACCGCGAGGGTCGAGGCGCATTGCGGGGCGAAGATGTACCAGACCAGCACCGAGAGCGCGGTGGCGAGGCTCCATTTGGTGGCGAGCGCCTGGCCGATCTGCGCCGCCGCTTCCTTGCCGCCCTCGATGGCGTAGACGGTGCCGAGCGCCGCGACCGCGACCTCGCGCGCGGCCATTCCGGGAATGAGCGCAACGTTGATCTGCCAGTTGAAGCCGACCGGCGCGAGCACCGGCTCGAGCGCGCGGCCGATGATGGCGGCGAGGCTGTAGTCGATCGCCGGGCCGGTCGCGCCGGCGGGGGGGCGCGGGAACGAGGCGAGGAACCAGATCAGCACCATCATGGAGAAGATGGTGGTGCCGGCGCGCTTCAGGAACATCATGGCGCGCAGGTAGAGCCCCATCGCGACGCCGCGCACGCGCGGCAGCTTGTAGTCGGGCAATTCGAGCATGAAGGGCGGCGTCTCGTGCTCGTGCCAGAAGAAATACTTTGCGACGAACGAGACGCCGAGCGCGCTGACGATGCCGGCCGCATAGAGCCCGAACATCACCAGGCCCTGCAAATTGGCAAAACCCCAGACCTGCTTCGCCGGAATGAAGGCCGAGATGATCAGCGTGTAGACTGGAATGCGCGCCGAGCAGGTCATCAGCGGCGCGACCAGGATGGTGGTGAGCCGGTCGCGCTTGTTGTCGATCACCCGCGTCGCCATGATGCCCGGGATCGCGCAGGCGAAGCTCGACAGGAGCGGGATGAAGGCGCGGCCGTGCAGGCCGGCGCTGCCCATGATGCGGTCCATCAGGAAGGCGGCGCGCGCCATGTAGCCGAGGTCTTCCAGGAGCAGGATGAACAGAAAGAGGATCAGGATCTGCGGCAGAAACACGATGACGCTGCCGACCCCGGAGATCACGCCGTCCTGGATGAAGCTCTGCAGCAGGCCGCCCGGCAGCGCGTCGTGCGCGAGCTCGCCGAGCGAGTCGAAGCCGGCCTGGATCAGGTCCATGAGCGGCTTGGCCCAGGAGAACACGGCCTGGAACATCACGAACAGCAGTACCAGCAGGATCGCGAGGCCGGCGATCGGATGCAGCAGCACGGCGTCGAGCCGGGCCGTGAGCGTGTCGGGCCGCTCCGGCATGGCGACCGCGGTCTTGATGATGCGATCGGCCTCGCGCTGGGCGGCGCGCAGCTCGGCGGCGCTCGGCGGGGTCCAGGTGTTTTCGCCGGTCGCGCCGAAGTGCGAGACGGCGATCTCGTCCATGCGGCGCAGGAGCTCGCCGATGCCGTCGCGGCGCACCGCGACGGCGGTCACGACCGGGACGCCGAGCTCGGCCGAAAGGCGGACGAGATCGATCTTCATGCCGCGCCGCTGGGCGATGTCGAACATGTTGAGCACGAGCAGCAGCGGCCGGCCGACCCGCTTGAGCTCGATGACGAGGCGCAATGCCAGCCGCAGGTTGGTGGCGTCGGCAACGCACATCAGGAGGTCGGGCACGGTTTCGCTGGCGATCCGGCCGAGCACCACGTCGCGGGTGATCTCCTCGTCCGGGCTGCGGCCGCGCAGCGAATAGGTGCCGGGCAGGTCGATCAGGTTGACGCTGTGGCCGGATGGCGTCTGCAGCAGGCCGGCCTTGCGCTCGACCGTGACGCCCGGGTAGTTGGCGACCTTCTGCCGGCTGCCCGTGAGCGCGTTGAACAGCGCGGTCTTGCCGCTGTTCGGCGTGCCGACCAGTGCGAAGTGCCAGGGATCGCCGGTTGCCGCGACGCTCATTCGTGTCCATCCGCGATGGCGAGGATCGCCATGGCCTCGCGCCGGCGCAGCGCAATGGTCGCATTGTTGACGCGCACCGCGATCGGGTCGCGCGCAATGGCGCCCTCGTGCAGAATTTCCACGTGCGCGCCCTCGACGAAGCCGAGCTCGAGCAGGCGGTTCTCGATCTCGGCGGCGCTCAGGCCGCCCGCGGTCTCGCGCACCTTGATCGCATCGATGAATCCGCGAAAGCCGCACGGCGCCTGACCCAAGGGCAGGCTCGCGTGTCCATTCGTCGGCTGGCGGCGGTCCGACATGATTGGTCCTTGACCGATGGCGTGGCGGCGGTTGGCAGCTCGGTCTCTGTCTGTAGTCGCTCTATTTGTGGCAGGTGTTGAGGCAGGTCAAGCCAAGGCGTGTGTAATCTCAATAACTTAGAACGCTTATAAAGAGGTTGGCGCGGTTGCGGGCCGGGACGGTGCCGCGATCCCGTCCTGCCGAGCGCGATGCCGTTGACCCCGCGGCGCCGGACCGCCATGGTCGCCGCCGATGAGGGCCCCGTGACCATCAATGTCGATCCCGCTCCCAGTGCCGAGGTCGCGGTCGGCGGCGTGCGCTTCGGCAACCGGCTGCCGCTCGCGCTGATCGCCGGGCCGTGCGCGCTGGAAAGCCGCGCGCATGCGCTCGAGATGGCCGGCGCGCTCAAGGCGATCGCGGCGCGGCTCGGCATCGGCCTCGTCTACAAGACCTCATTCGACAAGGCGAACCGCACCAGCGCAAAGAGCGCGCGCGGGCTCGGGCTCGACCAGGCGCTGGCGATCTTCGCCGAGATCCGCGATAGCCTCGGCCTACCGGTGCTCACCGACGTGCATGAGGCGGAGCAATGCGCGCGGGTGGCCGAGGTGGTCGACGTGCTGCAGATTCCCGCCTTCCTGTCGCGCCAGACCGATCTTCTGGTCGCAGCGGCAAAAACCGGGCGGGTCGTCAACGTCAAGAAGGGTCAGTTCCTGGCGCCGTGGGACATGGCGAACGTGGTCGCCAAGGTGACCGGCGCCGGCAATCCCAACGTGCTCGTCACCGAGCGCGGCGTGTCGTTCGGCTACAACACGCTCGTCTCCGACATGCGGGCGCTGCCGATTTTGGCACGCACCGGCGCCCCGGTGATCTTCGACGCGACCCACTCGGTGCAGCAGCCGGGCGGGCAGGGGACGGCCTCGGGCGGGGAGCGCGCGTTCGTGCCGGTGCTGGCGCGCGCCGCGGTCGCGGTCGGCGTCGCCGGCGTCTTCATCGAGACGCACCAGGATCCCGACCGGGCGCCGTCCGACGGGCCGAACATGCTGCCGCTCGACGAGATGGAGCCGCTGCTCGCAAGATTGATGGCGTTCGATCGCCTGGCGAAGCGCCCGTAATGTGCCGGCGATCCGTTCGTTCCATCCGCGCCGTCGCGGCGCGATGACGCGCCCCTGCCAACAAAGCATCAGAGAATAGTCGCGGTTTCGCCGAGGTCGGCCGCAACGCTGCGGCGGAAGCTCGGAGACGTCGGACCCCGGCCGCCACGGCTGATGGCGATGGGTTCCGCGCGTTCCGGCGAACTCCGAAGCTTATACGCCGCGCCGCCGCATTCGCCCCATCCGTCAGGGAGGTCGATATGGCTGCTTTGCCGACCGAAACCGAAATCCTGATCGCCGGCGCCGGTCCGTCCGGCCTCGCGCTCGCCGCCGAGCTACGGAGACGCGGCAAGGATCCGTTGATCATCGATCGCCAGGGCGCGGGCGCCAACACGTCGCGCGCCTGCGTGGTGCATGCGCGCACCATGGAGGTGCTGGCACCGCTCGGCGCCACCGCGGATCTGCTCGCGCATGGCGTAAAAGTTCCGATCTTCCGCATCCGCGACCGCGACCGCGCGCTCATCACAATCGACTTTGCCGAGATCCCCAGCGCCTATCCGTTCACGCTGATGTGCCCGCAGGACCGGATCGAGCGCATTCTGCAGGGCCGTCTCGAGGGCCTCGGCGGCGGCATCGAGCGGCCATGCGAGCTCATCGGCTGCAACGGGGCGGCGAGCGGGGTCGACGCCGAGGTCCGGCGCGCTGGAGCGGTGCAGAGAATCCGGGCGCAATGGCTGATCGGCTGCGACGGCATGCACAGCATGGTGCGCGAGCGAGCCGGGATCGCGTTTGCAGGCGCCCCTTATGAGCTCAGCTTCGTGCTCGCCGACGTGCGCATGGAATGGCCGCTCAGCCGCGAGGAGGTCACGCTGTTCTATTCGCCCAAGGGGCTGGTGGTGGTCGCGCCGCTGCCCGAGGATCACTTCCGCATCGTCGCCACCATGGACGAGGCGCCGGAGACACCCTCGGCGGCGTTCATGCAGGCGATCCTCGATGCGCGCGGCCCGACGCAGAACCCCGGGCACATTGCCGAGGTGGCGTGGAGCTCGCGCTTCCGCATCCATCATCGTGTGGCGGAAACGCCGCGCAAGGGACGCATTTTGCTGTGCGGCGACGCCGCGCACGTGCACAGCCCGGCGGGCGGGCAAGGCATGAACACCGGGATTCAGGACAGCGTCTCGCTTGCCGAGGCGCTGACCGAGACCCTGCGGGACGGCAATGAAGCCCGCCTCGATGCCTGGGCGCAGCAGCGTCACAAGATCGCGGCCGAGGTGGTCGCGCTCACCGACCGGATGACCCGGATCGCGACCATGACGTCGCCGACCGGCCAGACGCTGCGCAACACGGCGGTCGCCTTTGCGGGCCATCTGGCGCCGGTACGCGCCGCCGTGGCGAAACGCCTCGCCGAACTCGACGCTCGCTAGTAGAAAACTGGAGGAGATGCCATGACACAGCGCATGAATCCGTTCACGGTGGCGCCCGAAGGTTTTGCGGCGCTGCGCGGCGTTGAGAAGTACCTGGCGAGCTGCGGCCTCGACCCGAAGCTGCTCGCGCTGGTCAAAATGCGAGTCTCGCAGATCAACGGCTGTACCTACTGCCTGCACATGCACAGCGAAGAAGCGCGCAAGCATGGTGAAACCGAGGTGCGGCTGCTGGTGCTCGACGGCTGGCACGAATCGACCCTCTTCACGCCGCGCGAGCGCGCCGCGCTGGCGTGGGCGGAGTCGCTCACCCATATCGCCGAGACCCGCGCGCCTGATGACGTCTTCGCAGCCGCGCGGCGGGAATTCTCCGAAAAGGAGCTCGCCGACCTGTCGATCGCGATCGCCATGATCAACGGGTGGAACCGGCTGTGCATCGGCGCGCGGGTGGTCCACCCGGCCGAGATGAAGAAGGCCGCCTGACGGGCCGCGGCTGATTGGGCACTCCGCCTGCGCCCCCTCTCCCCCTGCAGAAGAGGGAGCGCGGGCAATGTGCCAAAAAGCCTGCCTGCGTTTGATCGGGCGGCGGAAGTGTCGGAACATCCTGCCGGGTGAGTCGCGCCGCAGGCGCGGCCGCCGACCGGGAGGGATGCCATGCTGCTGCAATCGCTCGCGGGATTGCCCGCTTTTCTGGCCTATTTATGTACCGCTTTCATCATCGTGGTGCTCTACCTGTTCATCTATACGCGGGTGACCCATGACGAGTTCGAGCTGATCCGCAAGAACGTGCCGGGCGCCGCGATCTCGCTCGGCTTGAGTCTGCTCGGATTTTGCCTGCCGGTGGCGAGCGCAATCGCGCATGCCGCGAACCTGCTCGATTGCGCGGTGTGGGGCGTCATTGCGCTGATCGTCCAGCTGGTGATCTTCTTCATCGTGCGCGTTCCCGTGCCCGACCTGTCGCGGCGCATTGCGGGCGGCGAGATCGCGCCGGCGATCTGGCTCGGCCTTGCCTCGCTCGCGGGCGGCACGCTCAATGCCGCCTCGATGAGCTACTGACCGGGGCGACGATGAAGCGCTCCCACGCGGCGGTTGCGATCCTGGCGGCCGCGACGGTCGGCGGCACGGCCTATTCGATGATGCCGAGCGAGCGCTGCCAGCGCGCGGACGGCGGCGCGCCGCTCGATCCTGCGTCGCCGGTCTGCCGGAGCGGATCGGGCGGATCGAGCTGGCACAGCTCGCGATCGTATTTCGGCTCCTATGGCGACGGCAATTCGTCGTCGAGCGCGAACGCGTCGCCGGGAAGCTCGACGCCGTCGGCCGGCACGCAACGCGGCGGGTTCGGCAGCTTCTTCAGCTCGCTCGGATCGCGCATCGCCGCCTCGGCGCGCGCCTGATCCGATGCGGCGCATCGCCTGCGAGGAACGGGCCGACTGGCGCGCGACCGCCGAGCGGGTCGGCTTTCTGTTTCACACCATGGACGGCGACCCCTACTGGGACGAGAGCGCCTATTACGGTTTTACGCTGCAGCAGATCGAGCGCGACCTCGAGGCGCCGACGGCCGAGCTCGACGCCATGTGCCGCGAGCTCGTCGGTCGCGCCGTCAAGGACGAGCGCATCCTGCGGACGCTGCAGATTCCCGAGCGGTATTGGACCTTCATCGCGGCAAGCCTCCGACGCAACGAGCCGAGCCTCTACGGCCGGTTCGATCTCAGCTACGACGGCAACGGACCCGCCAAGCTGCTCGAATACAATGCCGATACGCCGACCTCGGTGTTCGAGACCGCGGTTTTCCAGTGGATGTGGCTCGAGGAGGCGATCGCGCGCCAGATCATCCCGCGCAATGCCGACCAGTACAATTCGCTGCACGAGCGGCTGATCGCGGCATGGAAGGAGATCGCGCAGGGGCGGCCCGTGCATCTCGCCGGCGTGACCGAAAGCCCCGAGGACCTCGGCACGCTCGCGTACCTGGAGGACACCGCGCGCCAGGCGGGGCTCGCGACCACCGTCCTCGCCATGGGCGACATCGGGCGGACGCCGAAGGGCCAGTTCGTCGACCGGGCCGATCGTCCGATCGAGATCGCGTTCAAGCTCTATCCCTGGGAATGGATGTTCCGCGAGGAATTCGGCGCTTCGCTCGCCGGGGCCTCGACCCGCTGGATCGAGCCGCCTTGGAAGGCGATCCTCTCCAACAAGGGCATCCTGCCGCTGCTGTGGGAGATGTTTCCGCGCCATCCCAACCTGCTGCCGGCCTATTTCGATGGCGACCCGGAGGCGGCGCGGCTCGGCGGTTCGTTCGTGAAAAAGCCGCTCTATTCGCGCGAAGGTGCCAATGTGGAGATCATGGTCGGCGGCGCGGCGATCGACCAGGACAGCGGTCCCTATGGGGCGGAGGGTTACGTGCGGCAGGCAGTCGCGACGCTGCCGCGGCACGACGGAAACTATGCGGTGCTCGGCTCTTGGCTGGCGGCCGGGGTGCCGTGCGGGCTGTCGGTGCGCGAGGACGCGAGCCCGATCACCAAGAACACCTCGCATTTCCTGCCGCATGCAATAATCGAGTAGGAGCCGCGAGTTTTGCCGCTAGGCCGGCCCCGGCGCGTACTGTAGAAGCCGTCCGCCATGGATGCGGGGCCCCAGAAACAGTCCGAAGCGGCGACGAAATCCGTCCAGCCGGTTGCGCGCGCGCTCACGCTGTCGATGGTCGCGGTGTTCGCGACCACGTTGTTCATGCGCGCGGTCGATCCGGTCGTGCCGCAGATCGCCGCGCATTTCGCCATCGACCCGCACACCGTCGCGCTGCTCGCGACCGCGTTCTCGCTGCCTTATGCGATCACCCAGCCGGCGCTCGGCGGGCTCGCGGACGCGTTCGGCAAGGCCCGGCTGATGACCTGGTCGCTGGGCGTGCTGGTCGTTGCGGCAGCCGTCGGCGCGGCGGCGCCTAACATCTCGACTTTGTTCGCCTCGCGCGTCATCGCCGGCGTCATGGCGGGCGGCGTGTTTCCGATCGCGATGGCGATCGTCGCCGATCTGGTCTCGGTCGAGCAGCGCCAGGTCGCGGTCAGCCGCATGCTCGGCGCCGCCATGACGGGCAACGTGCTGGGCTCGCCGATCGCCGGCATCGCGGCCGACCTGATCGGTTGGCGCGGCGTGTTCGTCGGCATGGGCGTGCTCGCCGCGCTGGCGGCGGTCGCCGCCCTGGTCGGCTTTCGCGGCCTCGCGACGGCGGCGAGCGCGCGGGTCGAGATCGCGGCGCTGCCGGCGACCTACGCGGCGATCTTCCGCAATCCGCTCGCGAAAATCTGCTTCGGCGCCGTCATGATGGAGGCGATCTGCCTCTATGGTCTGTTTCCCTATATCGCGGGCCTGCTGGCGGCCGGCGGCGAGCCGCGCGCCGCCATCGCGGGGCTGGTGATCGCGGGCTTCGGCATCGGCGGCATCATCTATGCGTCCGCGGTCGTGCTGCTGCTCGGGCGCCTCGGCGAGCGCGGGCTGATGCTGGTCGGCGGGACCTTGATGGGCCTTGCGCTGATGCTCGTCGCGCTGCATCTCGCCTGGCCCGTGTGGGTGGCCGATTTCGTCGCGCTCGGCCTCGGCTTCTACATGCTGCACGGCGTGATCCAGATCTATGCGAGCGAGCTCGCGCCGGCGGCGCGCGGCTCGGCCATGGCGCTGCATTCGACGTTCTTCTTCTTCGGCAATGCGCTCGGGCCGGTGGTTTACGGCGTGACGCTGCCGTCGGTCGGGCTCGCCGGCACCGTCGTTCCGGCCGGCGCCATTCTGATCGGCGTCGGGCTCGTTTGCGCGCGCCGGCTGCGGCGCGCGCCCGGATAGCAGCGCGCTATCGATTTCATAGGAAGACGGCATTTCAGCCGGCGCCGCCGCTGCGCCAGTTTGCGCGCGGCCGATCCAGCCGGACGGCCGCACCCGAACCCCGATGGAGACAACACCATGCAGCTTTCCAAGATCATCCTGGCCGCCGCCGCCCTGGCCGGCGTTCTCGCCACCACCGCGGCGCGCGCCGAGGAGATCCGCGATGTCGAAGAGCGTCACGCCATGTATCTCGACACGACCGGCAAGATGCACGTCATCACCTTCAACGATACGGGCCACGCCATGGCGATGAAATATGGGCGTGCGCTCGACAAGGGCGCGATCATCTATCGCAACGGCGGGAAGTTCTATCTGATCGAGGATCGCAAGATGACGAACGGTCAGATGCTCTATTCGTCGATGTCGTCGTGGACCAACGATCGGTTGCTGCTCGGCCACAACTGAGGACGGTGACGCGCCTGAACGGCCTGCGGCGGGCGGTGATGATCATCACCGCCCGCTTTGGCGCGACGGTCGCGCAACCGCATGACGGCGTGGGTTCCGGGCCCGGTGCGGAAAATGAAAAGCCCTCCCGCGACGCGCGAGAGGGCCAGGAGCCGATCCGTGCTTTAAGCGGCGCGGCGGCCGAGCGAGCGGGTCACGGCATTGTCACGTGCCGCTGCGGCCGCGGCGGCGGGAAGCTCGAGCACGAACGTTGTGCCTTTGGCGGAAGGAGCAAGCGCGAGGACGCCGCCGTTCTGCTCGGCGAGCTCGCGCGCGATGGCGAGCCCGATGCCGCCGCTGCCGTGCGCCGAGGCGCCGGGACGAAACAAGCGCCGGCGGACCGTGGCCGGCAAGCCGGGCCCGTCGTCGGCGATGCGCACCGTCACGGTCGGGCCGCTCCGCGCGATCGCGACATCGACGGTGGTGATGCCGCCCTGGCGGCGCGCCACCGCGACCGCATTGTGCAGCAGGTTGAACAGGATGCGAAACACCTGCGCGGCATCGGCCATAACCTTGAAGGGGGCGGTTGCATGCACGCGAACCTCGAAACGATCGGGCGCCGCGGGAGCGAGCAGGCCGGCCACATGCCGCGCGGTTTCGACGAGGTCGACCGCACGGCGGCGATCGGCCGGCGCCGCCTGCGCGGCCTCGGCGAGCGCCTGCTCGCACATCGCGGTCGCGCGCCGGATCAGCGCGTGAGCGGCCTCCACCGCCTTGTGGCCCTGCGTGCCGGCCAGCCGTTCCAGCGTGTCGAGATGGAGCCCGACGGTGGTCAAGGTATTGCGGATGTCGTGCGCCCGCTGGGCGGCCGATGACGGCGTGTCGCGGACGGTCGGACAGACAAGCGCGAGTTGCGACATGATCGTTCCCCTCGTATTCCATATCGATGCGGGCCGAGCCCAGAGGACGCAACATGACCACGACGGGACGGGCGGCCGCCAATATCGCTACGCTCTCGATTTCATAGCTCACGGGTATGGTTCGCCGTGCTAAGTCCTTTGCCGAGGTGGCAGCACCGAAGGTGAGCCGGACGTGAGCGAAGGGAAGAAACCTTCCAAGGCGCAATCGGGAGCGCCGGCGCATATGGGTGCGTTGGGAAATCGCTTGCAACAGCCGAAACCGCGGGCGGAAGCATTCGCCGAAGCCACCACCGGGACGGGGCCGCTCACCGCGCGGCTCATCGCGTTTGCGGAAAACAGCAGCCTGCTGCAGCCCGAAATCTATGCGGCCTATTCACGTCTGGTCCAGCGGCTGGAGGGCTTGCGGCTCGCCCAGGTCGGGCCGAAGGTCGGCGAACCGATGCCGGATTTCATCCTGCCGGATCAGCAAGGGCACCTGGTGAGCCTGGAGGCGCTGTGCCGCAACGGGCCCGTGGTGCTGAGCTTCAATCGCGGCCATTGGTGCCCATACTGCCAGATCGAGCTGCGCGCGCTTGCGTCGGCCCACGACGAGGTGCGCCGGCTCGGCGGCGAGATCGTCTCGATCGTTCCGGAGCGCGCCCAGTTCAGCAAGAAGCTCGCGGCCGATCACGGCATTCCGTTTCGGGTGTTGAGCGACGTCGACCTCGGCTATGTGCTCTCGCTCGGCTTCGTCTACTGGATCGGCGCGGAGATCAAGGCGATCTACGACGCGGTCGGCATCGACCTCGCCAATTATCATGGCAACGGCAACTATTTCCTGCCGATCGCCGCGACCTTCGTGGTCGCTGCCGACGGCATCATCGCGGAGCGCCGTGTCGATCCGGACTATCGCATACGCATGAATATCGATCGGATGCTCTCCGCGCTGGAGCGATCGGGGAAGCGCTGAAGCGGATCAGGCCGGCAGGCTGCGCCGCGCGCGCGGCTCGGACCAGTCGGCGGCGCGCAGAAGGCGGATCAATGCGGCACCTGCGGGGGAGCGCTCGCGTCCGGCGACCGCGTAGAGCGACACCGTGCGACGCAGGGCGAGGCCGTCGACCGGCAACACGCGCAGGTCGCCGTCGCCGACCGCGCTTTCCGGCATGACGCTGACGCCGACATTGGCCTGCAGCAGGGCGACGAGATCGTGGTCGGACAGCACGTGATCGCCCGACTTCTGTTCGATTCCCTGCGCCCTGAGCGCCGCGCCGAGCTCGGCGGCCTGCTCGCAATAGGGGCGGGCGATCAACCGCAGCTGGGCCAGGTCGGCAAATTTGACCGCGTTGCGGCGCGCCAGCGCATGGGTTCGATTGACGGCGATTGCATAGCCTTCCTCGAACAGCGGCCAGCGGTCGAGCCGGTCCCAGTCGAAACCGAGCGGCCCGGCGACGGCGAGCTCGGAGTCGCCGCGTTTGAGCTGCTCGCCGATTTCCGCGGCGGCCCCGCGGAAGAATTTCAGCTCCAGACCGGGAAATACCTTCACGAGCTCGGTCAGCGAAGGAACCAGCAGCGCGAGATTGATGGTGTGCGCGAGCGCGAGGCGTAGCGGCGCACTGGTTCCGGTCTTGTAGGAGGTCGCGAGCGTTTTTGCGGCCTGGGCGCTGTCATAGGCCTGGGTGAGCAGGGGGAGCATGAGCTTGCCGAGCTCGGTGAGGTGGCTGAGCGAGCGCTCGCGGCGAAACAGGACGCCTCCGAGCTCCTCCTCGAGGTTGCGAATCGCACGGCTGAGCGAGGGCTGGGCGACGTGGCATTCCTCGGCCGCCTGGGTGAAATTGAGCGTACGCGCGACCGCGAGGAAATAGCGGATCTGGTGCATTTCCATGAAGTCAGACTCTGCCGAACCGCCCGCGCCCGCCGCGGACTCGCACTGAGCTAGCATACTACGGACGACCGTAGCGGGCGGCTATCGAATCGCGAGCGCAGCCGCCCGAATCGGGCTGGCCCTCACCCGTGCGATGCGGCCGCGTCGCGCTTCCGGCTGCGGCGCGCTAGCGGCAGGACGACGAGCGCCGCGAGCGTCGCCACGGCGACGAGACCCCAGGCGTCGTTGATGGCTTGGACAAACGCCTGCCGGTCGATCAGGCGCGCCAGCATGGCTTGCTTGTCGGGCTCGAGCAGGGCGGGCCCGAATGCCTCGGGCGGGATGCCGAGCAGCTTGGCGGTGTTGAGATCGCCGCCGGCCAGGCGATCGGAGAGTGCCCGCGCGTGCTCGGGCAGGCGGCTGTAGATGACGGTGTCGATCACCGCGATCCCGATCGCGCCGCCGAGATTGCGCATCAGGTTGAACAGCCCGCTCGCATCCGCGATGGCGTCCTTGGCGAGATGCGACAGCGCGAGCTGGGTGGGCGGCAGAATGCAGAACATGATGGCGGCGCCGCGCAGGATCTGCGGCCAGAACATCTCGGCGAAGTCGGTGGTCCGGGTCTGGCCGGCGCTCAGGGCGAGGCCGGCCGCGAACAGCAGAAAGCCGGCGGCGGTGAGCAGCCGATCGTCGCACCGCCGCACCAGGCCGGTCGCGAGCGGCGCGGTGACGAGTTGGGCGGCACCGGTCACCAGCATGATCTTGCCGATCGCGAGCGCGTCATGCTCGCGCACGTAGGCGAGAAACACCGGCATGAGATAGACCGAGCCGAACAGGCTGGCGCCGAGCATGAAGCTCAGCAGGCAGCCGACGGAAAAGTTGCGGTCGCGAAAGGTCCGCAGGTCGACCACGGGATGCGCGGCGCGCAGCGTCCGGGCAACGAACACGATGGCGCTGATGAGGCAGAGGGCGAGAAGCCCGGCCGCGAGGGGCGACGTCCAGCCGCGCTTCGGCGCTTCCTTGATGGCGATCTCGAGCGCCGCTAGCGCGACGGCGCCCAAGCCCAGCGAGACCACGTCGAGATCGCACGCCTGATCGAATGCCGGGCGGTCCCTGGGCAGGCACCGCGCCGCCCCCGCGGCGGCGATCAGACCGGGCAGGACATTGATCAGAAACAGCCATCGCCAGGAATAGGTGGAGGTGATCCAGCCCCCGACCACGGGCCCGAGGGTCGGCGCCATGACGGCGAGCACCCCGGCGATCACGGTTGCGAGCGTCTGCAGGCGGAATGGAAAGAGGAGGAAGACCGCGGAGAAGACCGCCGGGATGAGCGTGCCGCCGGAAAATCCCTGCAGGACGCGGAATGCAATGAGGCTCGCAAAGCCGCCGCTCATCGCGCAGCCGATCGATGCGAGCGTAAAGATCGCGACGGCGAGCACGAACAGCCCCCGCATGGTCAGCACGCGGGTAAAGAAACCCGTGAGCGGGATGGCGATGATCTCGGCGATCAAATACGCGGTCTGGATCCAGCTCATCTGATCCTGCGCGATGCCGAGCGCCTGCTGGATGGTCGGGAGGGAGGTTGCGACCACCTGAACGTCGAGGATCGCCATGAACATGCCGACGCACATCATGGCAAAACCGGTCCAGATCGTCGCCGAGACGGAATCCGGCGCCTGAGCTTCGACCGCAGGAGTCATGGCTGCTCGCGGCTGGTCCACGCGGGACTTTCACGGCATGCGGCGGAATTGCAACTGATCGATAAGTCAGCTTCTGACATGCAAGTCAGTTTGTGACATACGAGTCAGCCTCGCGTTCCCCGCGATTGTTGGGGCGGATGCGCAATTTCACAGACGGCACGCCGCGTCCGTGGCATGCTGGCGGCCGCGTCGCGATGCGTCGTTCGTTCAGATGATTTTTTTCTGTTTGTTGCGTGTTGGAATTCTCCGATGGCCGACATCGTCATCATCAATCCGAAGTTCGAGATCTCCTTCTGGGGGTTCGAGGCGGGACTGCGCTTCCTCGGGAAGCGCGCGAACCTGCCGGTGGGCGCCTTGCCGCTGCTCGCCGCGCTGACGCCGACGGAGCATCGGGTCACGCTGATCGACGAGAACGTCGAGACGCTCGATTTCGACCGCTGCGCGCGCGCCGACATCGTCGGCATCACGGGCATGAGCGTGCAGCGCCGGCGCATGCGGGAGATCGCGGCGGAACTCAAGCGGCGCGGCTGCTTCGTGGTGATCGGCGGTCCATGGGTCAGTGTCAGCGAGGACTATTTCGGCGGCCTCGCGGACGTCATCTTCGTCGGCGAGGCCGAGGAGACCTGGCCTCGGTTCCTCAAGGAGCGGCAAGCGGGGCACGCCGCGCGGCGCTATGAGCAAACCGAGAAGACCGACATGACGCGCGTGCCAGCGCCGCGTTTCGATCTGCTGAAAATGAACCGCTATGCGTTCGGGAGCGTGCAGTTCTCGCGCGGCTGCCCGTTCCAGTGCGAATTCTGCGACATCATCGTGGTGTACGGCCGCAGACCGCGGATCAAGAGGCCCGCGCAGATCATCGCCGAGCTCGAGGCGCTGCGTACCGCCAAGGCGTCGCTCGTATTCGTGGTCGACGACAACCTGATCGGCAACAAGAAAGAGATGAAGAAGATCCTGCGGGACGTGATCGCCTGGCAGCAGGCCAAGGGCTTTCCGCTGACCTTTGCGACCGAGGCCTCGCTCGATCTAGCTGACGATGACGAACTCATGCGGCTGATGGTCGAGGCCAACTTCAACTGCGTGTTCGTCGGCATCGAAAGCGTCGACGAGAACGCGCTGCGCGAGACGAAGAAGATTCAGAACATGCGCCGCAGCGGCACGCTGACCGAAAAGGTCCGGCGCATTCAGGATACCGGCATGGAAGTCTGGGCCGGCATGATCGTCGGCTTCGACAGCGATACCGACGCCGTGTTCGAGTCCCAGCGCCGGTTCATCGCGGGGTCGCGTATCAGCCTGGTGATGGTGGGAATGCTTTCAGCCATTCCCGGGACGCCGCTCCACGCGCGGCTCACCCGGGAAGGACGCCTCGACGCGTCCGACAGCCCTGATCACGGCACCAACGTGCTGCCGCTGCAAATGAACCGCGAGGCGCTCAGCCGAGGCTACGTCCTGCTCATGACCGATCTCTACGAACCGACCGCGTTCTTCGATCGCGTCGACGAATTGTGGATTGGGGGACCGCTGATAACCGAGCCGGGTTGGCGGCGTTTCGCGGCAAGCCGGCCTTGGCTGCGCTTGCGCAAGCAGGCACGCAGTTGGTTAGAAGCCGTCGTCGTAACGGCGAGAGTGATCCTGCAGCTGAATGATAACTCGCTGCGGAAATTGTATCTCGGGCGCGTGATCGGGGCGCTGCGCCGCCGGCCCGACGGGGTGCTGCTGCGGCTCTATGCCATCCGCTGCGCCATGCATTTCCACCTGCACGCGCTGACCCGGCAGCTGCGGACGCAGGACGGGCGATTGATCAATACATACTGACGGGTGCCGAGATTTGGTGTCTTTCTACCGCCGGTGAACCTTTGCGCCTGCCATACCGACTAAGCAATATGCGCAAGCTCCCAATCCTGCTGTCGGCCTGCGTTGCCGTGCTGGCGTCGGCGACGGTCGGGGCGCGCGCGCAGGAGGCCGGCGAGGATTTCGCCAAGCGGCTGTTCGCCGCCACTTCGGTCGACCACAAGACCTTTGCGTGTTTCGTGCGCCGCTACGACGCGCGCCACCTCGCGCAGCACTCGCGGCAGAAGGTCGGCGCGATGAAGCTCCTGGTGACGGTCGAGCGGCTGCCGGACGACGAGGAGCTGCACTACGGCTTTCGGCTCGGCGTCAAGTTCCGCAAGCAGCCGGACGCGTTCGAGACCAGCGGCGACTGCGGCCATCCGGTCGCGGAGGTCGCGGGCCAAAGCCTGCGCATCCATTGCGCGGTCGATTGCGACGGCGGCAGCATCGAAACGAGCCTCGCCGACGGCGACAAGTCCGTAATGGTCAAGCTCGACGAGATCCGCCTCTTTCCGGCCGTCGACCCTGCCAGGCGCGGCAACGATGCCGACGACGCCGACCCCGACCACGACGGACATGTGATGTTCGAGGCCGGCGCCGACGACCATGTCTTCCGGCTCGATCGCGCCGACATCACAGAATGCCAGTCGCTGGCTGTGGATGCCGAGGAGCTTGCCGCTCTGCAGCGTAAATGATCTCCTGGTCGCGAGACCGCATTCACGGAGATAATCCCATGCACCGACGCAACATCCTGGCGACGGCGTTTGCCGCCGTGGGCGCACTGGTCGGGGCCGGCACCCGATCGACGCGGGCGGAGACCGGCGAGCCCACAAAGGACGCCGGCAAGGTGGTCTATCACCTGTCCGATCTGGAAAAAGTCTCGTTCGTCCTCGGCAATATCGAGCATCACCTCGCTGGCGTCGGCGGGCCCGAGAAGGTGACCATCGCGCTGGTCGTGCACGGTCCGGCACTGCGCGCGTTCCATTCCGCAGGAGCGAGCCAGGACACGGCGCGCCGCGTTGCGGGTTTCGTCAAGAGCAATGTCAGCTTCAATGCGTGCAGTCACACGATGCGCGGGCAGAATGTCACGCTGAAGGATCTGCTGCCCGGATTCACAGTCGCCGAGCGCGGCGGCGTGGTGTTGGTCGCCGAGCTGCAAGCGCAGGGCTACGTCTATCTGCGGCCGTAGCCTCAGGACACGGCAGCGCCCACGACGACTCCATCAATCGCGACACGGCCCCCGCCACGGCCGAAGACCGTTTGGGCGCGGCAAGCCGAACTCCTGCGCGAAGAGGCTTGCGCTTGCCATGTTGAGCAGC
>Ga0335081_10004875_pt1 | contig 21206 bp, 22 predicted proteins | sample Lox_Sample_35_FD_206713 | JGI IMG/M metagenome (GOLD analysis project Ga0335081, IMG submission 206713) | Soil microbial communities from Loxahatchee National Wildlife Refuge, Florida, United States - Lox_Sample_3.5 | ecosystem: Environmental > Terrestrial > Soil > Wetlands | place: USA... | reverse complement strand
CTCTTCTTGAGGAGCCGGGCTTTAGCCCGGCGGAACGGGACGACCAATCGAAGTCCCTCAGCGGCTAAAGCCGCAACGAAATCTCGAATGAAACGGACGGCCTGAAGGCCGTCCCTTCAGCAGCAGTACGGAGGAAAAGAATGGCAACCCGGGCACGAGTGGTACAAATGGAGCAACCCGCCGCCACCGGCGGCAATGCTCTGCTTGTTCTGGTAGGACTGTCAGTAACATTCCTGCTGATGGTGGCGCTGTTCGGCGCAGCCAAAGCCGGCGGCAGCCTGTTCAGCGAGAGCAATCTTCTCTACGTCGCATTGATTTTCTATGCCGGCGCGGGCGCGCTCTACATGGGCTTTGGCGTCACCGGCACGGCGCGTTACGTGAAGTTCGCGTCAACAGCGACGGCGATTGGCCTGGTCGCCAACACGCTGGCGGTAGCGCATCGCTGGTATCTCTCGGGGCGTCCGCCGTTCGCCAGCATCTACGAGATGCTGCTCAGCTTCGTCTGGACCGTGGCCCTGCTCACGCTTGTCGCCGAAAAGAAATTCGGCGTGAAGATCATCGGCAGCATCACTATGCCGCTGGCAGTGGTCTGCGTCATCCTGATGCAGCTCCTGCCGTCAGAAGTTCGGCCGCTGGTGCCGGCGCTGCAATCTACCTGGCTGCATGTGCATGTAACGTTGGCGATGCTGGCCTATGCCGCCTGCGCCGTAAGCTTCGCGCTGGCCATGATGTTCCTCATCCAGGACGGCTTTAAGACCGAAAACTTCCTTGCCTGCACCAGCGCCACGGTGAGCGCCATTTACCTCGCGATTGTCTTCACCCGTTTCGACAAGGGCGGCTTGTCGGTGACAGCCTGGAATGCAAGCACCAAGTCGGACATGCTCCTGGGCCGGGGCCTGCGCCTGTTCGTCACTATCCCTGATCTAGGATGGTTGTTCGTAATTGCGACACTGGGCGCCATCGCTCCGCTGGCGCTGTATGCGATTGCCCGCTGGAAGAAAGACGAGGCGCTGTTTGGAATTGCCAACCGGGCCGTGTTTATCGGCACGCTGTTGCAGATTGTTGTGCTGGCCGCGTTTGTGCTTCGCGCGCGCAACGCCAGTTACCCGTCACCCGACCAGGAAGGACTCTTCCCGACCAGCCTGGCCGCCAGTCCCTTCCTGCTCGGTGGGATGGTGACGGGGATTTTTGCTTCGCTCTTGTACCTGATGCTGCTGTGGCGGCGCGCTGACCTGGAAGGGTTGCTGCCGTCCGCCGACAGTCTCGATCGCGTCACGTACAAGGCGATCTGTATAGCCTTCCCGCTGTTGACCGGCATGATTGCCACCGGCGCCTATTGGGCGAACCGCACCTGGGGCTCCTACTGGAGCTGGGACCCGAAGGAGACCTGGGCGGCAATCACCTGGCTGGTCTATGCGGGCTACTTACATATGCGGATCACACGCGGATGGCGCGGGCGCAGGGCCGCGTACTTCGCCATCCTGGGGTTTGGCGTGGTGATCTTCACCTTCCTCGGCGTCACGTATCTGCTTCCCGGCTTACACGCGTACGCATGAGGGACACCAGGGCTGGACGGCGCGGACCTGAGGACAAAGATGGCCCCAAAGAATCAGCTCCGTTTCGCTCGGCCCTGGGATGAAGAAGCAATTAGCAATTAGCGATTGGCGATTAGCTTTCATGACCTCTGCTGCCACTATCGAAATTCAGAACGCAGCCGCTTCGCAAACCGCGACACCGCAAGCGTCCGCCGCGGAGGCGCCGGTGACTCGCAAGCGGCACATCAACTGGGCGCTCAAGGCCATTCTGCCGATTGCCGCGGTGCTGCTGAACGGGCTACTGCTCTTCATCCTGGTTTCCTTATCCCTTGGGGCTGGGGAGCGTCACGTTATCGTCAGCGTCGCCGCCGCCGGCGCCATCGTCATCTGCGCCGCCGTGGTCGTGGTGTTCTCGATTGCGGTGCGCCGGCCCATGCTGGAGCTGCAAGACAAGATCGCACGCGTCACTCTGGGCGACCTGAGCGCTTCCGTCAGCTTCGCCAATCGCAACGACGAGATCGGCGATCTGGGCCGCGACTTCAACGATATGGTGGCGCAGTTAAAGGCCGGCAGGGAGGAGATCCAGCGGCTGCATCAGACGCAGATGTCGCGGGCCGAACACTTCGCAACACTCGGCGAGCTGGCCGCGGGTCTCGCCCATGAAATCCGCAATCCGCTGGCGGGCATCGCCGGAGTGATTGAGATCGTGAGTCGCGATCTGCCGCCCGGCAGCGCCGCGCGCTCGGTGATCAAAGACGCGAAGGAAGAGGCGGTGCAGATCAACCGCATCCTGACCGACTTGCTGGAGACCGCGCGCCCCAAGCCGCCGCAGTTTCAGGTCAGGGACCTGGTGAGCACCGCCGAGCATGCTGTAATGTTTGCGCGCCAGCAGGCCATCACCAAGCGCATCACCATCGAACTGCACACCGAAGAGCAGCTTCCGCTGGTCGACCACGATCCCCACCAGGTAAACCAGGTGTTATTGAACCTGCTGCTCAACGCGATTCAGGCCATGGACAAGCCGGGCACGATTCACGTTTCGCTGCGCCGCGATAAGGATGCCGCGCTGGTCACCGTGGCCGATGAAGGCAAAGGCATCGCGCCTGAGATACTGCCCAACATCTTCCGCCCCTTCTTCACCACCAAGGGCCACGGCACCGGCCTAGGGCTGTCGCTGGCGCGCCGCATCGTGGAGTCGCACGGTGGAACCATCAGTGTGCGCAGTGAAGTGGGCAAGGGAACACAGTTTGATGTTCGCCTGCCGATCGCGCATGGCGAAGCGCAGTTAGCAGTTGGCAGTTAGCAAACATTGGCAAACATCTTTGCCAATCGCCCATTAAGTACCGGTTTCAATGGTGCAGAAGCCGCGATAGTTCAGCCGATCCATCTAACTCCACTCCCAGCAGATCAGTCAGGCACCGTCGGAGTTCGTCCTCAGAACTTAACTGCGTCTCCTCCCGTTCCGATCCGTGGGTCACGATCAGCCGCATGTTGGCGAGGGTGATGCGGCCATCCAGAGTGGCCCGGCTACAGATCCAACTGGTGGTGAAGTGCGACTCCGGTGAAGTTTGATGGAAGGCGCACATGTCGCGATATTCGCTCAACTGGTGCGGAACATCGCGGAAGGCATACAGCGGGACCCGGCCCTTGTCGTCTTCACGCAGCAATTGCCACCCGTCGTCACCTTGCATCACCACGTAGCGGTGGCCGTTCACCTGGTCGGCGCCGCCGGCATGGAAGACGATGGGGTCAACGAAGGAATCGCCGAAGCCGACATCGACCAGCCACGGCTCGTCCAATTCCACCTTCAGCAGCATGTGGTCGAATTCGGGGCCGAAGCCGCCGTCCTCGCGCCGCACACGCGCGGAAAGCATCTGCACGCGAAATCCGAGCGCGCTCAGCAATTCGCCAAACAGGCCATTCAGTTCGTAGCAAAATCCGCCGCGCTGGCGGGTCACGATCTTCTCGTATAGCGGAGCGATATCGAGAGCGATCGGAGTGCCCAGCGGGATGTCCAGGTTCTCAAAAGGTACGGTGAACAAGTGTTGGCGGTGTAGCTTGCGCAGTGTGGCCGCTGACGGACCGCGGGCTCCGTCATACTGGATGCGCCGCAGGTAGGTATCGACGTCCATGCGCTCGCTCTAGCTCTTGATGCTACCGCTAACAAATCGCGTCACGTTGTGGTGGAATATCGTGTTGTTTAGGTTACCTAAACCTTGGGCCTTAGTTACCCCACCAATGTGGGCCACTCTAACTAGCTGAGTCACAGAGACTTGCAAGCTCAAAAATTGTTCCTCGAGGAACAATTTCTTGGCGGCCTGTCAGACTGGCAATTCTTCTTGCAGCCACCCTGTCTCTTGCACCTTGGGTTCGGCGGTCAACTCGAGTACAAGATTCTCCAGCACCAGGCGCTTGCTTGGCGGATTGGAGCGCAGCGCCAGATCGGCCCGCGCCACTCGACGAAGGGCGCTGGTCAGCTCGCGCCGCGACTTGTAACGGCGCGCCTGGCGGATGACATCCTCCGCCGCAAATGGCGGAATACGAAAACCCTGCCACAGGACCTGCCATAGCGCGCGCGAGTCGCGAACGTTGCGCTCCAGGATCACCAGCATCTGGCGGAAGGTACGCGACAGCATGTACAAGTGACCGATGGCGGCTTCCTCACCATCGCCCGCGCTCAAGATCGCGTCCATCACCGCCAGCGCTCGGCCAGAATCGCGCGCCGAGATCGCATCCGTCAGCTCATAAAAGGACCGCTGCTTGGCCGCCAGCACCAGGGTCTCGACATCGCCCAGCGTGATGCGCTTCTTCTCGCCCACGAACAGCATCAGCTTCTCGAGTTCATTGGCGACCATCATCATGTCGCCGCCGAGCGAATCCACTAACTCGCGCGCCGCCTCGCTGTCCAGCTTCACGCCCTGCGCGCCCGCAGTGTCGATGGCCCACTTCGCTGCGTCGCCTTCTTCGACGCGAGCGAATTCCAGCACCGGGACAAACTCGCCCAGCGTCTCGCGAATGCGCTCGTAGCGGTCTTTATCGGTGAGCTCCATGCGGCGGGCATCGGCCGGGATGCTGATATGGTCGGCCACAAAGACCAGCAGCGCGTCGGGATTCGGGTCCTTGAAGTACTGCTCGATGGCGGCAAATTCATCGTCATGCTTGCCGCGGCTGTAGAGGTTCTTGACGCCGCGGATGAAGAACACCTGGAAGGGCGACATGAGCGACGGCGTGCGCGCTCGATCCAGCACCTCCCGCAGGTCCACTTCATTCAGGTCCATGTCATACAGGCTCAGCTCGCGGACCTCGGCGGGGACCAGGTGTTGCAGGATCGCGTCGCGGCAGCGCTTGCGAAAGAAAGCTTCATCGCCTACAAAAACGTAGCCCGGAGCGATCTTGCCGGCCTTAACGGCAGCCACAAAGCGGTCGGAGGCGGCGAAGCTGCGCATCTAGAACGCCTCCAGCATGTCCGCGACCAGGGTCTTGGCAAAGCTATTGGCCACGCGTTGCAAAGCCGGCCCTGCTTCCTCGAAGAAGCTTCTGGTGTCCGTCGATTCCTGGTACTGCTCGCGATAAATAAAATTGGGATTGTTCCACAATATCTTGCCATTCTTGCTAGTCAAATTGGCGTTGAGCACGACCGCAACCATCGAGGACGAAATGCGCCCGGTGACGGAATCGTAGGTCAAGGGAGAAATGAAGGCGTTAGTGATGGTCCCCGACAGGGTCGCGTCCGCCGTGCCATCATTGACAGTCACAATGCGATAGTTGGTGCGGCTGCGCAGTTCGCGCACCACGGCTTCAGTGAAGATCTGTCCGATGCGGTAGGTTTGCGATCCATTCTGGATTCCCGGCACATAAATAGTGTGCAGGTCGGAGGGAAGACGCACTGCCGCGCCGCCGGTGTGATAGCCGCACGCTGTCGCTAATAACAGCATTCCCCCCACCATGCCAGACAGCGCTAGACGGGTGGCTATCACTGTACGGTCCCTCGCGGTCGCGACGCGATCATGCTCTCGGCGCACTCCACCGCTGAGAGGGCCGCGATGCGCAGATTGTCGGATGCCGCCCAAATCCAGAAGCCATTGGGGTTTTGCAAGTCACGCCGCACCGACACCTGCACCTGCTCCTGTCCCGCGGCGTTGACGTTGCTGGGCGACTCTTCCGTGCCCTGTAGCACCTCGACATGCTCGCCCGAAAGAGCAGCGATCAGTTCCTCCTGTTGCGCCGCGCTGTCCAACTCAATGTAAAGCGAGAACGCATGCCCATGGAAGATGGGCGCTTGCAGAAGCATCAGCGAAGGTACCTTGAGCTTCTCTTGCATGATGCCGCAGAAGTGGCGCTGGATCCGGCTTTCCACCGTCGACAACGCGGGCCGCGCTCTTTCGCCGTAGCGGTCGACAAGATTGAACGCCACCTGCGTGTCGAAAACTCCTTTGGGGAGCTGCTGGAAGGAGAGCAGATTGACGGTTTGCTCGTGCAACTCGTCCATGCCGCGGCGGCCGTGCTCGGACGCGGGTTCCAGCACGGTGGCAACGGCGCGAGCGATGTCCCCGATCTTTTGCGCTCGCAACATCAGGAGCGCGAGCACCACCGCCGCCGGATGAGCTACCACCACGGGAGCGTCGGAGAAGTCGATTGTCGGGGTGACGCCCAACTCGCGCTCAATCCACGGCGCGCGCAGCAACGCGCCGGGGTGCTCCTCCAGCGCGTACGAGAGATCGATGATATCGCTGCCCGCAATACGCGCCAGCGTCCAGGTGTCACGCGTATAATTCTCATCCGATGCGAAGAAGGTGAAGTCCACATTTTCCAGGTGCTCAGGAAGAACGCTTTGGATGAAGGTGGGCTCCTCGCCGACCGCCTGGAGCTGTCCCAGCGACTCCTCATCGTCGAGCAGACGCACGTCGGTGCTGGGGAAATTGCGGTCGGTGAGGACTTCCTTGAGCTCCCTGCCCTTGAGGGTGGCAGCGCCAATGATGGCGACGCGAAACAGGCCTCCCCAACCTACTCCTTCGCTGCGGGCCGCAGAAGGAACTTTTATTTGATCTTTCATCAGGCGTGCGATGCCTCATCGTGCGCTGGTGGCGGCGGCAAAGTCGGCCGGCGAAATACAAACGATAGCCGGGCGAGCACGCCCGAAAGGATGTAAATCAGCGCCAGCGCGAACAGCACATATTGCGAAGAAAACGCGATCAGCAGAATGGCTGCGCCCATCACAATGATCCAGCGAAAATTTTGCGGCTGGCGAAAGTTGATGCCCTTGAAGCTAAAAAAACGCCAGGTGCTGACCATCAGAAAAGCAATAGCAAACACGAAAACGCCCCATCCGATGGATAGCCACCATACCTGAAGGGGATTGCCTCGCACCAGATGGACCACGGCGGCGACCGATCCCGCGCCTGCGGGAATGGGCATCCCGACAAAATACTTGCGCCCCGGTCGGCCGGGATTGGAGGGCTGCGGGTTGACCTGGATGTTGAAGCGCGCCAGTCGCGACGCTCCCGCCAGAAGAAACACAAAAGTCACAATCGCGCCCAACTGAACGACACGGGTCCGCAGCTCGGTGTTGTCTTGCGGCAGCATGCGAAAGCCCCACATCAACGCCAACACAGCGGGCGCTACCCCGAACGCAATCACGTCAGCAAGAGAATCCAGCTCCTTGCCAAACGCGCTGGCGGTGTTCGTCAGCCGCGCAATGCCGCCATCGAAGAAGTCCAATACAATCGCAACGCCAATTGCTTTCGCCGCCTGGTCGAAGTGCCAGGGATCGTTCGCCGTCCCCTGCATGGCCTGCGAGATGGCGTAATAGCCTGCGGCCATGTTGCCGGCGGTGAACATGGAGGGCAGAAGGTACAAGCCCTTCGCCGGGCGGCGCGGCCGCGGCCGCGCGCTCTCGCCATGGTCGTAGGCTTGGTTCATGGCACCTCCGCCAGGTCGTGCAACTGCGGTGTGACAGGCACCGGCTGGGCAATGGCCAGCACGCTCGAACCGCCCTTTACGTGATCGCCTACCCGCACTTTCATCGCGGCATTGGCTGGAAAAACAACATCCGCCCTGGAGCCGAACTTGATGAGGCCGAGTCGTTCACCGCGTTCCAGTGTATCGCCCACCCGCTTGGTGAACACGATACGCCGCGCCAGCAGCCCCGCAATTTGCTTCAGCACCACTGTGCCCGCATCACCGCGGATCGTGACCACATTCTGCTCGTTTTCCTCGGCCGAGCCTGCGCCCATCGCATTGCGAAACTTGCCTTCCTGGTAGCGCACATCTTCGATCACCCCGCTGACCGGTGAGCGATTCACGTGAACATCGAAGACGTTCAGGAAGATGCTGATTCGCGTCCGCCGCTCCCCATCCTGTTGGACGAGGGAGATGTCGGTCACCTTGCCATCCGCCGGAGAGACGATAGCGCCCTGCATGGCGGGGATTCTGCGCTCGGGATCGCGAAAGAACCAGAGGAAGAAGGCGGCCAGCAGCAGAGGGATGGCAGCCAGCGCCGGCGCCGCAAGCCAGGCCACCAGCGCTGCCACTGCGATCAGCGCCAATCCGTAATAGATGCCGTCACGAACCATCGATGGATTCGATTATAGAGCCCCAGCGAGGGCTGCCCTAGTTCGACGACCCCACGATTTCCCGGGCCAATTGATCCATGCGCTGCTGCACCTCCTGATACTTCTCACCCGTCGAGGGCCCGGTAAAGCCCGCCAGGATCGCGACTACATGCCCTGAGCGATCGATGAAAATCGACGTCGGGAAGGCGCCGAAGCCCACGAGCTGCGGCAGCGTCTTCGCGATCTGCCCCTGATCGGTGGTTCCGGCGAGGAGCAACGGAAATGTGATCCCAAACTTCTGGCGATAGATCGCGAACTGCCGCAGGTTGCGCGGGGTATCGTCGATGTACTCATATCCGAGGCCGACAATTTCCAGCCCCTGATCGTGATACTTGCGGTAGAGCTTCTCCAGCACTGGCGCCTCGTCGTGGCAGTTGGGACACCAGGTGCCGAAGATGTCGACGATCAGCGGCTTGCCTTTGAACTGAGGGCTGCTCTGGTCGAGCGTTCTGCCGGATTCATCGATGCCGCTGAAGCGAAACGGCTCCTGCGGATCTTGGACATGAGTTAGAGTCTCGGCCAGGGCATTCGGGTCGGCGGTTTTCGGGTCGTTGGCGCGAACAGCGGTGAAGTCTTCGAGGGCTTTGATTCCGCCCTGCTGGCCTTTGAGGCTGCCGTCGGGCAGAAACTCGCCGTCGATCGCGATCGTGTGTATGCCGTCGAAGCGGCTCAGGTGGAAGTGCGTCTTGCCGTCGGGCGCGCCGAAGAACGCTCCGTGCAACAACCCCGTGTCACCGCTAACTGGCTCGATAATACCGGTAACTGGAACTTTGCCGCCCGCATCCGCGGCCTTCTGCTGCTGAAAGCCGGCTCGTGTCGTCCTTTCGGCGCCGGTTTCAGCCGGCCAGGTAAAGAGCCAATCACCCGCGAGGGACGGCCCGGCCCAAGGCTTGCCCGGCGCCGGCTCCTGATGAGGAACCAGCACCACCGGAATGTGCACCATGCCCTTGCTGGTCTGGCGGGAGTACTCGCCCTCCATACGCTGTGGCGAAACGGCATGGACCGTCAGCACACCGTCGTAGTAATTCATGCTGAGGGTCAGAACGCCATCGCTCCAACGTGCGCTGCTGAACGGCTGGCGATCGGTTGCGTTCACTAACGTCGCGTGAAGAGCGCCGCCTGGTTGGGTCTCCAGCTCAATGCCGAAGTTAACTTCGCCTGCCCTGCTCTGGATGGCGCCGTCCCAAAATCCAGTGGGAGCTTGAGCGGTGGTTTGGGCGAACAGCGGAAGGGCAGCCAGCAAGCAGCAAAGAACAGCAGTAGCACCTGAACTGATAAGAAGGGTAGATCGCAAGACAAACTCCCTCAGGACTGGATTCTCTGGATGCTGCTTTAGGATACAGGGTTCGGGACAGGACGCAGGATACACTTGGCGGGAGGGGCCGTCGGCCCCAAGAGTTTTCACCGCGTTAACGCGGCGAGCAGTTCTTATACGACCTGATGACTGTCCCGGTATCTCTGTTCCAGGCTCTGCATCTGGTCCTTCAGGCGGAGCTTCAGCTTCTTCAGGCGGACTTCCTCCAGCTTTTCGTCTTCGGATAAATATTTCTTGTGAATGAGAGAGTCGAGACGTTGGGAGTACTGGGAGTGCTCATCGGCCAAGCGGCGAAATTCCTCGTTGCTAGCGAGAAGCTGATCGCGTACCTGAGTTGCCATTCACGGAACCTCCTGTGAATCTACGATGAAAACGCTAGCACAGGGGCTATTGCGCAGCAAGCGCTTTGTCACAAATTCTCGGTGCAAACGCTTAACAGCAGCGCGTCTTCCGGTGGCTCTCGATAGTAGGCCGCGCGCCGTCCAGTTTCGATAAACCCAAGCTTCTCATACAGTTGGCGAGCCGCGACGTTCGACTCGCGCACCTCCAGGAGTACCGATTCAGCGCCCGAGTCGCGGGCGGCCTGCAAAATTTGCCGGACCAACCGGCTACCAATGCCGCGGCGGCGTTGCCCCACCGCGACCACTACGTTCTCGATCTCCCACTCGTCGGCCCCGCAACGGGCGACAGCGAAGCCGTAAATCTCCCGCCCGCCTTCCTCTGCCGCGACCAGCGCAACTCGTTTCGGCGCTTCCGGGGCAAACAACGCGTCGTAGTCACGCTCAGCCCAATGGGCCGCAGTTTCGGACTGCTGCTCGAGCTCGCGAATGAGCGGGATATCTGAGGGAGTAGCCGGCCGGATGAGCACGATGTTAACGCTTAGGCGCCGAGAAGATTTCGGCGTCTGATCTGCGGATGTAGTTGACATCGACCGCCGCGTGGTCGGCAACATCGCCGGCGAGCAGCTTGCGAATGCCGATGCGGCCGATCTCATCCGCCTGCACCGGAGCGACCAGCCGGACAGCCATGCCCTTCCCCTTCAGAAAATCTGAGACAGAAGCATCCGGCGTCAACCGCTCGCCGGCTTCCTGGGCAGCGGCGGCGAACTCAGTCAGCTTCGCCACGTACTCGCGAATCGGCGTGACGCTTCCCGAGGAAACACGGTATTCCCCAACGTAAACTTCACCGCGACCGGCATCCAGCATGGCAGTCACAGTAGCTCCAGCCGAACCGCTGGCGACGGCAACAGCCTCGAGCATGGAAACCGTGGCCAGCGGCTTCCGCAAAATTTCGCATAGGCCCTTCACCGTCGCCAATCCCACGCGCAAACCAGTGAAGGAACCGGGGCCGGAAACGATGGCGAAGCCATCCACGTCATTCATTCCGACTTCATTCGGTTGCAGGACGGCGGAGATTGTCGGAATCAGCCGCGCGGAATACGTTCCGCCTTCCAATGTCGCCAATTGCAGAGTTTCGAAACGGTTCGCATCGCCGCGGCACAACGCGACGCTTCCATTGCGGCCGGAGGTGTCGATGGCAATGATCAGCATGGGGAAGAGGCGCAACGCTCGTTGTTTGAGACATAGCGGGCTTCAGCCCGCGAAAGGCCAGGCGGCTGAAGCCGCCTCCAAGATAGAAATCGAGAAACCGTTACGGGCGCAGCTCAAGCTGCGCCCCTGCAAATCGCGGTCCCTCCGCTCACACGCCCTTAGGGTACGTCTTCCACCAGTTCCAGCAGCACGCCGCCGGCGCTGGACGGATGCACGAACACGTACATGTGTCCGCCTGCTCCAATCTTGATTTCGTCGGAGATCAGCCGAGTGCCGTCTGCCTTCAGGCGCTCCACGGTCGCGGTCAGATTATCGACATGCAGGGCGACATGATGCAAACCTTCGCCGCGCTTGGCCAGGAACTTGGCAATCGGCGACTCGGGCGACGTGGGCTCCAGCAACTCGATGCGGCTCTCGCCCACCGGAACCATCGACAGCCGCACCTGCTCGGTGGCAACCGTTTCGTCCGGCATGGGCTTCAAACCCAGCTTCTCGTAGAAGCTTTTCGCCTGCGCCAGCGACTTCACCGCGATACCAAGATGATCAATTGCGCTCATCAGGCCTTCCCAACCCTTCCACCAGCTTCGCTACCAGAGAATACGGATCGCGCCTGTGCTCGGCGACATCGGCGGCATAGCGCAGCGCCTCGCCTTCGCTCAAATAGTACGAAAACACGCGCTGGAAGAGCGCATCGCGCAACATTTCCGCAATACGCCCACGCCAATTTTCGATGCGGCGCATCCGCGCGCGGTCGCTTTGCTCGAGATACGTCCGGTAACCTTCAATGGCCTGCACCAGTCCGTCAATTCCTGAGCCGCTGGTGGCGACGGTCTTCACAATCGGCGGCGTCCAGTCGTCCTTGCGAATCGCCAAGGTTTGCATCGCGCGAATCTCGCGCTCCACGCGCTCGGCACCCTCGCGGTCAGCCTTGTTGATGACGAAGATGTCGGCAATCTCCATGATGCCGGCCTTGATGGTCTGCACATCGTCGCCCATGCCGGGCATCAGCACGACGATGGTGACATCGGCGAGGCGGACAATGTCCACCTCGTCCTGGCCGACGCCGACGGTCTCGATCATCACGATGTCCCGACCGCTGGCGTCGAGCACGGTCGCCACATCGGCGGTGGTCGAGGCCAATCCGCCAAGCGAGCCGCGGGTGGCCATGCTGCGAATGAAGATGCCGGGATCGGCATGGTGCGATTGCATGCGGATGCGGTCGCCCAGAATTGCGCCGCCGCTGAAAGGGCTGGTGGGATCGACGGCGACGATGCCGATGGTCTTGCGCTGTTTGCGATACACCTTCGCGACTTGGTCCACGAGGGTGCTCTTCCCGGCGCCCGGCGCGCCCGTGAACCCCAGCAGGACAGCATTCCCGCTGTGCGGGAACAAGGCCTTCAGCAGCTCAGTCGATTCCGGCGTGTGGTCCTCGACGGCCGAGATGGCACGTGAGAGAGAACGGACATCGCCGGCGCGAATGCGCTGGACAAATTCCGGGATGTGGTTATTCGCAGTCAATTTTCAACCGCAGAGACACAGAGACACAGAGGACATGAAATCGGCCGGAGCGCTAGACCGGTCCGGGCATGGTTGGAAGAAACGATGGCGGGAAGCACCGGCAAAATAATTTCTTCCTCTGTGTCGCTGTGGTTAATTAGTCCTTCAATAACTGCCGCGCGATCACCAACCGCTGGATCTCGCTGGTGCCTTCGCCAATGGTGCAGAGCTTCACGTCGCGATAGAACTTCTCCGCGGGATAGTCCTTGATGAAGCCATAGCCTCCGTGGATTTGCACACACTCGTTGGCGGCGCGCACGGCCACTTCGCTGGTGAACAGCTTCGCCATCGACGACTCCAGCGTCGTCTTCATGCCCGCATCTTTCATGGCGGCGGCGCGGTGCGTCAGCAGGCGCGCGGCATCGATCTCCGTCGCCAGGTCGGCCAATTTGAAAGCGATCGCCTGAAAATCGCCGATCGGTCTTCCGAACTGCTTGCGCTCTTTGGAATATTTCAGCGCCGATTCGTAGGCGCCCTGTGCCATACCGAGGCCAAGCGCCGCGATCGAGATGCGCCCGCCGTCCAGCACCTTCATCGCGTCGACAAAGCCCTGGCCTTCGCTCCCCAGCAAGTTCTCCGCCGGAATCTCGCAGTCCTCAAAAATCAGTTCCGAGGTGTCGCTGGCCCGCAGGCCAAGCTTGTTTTCTTTCTTGCCGGCGCGAAATCCCTTCGTGCCTTTTTCGACGACGAATGCCGAAAGCCCATGCGTGTGCGCGGTCTTGTCGGTCACCGCAATCACCACCGCTACGTCTCCATAGTGTCCATTGGTGATGAAGGTCTTGTTGCCGTTCAGCACCCACGTGTCGCCCTTGCGCACCGCAGTGCAGCGTGCGCCACCGGCGTCGGAACCGGAGCCCGGCTCGGTGAGTCCCCACGCACCGAGACATTCTCCGCTTGCCAGCTTGGGAATGTACTTGTGCTTCTGGTCTTCATTGCCGGCGATGAAAATATGGTTGGAGCATAGCGACGTGTGCGCGGCCACCGTAATGCCGATGGAACCATCCACGCGCGAGAGCTCTTCCACCGCGGTAACGTACTCGACATAGCCCATGCCGGCGCCGCCGTACTCGGTGGGGAAAATCGTCCCCATCAGCCCCAGCTTGCCAAGCTCCTTGACGATCTCCAGCGGAAAGGTCCCGGGCTCGTCCCACTTCATGACGTTGGGCGCAATCTCGCGCTCGGCAAAGTCGCGCACCATCTTCTTCAGTTGTAGCTGTTCATCGGAAAGCTGGAAATCCAAACAGGTCCTCCGGCTGAGCGCTGCGCCGCGTCAGTGGCGGTTGTAAGAGCCTGGTCGCGCAGAAAGGTCGAAACATGCGGTTATAACATAACGGTCAGGGAGATTCGAAATCGCGGGTACTGTCCTAAAGTCAAATTAGGACAGTACCCAATCGCGGCGCGCCCCAGGTTCGCCGTCGTGGGTTAACGCTTCATGCTCTTCCGCGATAGTATGGCTTTCGGATGATTGGCGAAGTCACGCGCGCTGCGGCCACAGTCTCCGGCCCGACCACCACTTGGATCTTCGACGAGTGGTACCCGGCCATTCGCGCTGCGGAAATTTCCGGGAAGAAGATGGCCAAGGCCATGCTGCTCGGCATTCCGCTGGTGCTGGGGCGCACCGGCGACGAGCGCTACTTCGCCATGCGCGACTCCTGCCCGCATCGCGGCATCCCGCTCTCCTATGGATGGTTCGACGGCCGGCAGGTCACCTGCAAGTATCACGGGTGGTCGTTCGAGCCGGTTTCGGGACAGTGCCGCGAGATTCCATCGCTCACCTCGCGCGATTCGCTCGATCCCTGCAAGATCTATGCGACGGCATTTCCTTGCGAGGAGCGCGACGGGCATGTGTGGGTGTATGTCCCACAGAGTGGGAGAGGAAAATTACGGGCGGAGGATTTCGCGCAACTGCCACCCGTTCCTGAGGTCCCCAAGTTCAGCCGGCGCTTTCGCACGGCGTATCTCACTGCCGATCTGCCGTGCAACATCGATCACGGCATCATCGGACTGATGGACCCGGCGCACGGGCCTTTTGTGCATCAGGCATGGTGGTGGCGATCGCGCGCCAGCATCCACGAAAAGGAAAAGCACTTCGAGCCGATTGAGGGCGGCTTTCGCATGGCCGCGCATCAGCCGTCCACCAACAGCGCGCCTTACAAGCTGCTCGGCGTTTACGGCCAGCCGATCTCGACCACCATCGACTTCGTGCTGCCGAACCGCCGCTACGAGACCATCCGCTGCGGCGACAAGTGGTTCGCCAGCCTGACGACGGTCACGCCCACAACCGAGAACAATTGCCGCATCGATGTGTGCGCGGCGTGGAACATCTTCCTCAATGTGCCGTTCCTCACGCCTATTGCGAAGTTTTTCGGTCGGCGATTCGTAGCCCAGGACCAGCTCACCATGGTCCAACAGGCCGAGGGGTTGAAGTACAATCCCAGCCTGATGCTGATTGACGATGCTGACCGGCCGGCCAAGTGGTACTTCGAGTTGAAGCAGGCGCGACTGGAGTCGCAGGCGACGGGCAAGCTCATGCGCCATCCGATGCCAGGGCCGGTGACGTTGCATTGGAGGAGCTAGGGCTCATGGGCGGGCGGAGGCTTGTGATTTTCGTCACAGCCAGATGTGCGACCGACGCAGCACACTAGACAGTCGTTCCCTCGGTACGTTCGGGTTTCGGCTGCGGGCCCGAATCGCCCCACCAAGCGCAAACTCGGCGCTTGTTGGGGGCCCCGATAAACGCCCGTAAAACGCCTCAACATGGATCGCTTCGCCATCATCAATAACCGTAAGCGCGCCATCATCGCGTTGATCCACTCCGTATTTTTTCTGGGGGTCGCGGCGGTGCAACTGGCGGTATCGCACGCTGTACCGCTTTCGGTTCGCGGCAGCAACGGACTCTCGGGCGCGATCCTGCTTACGATTTACGTGATCGTCACAACGGTGTTGCTGGTGCTGTTGCGCTACTCGGCTTGCACGCGGGAGAAGTTGTACTTCGCCCTCTGCGCCGCCAGCGCCGCTTTCGGCCTGGTGCGGATCGTGCTGGGCGATCCCGTGCTGCACGCCAACGTGCTCCGCGTGCTGCTGCTGTTGGGCGCGGTAGTGATCGGGACCGGCATCCTACGCAGCCATTCCGCAACATCGCTAACCCGGCAAGTCGAAGTCCAGTAGGTCCCCATGACGAGAGGGATCCCTCGCCGACTAAAGTCGGCTCCGGATGACAAGTGATAGGGGCCATCGGCTCGACTGAAGTCATGCCCTGACACGAAGCCCTAAGAACTGCGACGCATACTGGGGGGCACGCGGGTCCGTTCCGGCAACCGACAACTGCTTTCCATGTAAACTTCCTCTGACTCCCAGATGACGCGCTTCTTTCGGCATTTCAGGTTGGCGCTGTGGCGCGCCTTTCAGCACGACGCCTTCGCCGTGGCCAAGGCGGCGGCGTTCTCCGCCATCCTTACGTTATTTCCCGCCATCCTGGTGATCGCTTCTCTGCTCTCCATCTCGCATACCACGTCGGCGCTGTTGCGCGAAGTCAGTCATGCATTGGGACGCATCCTGCCCGAGGGCACCAGCACCGCCGTGGCGCAATACTTCACCGGGAACAAGCCGGTGCCCCTGAAGCTTTTGGTGACCATCATCGTGATCACGTTGTGGACCGGCTCCGGCGTCATGATCTCCTGGATGGAAGGCTTTCGCAACGCCTATCAGATGCCGAAGGTCTGGGGCCTGGTGAAGGAGCGCATGATCGCGTTCCTGCTGGTCGTGCTGGCCGGCATCCCGTTGGTGTTCGCTTCGTTTCTGCTGGTGTTCGGCAATCAGATCGAAAGCTGGATCGTGTACCGTGTCGGACATGAGCTCGGGCCTTACATTCTCGGACTGTGGACGGCGCTGCGCTGGATCATCGCCGCCCTCACCAGCATCGCTGTGATTGGCCTCATCTTCCATCACGGAGTGCCGCGCACGCAGCCCTGGCATCGCGTGCTGCCGGGATCGGTGCTGGCGACCGTGCTGTGGTTCGTCTCCACCGTCGTGTTCGGCGTCTACTTGCGCCGCTTGGCGAACTACAACGCCATTTACGGCTCGGTGGCGACCGCAATCGCGCTGCTGATCTGGATGTATCTGGTATCGATGGTCATTCTGATTGGGGCCGAATTCAACGCCGTGCGCTATCCGCGCTTCCTCTTCGGCGCGCATTCTGATATTGCTGTTGAGCAGAAGAGGACGGACGAGCGGGTGGATTCGCGGTAAGAAGAACGTCGGGCACGCATTGCTGTATGCGAAGCGGCGCGGAGCGCGCCGGATAACTGTTGGTTCGCGGCTTTAAGGAACGATCATGAATATAGCGGAAGAAATCTTCTCATTGGCTTTGCTGGAAGCCCTGCCAGGGAAGGCAGACGAATTGAGCAGAACACTACGTGAGCTCTACACGCTGATGCATTCCAAGGGTTACTCGCGTGATGCACTCTATCGCGACGCTTCGCATCCCAACCGCTTCGTGCACCTGCGCTCCTGGCGCTCGTCGGCGGTGCGCACGGAGGCGCAAAGCGATCCCGAGGTGCATCGCTATTGGCAGCGGCTGCCGGAGCTGTGCACCATTCCCGCCGTCCATGAAACGCTGGAGAAGGTGTTCGAAAGCTAGTAGCGATTTTTCCGCTCCTTAGCTTGTTGCTCTTCGCCTTTCGCCAGACCCTGATTGTTCCGGCGAACAGCGAAGTGCGAATCGCGAGTCTGTTATCCTTTGCGGTTTGCCTCTGACTCCGGAGGCCATTCCTTTGCGCGAAAGGTCTGCCCTTGGCGGTCGATCCTGTGATTCTCGTCCACGGTGGGGCGTGGGCCATTCCTGACGACGTAGTTGAGGCGCATCTGCGCGGCGTGGAAGCGGCAGCCGCCCAAGGTTGGGAGGTGTTGCGGCGCGGCGGCAGCTCGCTCGATGCGGTCGAAGCCGCCGTGGTCGCAATGGAGGATGACGAAGCGTTCGATGCCGGACGCGGCTCGTTTCTGAACATGGATGGCCGGGTGCAATTGGACGCGCTCATCATGGACGGCGCAACGTTGCGCGCCGGCGGCGTGGGATGCGTCGAGCACATCCGTAATCCCATCCGCGCTGCCAAGAAGATCCTCACCGAGAGCCCGCATGTGTACTTCGTCGCCAGCGGGGCTGAGCGCTTCGCGCAGGAGCACGGTATCGAGTTGTGCGCGAACGAGGAACTGGTGATCGAGCGCGAAGTAGAGCGTTTGCGCGAAGCGAAAAAGCAAGCCTACCTGAAGATGCCGGATGAGTTCGGCCCGACGCGGTCCAGCGACACCGTAGGCGCAGTGGCGCTCGATGCTTACGGCAACATCGCCGCCGCGACCTCAACGGGAGGCACGCTGAACAAAGCTCCGGGACGAGTGGGCGATTCATCGCTGATTGGCTGCGGCTGCTACGCGGACAATCGGAGCGCAGCCGTATCCACTACCGGATGGGGCGAGCCCATGATGAAACTGGTGCTGGCGAAGTGGACCGCCGATCGCGTTGAAGATGGAATGGCGCCGCAAGAAGCGGCGCAGCAAGCGCTCTATTACCTCAAAGCCCGCCTCCATGGACACGGCGGAATCATCATCGTGGATTCGCGCGGGCGTATCGGTCTGACCCACAACACGCCGCGAATGGCATGGGCGCTGGCAAGGCAGGGGAAAGAGTCATCGGGTATCGTGATCGAAAGCTGATGCCATGACGAAGCGACGGAAAACGAGCCTCCAAGCCGATGCCACTCGCTGCGTTCACGCCGGCGAAGAGCGTCACGGCCAGGCTGCGCCGCTGACCACGCCAATCGCGCAAACTTCCGTCTTCATCGTCCCCGGCGTTAAGGGACTACGCCGCTATGCCAAAGGCAACAGCGGCATGTATCTCTATTCGCGCTATGCCAACCCCACCGTGGCTGCGGCCGAGGAAAAGATCGCCGCACTGGAGAGCGCGGAGGCAGCCGTGGCCACCTCCAGCGGGATGGCGGCGGAGGTGGTTGCCGTGCTAGCCGCCTGCCAGGCGGGGGATGAGATCGTCTCCATGCTGGACGTGTATGGCGGGACGGTGAAGCTGTTCGAGCGGGTACTCCCACGTTGTGGGATCAAGACGCGATTCATCCCCTGCCACGACATCGGCAACGCCGAGCGGTACTTCAGCCCGAAGACGCGAATGCTTTTCTTGGAGTCTCCGACGAACCCGACCCTGCGCTGCGTGGACCTGGCGAAGCTGTGTGAACTGGGTCGAAAGCGCAAGGTCTGCGTGGTCGTGGACAATACCTTCGCCACGCCGATGCTGCAAAAGCCGCTGGAACTGGGGGCCGATATCGTGCTGCACTCGGCGACCAAGTATCTGGGCGGCCACAGCGACCTCACGGCGGGCGTGCTCGCCGGCTCCAGGAAGTGGATGGAGGCTGCGCGGCCCATCATGATTCTGACCGGCGGATGCCTCGATCCCGGTTGCGCGTATCTGTTACTGCGCGGCCTGAAGACGCTGCACCTGCGCGTGGAACGGGCCTGCCGCAACGCCATGCGGATTGCCGAGGCGCTGCGCCTGCATCCCAAGGTCGCGCGCGTGTACTACCCGGGGCTGCACGACGATCCTGCTTACGAGCTGGCGCGCAAACAGATGAAGGACTTCGGGATGATGGTCTCTTTTGATCTGCGCGGCGGAGGGCGCGCGGCGGAGCGCTTCATCGACAGTCTTACGCTGTGGTACCTCGCGGCCAGCCTCGGCGGCGTGGAATCCACTGTTTCCTACCCGGTACTCACCTCGCACATCGGGTTGAGCGCGAAACAATTGAAGCTATTGGGAGTCTCGGCGGCCACGGTGCGGTTGTCGGTGGGAGTCGAGGATCCCGATGATCTTCTCGCCGACCTGGAGCAGGCCTTGGCGCGAGCCTGAAGACCTGGCTTCTGGGGCGCTCGATTCAGCGGGTGGAGGTGAGTTCCGGTTGCGGCGCCGGTGCTTGTTGCCGTTTCAAGGCACGCGTCGCAAGCAGATAGACGGCCAACTGCATTACCGCCGCGCCACATGTGTCCAGCACCACATCCTGCCAGCGGCCGGTTCGCGAAGAAATAGACGTCTGGTGAATTTCGTCGAAGGCGGCGGTGACGATGGTCAGCAGAATGCCGAGTATGGCCCACTCGGCCCGCCAGAGATCGCGCAGGTAGCTGCCCCAGGAGCGCTGGAGAAAGCTACGCAGCCTGTCGCGGTTCGTGTTCCGTAACGCGAGAAAGACCAGCGCGCTGAGAATGGCATAGCCGAGGAAGTGCCCGCTCTTGCGCAGCACCTCGTCAAGCCGCTCGACAAACGAGGGCTCAACATGGGGAACCACCGTTGCGATGACCTTATAGAGGACGACAGTCGTGTTGGCCGCCGATGCGGTCTCCGTGGATTCGGCGCGTATCACGCCCAGCCAGAAAACAACCGGCCACCAGTTGCGGAGCAGGGATCGAGGTGAGGGCTTCAGCAAAACTGCACCGGTCCGTTGTTACTCGACACGATAGTTGGGGGCCTCGCGAGTGATCATGACATCGTGCACGTGGCTCTCGCGCAGGCCGGCGCCGCTGATGCGCACGAAGCGCGCCTTCTGCTGCAACTCTTCGATGGTGCCGCAGCCCACGTATCCCATGCCGCTCTTCACACCGCCCACGAGCTGATAGACGATCATGCCCACGGTGCCGCGATAAGGGACGCGACCCTCGATACCTTCGGGAACCAGCTTGGCCAGACGATTGCTTTCACCGCCCTCTTCCGCGATCACGGGCACCGACGAATCCTCACTCTCGCCGTCGGTCTGCTGGAAATAGCGCTCGCTGGAACCCTTCGCCATCGCGGCCAGCGATCCCATCCCGCGATAGGCCTTGAAGGAGCGGCCCTGGTAGAGAATGGTCTCGCCGGGACTCTCTTCCGTCCCCGCCAGCAGCGAGCCAATCATGACGCAGTCGGCGCCGGCGGCAATGGCCTTGGTGATGTCTCCGGAATACTTGATGCCGCCATCGGCAATGATGGAGACGTTGCTGTCGCGAGTAGCGCGAGCTGCCTCCGCGATCGCCGTGATCTGCGGAACGCCGGCGCCGGTGACCACCCGCGTGGTGCAGATGGAGCCCGGCCCAATGCCGACCTTGATGCCGTCCGCTCCGGCGCGCGCCAGTTCACAGGCGCCATCGAAGGTCCCCACGTTGCCGGCGATGAGATCGGTCTCCGGCAGCGCCGCCTTGATCTTCCGGATCGCTTCAATCACGCGCGTCGAGTGGCCGTGGGCGCTGTCGATGGCGAGCAGGTCAACTTTGGCGCGCACCAGTTCCTGCGCGCGCTCCAGGTAATCGCCGGTGGCGCCGATGGCGGCGCCGACGCGCAGCCGGCCATGATCGTCCTTGGCCGCCGTGGGATACTTCAACCGCTTCTGAATGTCCTTAACGGTGATCAGGCCTTTGAGGTTGTATTGGTCGTCGACCACCAGCAGCTTCTCGATGCGGTGAGTGTGCAGGATCGCTTCGGCGTCGCTCAAGGTGGTGCCCACCGGCACGGTGATGAGGTTTTTCTTGGTCATCACCTCGCTGATGGGGATGTCGGTGCGGGTCTCGAAGCGCAGGTCGCGGTTGGTGAGGATGCCGACCAGCTTCTTGTTCT
>Ga0335081_10004874_pt1 | contig 21214 bp, 20 predicted proteins | sample Lox_Sample_35_FD_206713 | JGI IMG/M metagenome (GOLD analysis project Ga0335081, IMG submission 206713) | Soil microbial communities from Loxahatchee National Wildlife Refuge, Florida, United States - Lox_Sample_3.5 | ecosystem: Environmental > Terrestrial > Soil > Wetlands | place: USA... | reverse complement strand
CGCCGACGTTTTCGTGCCCGCAGACGATCGGGTATTCGAGCTCCCGCTCGTGCGGCGTGCCCGCGTACTGCCTCGTCTCGCCGCGGAAGGTGTGCTTGTCGGTCCCGCAGATGCCCGAGCAGCTGATCCTGATCAGGGCCGCGCCCTCGGCCGGATCGGGACGCGGGAACTCCCGGGTCTCGATCCGGCCGGGGCCGGCCATGACTGCGGCTCGAACGCCGCTCACGCCGGATGCCGAGCTACGCGCCGATCGCCTCGTTGAACGCGTCGATGTACGCCTGCTCGTTCGACGACGGGCCCTTCAGGGTCATTCCGAGCGGCCGCTCGGGCTGGTTGTAGAGGAAGCGATCCGCGCGCTCCTTGTGACCCTGGTTCACGAGGATCTTGTACGCCTTCTCGTTGAAGAGCGGGCGCCCGTTGGTGAGGAAGTTCTTCGCGATCCAGGGAGCCTGCTCCATCGCGTTGATGAACGGCTCGAAGGAGCTCGCGTTCGACGACTCCTTGAGCAGCATCTCGGCGTCCATCCAGCCGTAGATGCCCTCCTTCGGCGTCGCTAGCTCGATCGTCGGGCCGCCCGCGTCCTTCACGCGCACATCGGTCCCGATGTTCTCGATCGTCAACCAGGCCGACCCGTCGGTCAGCGCCCGCACGACCTCGGTGTTCTGCGAGACGAGCTTGAGGATGTTCGGCTTCAGTTGCGTGAGGAAGGCCTTCGACCGGGCGATCTCGGCCGTCGTCATGTTGTACGGATGCTTCGCGCCGGTGGCGATGCCCCCCATCGCCATCAGATCGGTCGGCTGGTTCTCGAGCACGATCTTGCCCTTGTACGCAGGGTCGAGCAGCGCGTGGTAGGACGTCGGCTTCGTCGTGACGTACTTCGGGTTGTAGTAGATCTGCAGGCTCGACCACCCGAACGGATAGCCCATCTGGTTCGAGCCGGCCTTCCAGAACGGGACGTCGAGCGCCACCGGGTAGAGCTGCTTCGCAACCGGGAAGCTCTTGATGTCGAACGCCTGGATCAGTCCCTCGTTGTAGAACTTCGGCACCCAAAGGGCGTCCTCGGACGACATGTCCCAGCCGCCCCCGCCGGTCTTGACCTTGACGTAGGAGTCGGAGTCGTCGCTGAAGAGCTGCGGCCGGGCTCCGATGCCGATCGCCTTCTTCACCTGGTCGAGCTGGCTGGAGAAGTAGTGGTCGGACCAGGTCAGCCAGTTGAGCGTGACACCGCCGGCCTTGACCTTCGTCGCACCCACTGCGCTCCCGGCTGCGCCGACTGCACCTGCTGCGTACAGGCCGAGGGCCCCGGCCGCGCCACGCCGGAGGAGCGCCCTCCGAGAAATGCGCTGTTCGAGCTCAGTCATCCGTTCCTCCTTCGTTGTGCTGACCGCTTCGACGTCTTGCCTGCCGACGGGCATCGCACGCCGCACGACGCCGGGAGGGCAACCGGCCCCTCCGGCGGAGCAAGCGTGCCTGCGCCAGCCACCGCGCGACTGTACCAACATGCGGACTGCATGTCTAGAATGCGGAACAGGGGGTCGAGAGGGTCGCGGAGGGGCGGATGAGCGAGGCCGAGCGCGTGCGGATCGGGGTTGTCGGCTGCGGCATGGTCGCCCAGGCGATGCACCTTCCGTACCTGTCGGAGCTACAGGACCGGTTCGAGCTCGCCGCCGTCGCCGACCCGAGCAGGATCGTGCGGGAAGCGATCGCAGCGCGCTACGGGGTGGCGGGAATCCACGAGGACCACCGCGGGCTCCTCGAAGGCGAAGGGCTCGAGGCGGTGCTGATCGCGGCGCCCGCCGCAGCGCACGCGGAGATCGTCCTGCACGCCCTCGACGCCGGCCTTCACGTCTTCGTCGAGAAGCCGCTCTGCATCACCCTCGCCGACGCCGACCGGATCGTCGCCGCCCGTGACCGCGCGGGGCGGATCGTCCAGGTGGGGTTCATGAAGCGTTACGATCCCGCGTGGGAGCGGATGCTCGCGGAGCTCCCCGACTCGGCCCACGAGCTTCGCTACGTGCGCGTCATGTGCCACGATCCCGAGTGGGTGCCGTTCTTCGCCCCCGGCGACATCGTCAAGGGCCCGGATGTGCCCGCGGCCGTGATCGAGGCGACGAGGCGCAGCGAGTCGGAGCAGGTCGAGCAGGCGGTCGGCGACGGGTCGCCGGAGGCGGTCTTCGCCTTCTCGGATGCCTATCTCGGGAGCATGGGACACGACGTCAACGCCGTCCACGGGCTGCTGGAGCGACTCGGCGAGCCGCTTCCCGGCCGGGTAGCCGATGCCGCCTGGTGGGCGGGCGGACGTGCGATCACCGGCTCCGTCGTGCTCAGCAACGGCGCGCGGTGGGACAGCGCCTGGATCCAGCTGCTCGACATCCGCGAGTACCGGGAGACGATCTCCCTGTACTTCGAAGGTTCGCTCAGGCAGCTCGCCTTCCCCTCGCCGTGGCTCAAGCAGACGCCGACCGTCTACGAGCGGAGCGAGGCGGACGAGCTCGACCGGACGGTGCGCAGGTTCGAGTCGCACCGGGAGGCGTTCCGGCAGGAGCTCGTTCACTTCCACGCCTGCGTCACGGCCGGCGCCGTCTGCAAGACCCCCCCGGAGCAGGCGCGGGTCGACATGGAGCTGATGACGGCGATGTTCGCCGCGGCGAGCGCATAGCGGTCACGCGAGCCATAGCTCGACGCGGCGACGGTTCTCCGTCTCCACCTCGCGCACAGCCGGCAGGTCCTCGATCGTGACCGCCATCCGATCCTGCTCGAGCACCGCGAAGGCGTCCAGCGCTCGCACCTCCGGGAGGGCGAGGAACTCGGCCAGCGGCGCGACCCCGTCGCCGAAGGGGCAGAAGATGCCCTCTCGCCAGGCATCGTTCATATCGATCTCGCCCGCTCGCAGCCTCCCGAGCACTTCGCCGTCGACGTCCTTCAGGTGAAGATGGACGACGCGGTCGGCATGGCGGCGCGCAAGCTCCACCGGGTTACCGCCGCCGACCACTGTATGCCCCGTGTCGACGCAGAGCCCGAGCTCGCGCGGGGTGCGGGCGAGGATCGCCTCGACCTCCTCCGGCGACTCGACATATGTCGCGGCGTGCGGGTGGAACGCCGCGCGCAGACCCCGCGCCGAACAGCGCTCGACTGCCTGAACGAGATTCTCGGCGGCCCGGTCGAAGACCTCGTCCGGCCAGGCCGTCTCGCGGAGCCGCCTGGGCTGTCCCGACACCAGGGCCCGCTCGGGGCGCTCGGCGTCCGCGAGGATGACGAGCCCGCCGCCCGTGGCGACGAGCACCTCAGCCGTCTGGTCGAGCAGGGCGAGATCCTCGGCGAAGCCGTCCTCGTCGTCGAGCCGGAGCGGCAGGAAGGTCGCGACGATCTCGACGCCGAAGGGCCGGATCAGCTCAGCGGCGGCCGCGCCGTTCGGCGCCAGGTAGCCGGGCGGTCCAGACTCGAGTGCGCGGTACCCCATCGCCGTCACCGTCTCGAGTAGCGACCGAGGTGGAACGAGGTCAGACCGGTCGATCGTCTGCTCCCAGACTCCCCACGAGACCGGCGCGGTGGCCAGGCGGAGGCTCATGCGGCAACCTCCTGTCGTCCGATGAGTTCTGGCTTCGTCGCCGGCAGAGCCGGCACCTTCGCTATCGAGCCTCCGTCGAGCCTGCGACTCATGCGACCCCTTCGGCGAGGGTCGTCTCACGGCCGCGTGCGTGCCGCAGCCCCCGACGTACCGCCCGGATCACCTGCGGGAGCGCGAAGGCGAGCGCGAGGATCGCCAGGGAGGCTCCCAGCAGCATCGCCGCCAGGGCGTTCACCTCGGGCGTGATCCCGAACTTGACCTGGGTGTAGATGTAGATGGGCAGGGTGTTGTGTCCACCGATCAGGAAGTAGGTGATGATGAACTCGTCGAGCGAGAGCGTGAATGCGAACAGCGCGCCGGCGATGATCGCCGGCAGCAGAAGCGGCACGACCACGAGCCGCAACCGGTTGAACGTATTCGCGCCGAGGTCGCTCGCCGCGCTCTCGAGCCGCCGGTCGAAGCCCTGCAGCCTGGCGGCGACGAGCAGGATCACGAACGGCGTCGTGTAGACGGCCTGACCGATCACGGCGGTCTGCGTCGAGAGCTCCTGGTGCAGGGTCTGCGTGAACAGCACGAGCAGGCTGACGCCGATCAAGAGCCCGGGGATCATGATCGGCAGCACGACCACGATCCGGATGCCGTTGCGGAACGGAAGCCGCGACCGCACGAGCGGAAATGCCGCCGCCGTGCCGACCACCGTGCTGATGATCGTCACCTCGAAGGCGATCCGCAGCGTCGTCGACAGCGCGTCGTGGATCTGGTAGTCGCTGATCGCCGCGCGGTACCACTCGAGCGTCCAACCGGTGATCGGGAACGTCCCGTAGCGGTTCGCGTTGAAGCTGAACAGCACGAGCAACACGATCGGCGCGAACAGGAAGAGGTAGATGAGGGCGCCGTACACGCCCAGGCTGCCGCGGGCGATGCGCCCGCGGGTCGAGATCACGGCGTGCTCAGCCGCCATAGGCCTCGGGTGCCGAGAGCGAGCGGCGGAAGATGAACAGGAGCAGGATGATGAAGGCTGCGATCAGGAGCGAGACCGCAGCTCCGCGCGTGTACTCGGCGGCCTGGAAGAAGTTGACGACCAGGTTGCCGATCATGATCCCGTTGAGGCCGCCGATGATCTGCGGCGTCAGGTACTCGCCCAGGACGGGAATGAAGACGAAGATTACGGCAGTGACGATGCCCGGCCGGATCTGCGGGATCAGCACCTTGCGGAGGGCCGTGAGCGGCGGCGCTCCGAGGTCCATCGCCGCTCGCAGCTGATCCCAGTCGAAGCGTTCGATCGACGCGTACAGCGTCAGCGCCGCGAACGGGAAGTACAGGTAGATCAGCACCAGGATCACCGCCGGCCGGTCGTAGAGGAAGAGGCCGATCGGGTGATCGGTGATCCCGGTCCACTGCAGGAACCGGTTGAGAAGGCCCTTCTCGCCGAGGATCGTCAGCCACGAGTAGACGCGGAGCAGGTAGCTCGTCCAGAACGGGACGACGACGAGCACGAGCAGAAGCGGCCGCAGCCGCTGCGGGACGTAGCGCGAGAGCCAGTAGGCGAACGGGAAGGCGAGCGCGATCGTGATCGCCGTGGCGACGACGGCGACCCAGAGCGTCGCCCACATCGTCGTCACGTAGGTCGAGACGCTGAAGAAGTAGTCGTAGTTCCCGAGCGTCCAGTGGTGGACGACGTCGTAGTTGACGACCTCCCAGAAGCTGTAACAGACGATGATCGCGAGCGGCACGAGGAAGAAACCCCCGAACAGGACGATCGCCGGCAGGAAGCCGGCGTACGAGGCCGCGGCACCCGCGAACCGGCGGTGGCGGGGGACGGGAGCAGTGAGCTCGACTGCGGTGGCCGCCGCGCTCACGGGCCGACCTGCCCGTCCCTCGCGGGCTCGAGCAGCAGCCCGTCGGCGGCGTCCCAGGCGACGGCCACCTCGCTGTCCGGTTCGGGGATCGCGGTGACGTCCTGGCCCTGGAGGGCGACCACGAGCGGCGTCTCGGAGGCAGCGCACGCGACGTTGACACGCACATGGGCGCCGAGGAACGCAGACTGCACAGCCCGGCCGCGCACCGAGCCGGGCGGCGGCGAAGCGGGGTCGGTGAGCCGGAGCGCCTCCGGCCTGAGCATCAGCGTCGCCGGGCCCGCGGAACGGCCGCCGGCGCACGGCACGCGCGTTCCGTCTGCGAGCACGGCGACGTCGTCCTCGACAGTGACGTCCAGGAAGTTGGCATGGCCGATGAAGTCCGCGACGAAGCGCGTGGCCGGCCGCCGATAGATCTCGTGCGGTGTGCCGAGCTGCTCGATCCGACCGTCGTTGAGGACGGCGATCCGATCGGCCATCGCCATCGCCTCCTCCTGGTCGTGCGTCACGTACACGAAGGTCGTGCCGACCTCGCGGTGGATCTGGGCCAGCTCGAGCTGGAGCCGCTGGCGAAGCTTCAGGTCGAGGGCGCCGAGAGGCTCGTCCAGGAGAAGCACGGCCGGGCGCTTGACGAGCGCCCGCGCAACCGCGACCCGCTGCTGCTGCCCGCCGGAGAGCTGCGCCGGAGATCGGTCGCCGTAGGCCTCGAGCCCGACCAGCGCCAGTGCCTCCTGCGCCCGCCGGCGCATCTCCGCCTTCGCGACCCGATCCATGCGCAGGCCGAAGCCGACGTTCTCGAGCACGCTCATGTGCGGAAACAGCGCGTACGACTGGAACACGGTGTTCACCGGTCGCTTGTGCGGAGGCAGCGTGTCGATCCGCCGGCCGTGCAGCGAGATCGTCCCCTCCGTCGGCGCGACGAAACCGCCGATGAGATTCAGCGTCGTCGTCTTGCCGCAGCCCGACGGGCCGAGCAGGCAGAAGAACTCGCCGTCGCGGATGGTCAGGTCGAGCTCGGCCAGGGCGAGGTGACGGCCGTACCGCTTCATGACTCCGCGCAGCTCGACGCCGGAGAGCATGGAGTCGGAGGCCACCGCCTCGGGCGCCTCCGTCATCACGGCCATCGCGCGCCCCTTCTCATCACCGTTCGGCTCGGCGCTCCTCGCCACACCTGACGGCCGACGTTACCATTATGCGGACGACCTGTCTAGCATGTGGAACCAGGTGGGCGCTGCGTGATCAACACAGCCGTGAAGGACACCGCGTCGGATGCGCAGGAGATCATCAGGGGCAACCCCGTCCGGTCGCTGGCGAAGGCCGTGCTCGTGCTCGACGCTCTCGCAGCCGAGCGAGAGGCGACCCCGCGCCGCCTCTCGGAGCTCCTGAGCGAGCCGCGCACGACCGTCTACCGGCTGCTGACCGGGCTCGAGGCCCTCGACATGGTCGAGGCGGGTTCGCGGCCCGGCACCTGGCGGCTCGGCTGGCGGCTGCTGCGGCTCGGCAGCGCGGTGATCGAGCGGCTCGACGAGCGCCAGGCGGCGCTGCCGGTGATGGAGCGGATTCACAAGGCGACGGGGGAGACCGTATTCCTGTGCGTGCGCCGTGGCGACGACGCGGTCTGCATCGAGCGCATCGACGGCCTGCGGGTGCAGTCCCTGGCGCTTCAGCTGGGGGGCGCGCTGCCGCTGCATGCGGGCGCTGCGCCCCGGGCGCTGCTCGCATGGGAGCCGCGCGGAGAATGGGAGGCCTACCTCGGGCGCGTCCCGAAGCCGCACCGGTTCACGAGCCGCACGCCCGTTACGAGGTCCGAGCTCTTTGCCGAGCTGGAGCAGACCCTGAGGGACGGTTACGCCGTGAGCGACGAGGACATCACGCCGGGGATCGGCTCGCTCGGGGCGCCGATCTTCGACTACAGCGGCCGCATCCGCGCCGCGATCTCGATCGGGGGAATGCGTCAACTGCTGCTCGTGGACATCCGGGACGAGGCGGTGCGCCTGCTCGTCGAGGGCGGGCGTGAGGTCTCCGCCGCACTCGGCTACGAGAGCGAGACCGGCGTCTCACGGCCCCTGCTCCAGCTCGGCGACGGACACCCATCGGCGCTCCGCCGCTGAGCGCTCCATCGCCTCGCAAACCTGCTGGACCTGCAGGCCCGTCTCGAGGTCCGGCTCCCACGGGCCGTCGGGCCATCGGGCCAGGTGGTCGGCCGCCTGGTTGACGAAGCTCGATCCGAACCCGATGCCCTGACCGAGCGGCCACCAATCGCCCGCGTACGGGTGGGTCGGATGCTCGGCCCGGATCCTCCGCATCCCGTACAGCCCCGGCTCGTCCGAGTTGTCCCCGTACCAGAGCTCGTTCAGACGCGGGTAGTCGAAGCGAAGCGTGCCGCGCGTGCCGTTGACCTCGATCGACAGGTCGCATGGGCGGCGCGCGCAGGTGCGGGCCAGCTCGAAGGTTCCGGCTGCGCCTCCGGTGAAGCGCGCCAGCACCGACGACGCCTCGTCGACGGCCACCGGCCGGCCGCTGCGCTCGCCGGTGAAGGTCGAGGACTGGGCGGCGACCTCCTCGATCCCGCCCACGATCCAGGTCGCGAGGTCGACGACGTGCGAGCCGAGATCCGCGATCGTCGTCCCGCCGAGCCGGCGCTCGAAGCGCCAGTCGAACGGGATCTCGGGATCGAGGAACTCGTCGGTGAGCCACGTGGCGCGCCAGAGGAGGACATCGCCGATGCGTCCCTCGCCGACGAGCCGCTCGAGGAGCGCGACGGCAGGCAGCCGCCGGTAGTTGAATCCGATCGCGTTCGGCACACGGGCCTCACGCACGGCCTCGACCGCGGCGACCGCGGACGCATAGCTCGCCTCGAGCGGCTTCTCGCAGACGATCGCCTTCCCCGCGGCGGCGGCGGCTCTGACGATCTCCGCGTGGGTTCCCGGCGGTGTGCAGACGTCGACGATCTGGACGTCGCGGCGCTCGACGAGCTCTCGCCAGTCGGCCGTCCACTCCTCGACCCCATAGGCGGCCGCCGCCCTCGCCACGGCGTTGGAGTCTCGACCGCTGATCGCCCGGAGCCGCGGCTGCACCGGCAGTTGGCGCACCTGCGGAGCGGTGCGGTAGGCGTACGCATGCGCCCGGCCCATGACGCCGTAACCGACGATGCCGATCCCGACCTCCGGCTTGCGGGTCAGGGAGACACCGCCTCGGCGAGCGAAGCGGCAGCCCGTTCGGCGGCCTCGATCGCCGCCAGCGCGTCCTCACCCGTTGCGCCGGCCTGCGGAGCGCCGCGAAGGACGGTCGCCGCGAAGGCCTCGCCTTGCGCCGCCAGGGCGTCGAGGAAGACCTGTTCTCCGCCGTCCCCCCACATGAAGAGGCTCCGCCCGTAACCCTCGGTGCCCATCAGCTCGACCCAGCAGGAGTCGCCCGGCGGGAACCGCATGCCCAGCGAGATCGACGCGATCGTGCCGGCCGAGAGGGCGGCGAGAACCTGGACGCTGTCGGGGTCGCCGGCGACCGGGGCGCCCGAGGTGACAGCGGAGGGGAGCGCGACCACCCGACCGACCTCCTGCCCCGTCAGCCACCGCACCTGGTCGAGCTCGTGCACTCCCATGTCGACGAGGATCCCGCCTCCGCGCTCACGGAACCCGGGGGAAGGCGGGCGTTCGTCCCACTGCCAGCACGAGACGAGCGAGAGCTCGCCGTATTCACCTGCCGCGATCCGGGCGCGGAGCTCGACGAGTTCCGGGACGAAGCGCCGCCAGTAGCCGATCTGGAGCACGACGCCCGCCTCGCCGGCGGCCCGAATCGTCTCCGCCGTATCAGGGGAGCGCCCGCAACAGGGCTTCTCGCAGAGCACGGGGAGTCCGGCCGTCACCAGGGCGCCGACGAGCTCGCGGTGACGGTCGGTGGGCGCGGCCACCAGTGCCGCGTCGACTCCGCCGCCCTCGTGTAGCTCGTCGAGGGTGGCATGCACGCGCATCCCGGCCGACTCGAGCTCCTCACGGACGGCGGCGTCCGGCTCGACCACCGCGGCCACCTCGACCGAGGGCGCGGCCTCGAGCGCGCGCAGGTGGACGCGACCCATTCGGCCGGCGCCGACGACCGCGAGACGAAGCGTTTCTCGGGTCACGGCGGCACCCTATCGTTGCTAGCGTGCCGTCCCCTGCGGGGGCGTCGGAGCGACGAGGAGGCAAGCGATGAGGATCGGAGTCGTGCTCGAAGCGTTCCTCGACCTACCGCTCGAAGAAGTGCTCGATGCGCTCGCCGAGAGGGTGCCCGCCGTGACCGACCTCGAGGTGGGCGTCGGCGGGTTCGCGCCGGCGCCGCACTGCGACGTGCGGGCGCTGCTCGGAGACGACGGCGCACGTGCCCGGTGGGTCGGCGAGATCGAGGATCGAGGCTTCCTCGTCTCCGCGCTGAACGTCTCCGGGAACCCGTTGCATCCCGACGCTGCGATCGCGGAGCGGCACGACGGCGAGCTTCGCAACGCCGTCCGGCTGGCAGCCGAGCTGGGCGTCGACCGGGTAGTCGCGATGGGCGGGTGCCCGGCCGGGGCGGTTGGGGACCGTACCCCGCACTTCGACTCGGGCGGCTGGCTTCCGTACCTCGCCGGGATCTACGAGCACCAGTGGGAGGAGCGAATCCGCCCGTACTGGAGCGAGCTCGCCGCGTTCGCCGCCGCCGAGCGGCCGGAGCTCAGGATCTGCCTCGAGCTCCATCCCGGGAGCGCGGCCTACAACGTCGAGACGTTCGAGCGGCTTGCCGCCCTCGCGCCGAACCTGGCCGTCAACCTCGACCCGAGCCATCTCTTCTGGCAGCGGATGGACCCTCTCGTGGTCGCGGCCGCCCTGGCGCCGCGGATCGGCCATGCGCATGCCAAGGACGTCGTGTTCAACCTTGACGTCCTCGCGCTCAACGGCCTGCTCGACCACCGCTGGACTGCGGTCGACGCCGGTGCGCCGTGGACGTTCGCCGCAGCCGGACGGGGACACGATCCCCGGTGGTGGCAAGGCTTCCTCGAGGCGCTCGGGCGTTGCGGGGTCGAGACGATCTCGATCGAGCACGAGGACCCGCTGCTGTCGCCGTTCGAGGGCGTGGCGTCGGCGGCGAACGCTCTCGTCGAGGCGGGTGCCGGCCCACTGCAGCCCTGATAAGCCACCGATCCGGGCAATAGACTGCGTACGGATGACCGTCGGAACCGGTCGCTTATCTCCAGCGTGCCTGACGGCGGATGCCGCGGGTCTCGGGTGGGTACGGTCCTAGCCCTGGAAGACCTGCGACTCGTCGGGGACGATACGACGGTCCCCGTGGTCGGGGGCGGCCGGCGCCGGCAGGTCAATCTCGACTACGCCGCCAGCACCCCGGCGCTCGTGAGGGTTCGCGAGGCCGTCGATGAGTTCCTGCCCTGGTACAGCAGTGTGGCGCGCGGGAGCGGTTTCACCTCGCAGGTTGCGACCGCAGCGCTCGAGGGCGCCCGGGAGGCCGTGGGCGCGTTCGCCGGCTGCCGGGACGACCACGTCGTCATCTTCGTCCGTAATACGACTGACGCGGTCAACCTGCTCGCAGCGATCCAGCCCGACCGGATCAAGGTGCTGAGCTCACCGATCGAGCATCACGCAAACATGCTGCCCTGGCGCGATCACGAGCTCGAGCTGCTCCCCTTCGTCGAAAGCCGGGACGACCTGCTCGAGGCGTGCGAGAGCGCGCTGACACGGGCTGACGGTGCGATCGACCTGCTCGCGATCACCGGCGCGTCGAACGTCACCGGCGAGATCTGGCCGGTCGCCGAGCTGGCCGCGATCGCCCACGACCACGGTGCCCAGATCTTCGTGGACGTCGCCCAGCTCGGCCCGCATCGCGCCATCGACGTCGCCGAGCTCGACCTCGACTACGTCGCGCTCTCGGGTCACAAGCTGTATGCCCCCTACGGGGCAGGCGCTCTCATCGGCAAGGCCGATCGGCTCAGTCGGGGCCGGCCATGGCTGAAGGGAGGCGGAGCGACGACCTTCGTGACGTTGAACGACGTCGTCTGGGCCGCGCCGCCCGCCCGCTACGAGGCGGGCTCTCCGAACGTGGTCGGTGCGGTCGCGCTCGGCGTTGCCTGTGATTTGCTGCAACGGGTCGGAATGGGCGAGATCGCGGAACACGAGCGGGCGCTCGGCGAGCAGCTCCGCCGTGGCCTCTCCGGGATCGACGGGGTCAGGATGCTTCGTCTGTGGCCCGAAGGAGCCTGCGACCGCCTCGGCGTGGTGGCGTTCGTCGTCGACGGCCTGGCAGACGGCCTGGTGGCGGCCGTTCTGAGCGCCGAGCACGCGATCGGCGTCAGGCACGGTCGATTCTGTGCCCACCCGCTGCTCGCGAGGCTGCTCGACCTGTCAGAGTCGGAGGCCGAGGCGATGAGGGCCCGGGTCGAGACGGGCGCCCGTGAGGGGCTGCGAGGCGCGTTGCGTGCCAGCCTCGGCATCGGCACTCGCCCGGAGGACGTCGAGGCGCTCGTTGCCGCCATTCGCGAGCTCCTCGAGGTGGGGCCGAGCTGGAGCTACCGGCAGACGGACGCGCCGAATCACTACGCGCCGGATCCCGATCCGCGCGAGTTTCCCGACCTCTCGTGCCGCCTCGTGCGGCAGGACAGATAGCCGCGGCGCGGTCAGCCCGCGGCGCAGGCGGCGAGGAACGTTCGCCGGACGAGGGTCGCGACCAGCGCCCGCTTGTAGTCGACCGATCCGTTCGAATCCGCCGTTGCACGTGAGTGCTCGGCGGCCGCGTCGGCTGCCAGCGCGACGGCCGCCTCGTCCGGGCTCTCCGAGCGGAGCCCCGTCAGCAGCCGCTCGGCCTCCCCGATCCTGACGGGGACCGGTCCGACCGATCCCACCGCCACGCGGGCCTCGGCGACGACTCCCCCTGCTATCCGCGCCAGGCACGTCACCGTGACGGCTGGTCGCTCGTGGAAGGCGAGCTTCGCGTGGACGACGGATGTCCCCTCGTCAGGGGTCGGCAGCTCGATGGCGACGAGGAGCTCGCCCGGCGCGACGGCGGTCTGGTACGGACCCAGGAGGAACTCGCCGATCGGGACTGTCCGCTCACCCGTGCGGCTCCGCAGGGCGATGGTCGCGTCGGTTGCGAGCAGGAAGGTCGCCGGATCCGAATGCGGGTCCGAGAAGGCGAGGTTCCCGCCGATGGTGCCGGCAGCGCGAACGCGGATGTTCGCGACCATCCGCTCCATGCGAACGAGCGAGGGCCAGTGCTCGCTGACGGCCGGCGTGCGCTCGATCTCGAGGTGGGTTGCGCCTGAGCCGAGTCGCAGGGCACCGTTGCTGACGGTCACTCCTCGGAGCTCCGGGATGCGCTTCAGGTCGACGATGTGGCCGTACTCGGCCAGGCCGAGCTTCAGCAGGAGCAGGAGCTCGGTGCCGCCCTGCATCATGACGGCGTCGTCCCCGAGCGCGTCGAGCAGATCGAGCGCCTCCTCGATGCTCGCCGGCCGGTGCAGTTCGAATTGCGGCAGCGTCACGCGCCGTCGCCTCTGCGGTGGAGCAGCGCGGCGAACCTGGCCCGCACGACGCCGCTGAGAAGCGCGAGCACCGAGACCGGCTTCGCAGCCTGAGGCGGGGGGCTCGCCGCCTCTGCCGTCGGGGCGTCGGTCGTCGAGCCGGTCGACTCGATCGAGATTCTCGCGGCGAGGCAGGCCGCCATCTCGCCGACGAGCTTCTCGGCGACGTCCTCGACGATCCCGCGGCCCATCTGGGCTGCCCGGCCGGTCAGCTCGAGCCTTGTCGCAACCGCGACCGCCGATCCTCGCCCCTCCGGCGTGATCTGCATCGCGATCGTGCTCTGCACGGTTCCGTTTCCGCGGGTCTCCCGCGCACGAGCGGAGATCGTCGCCGTCCGGGTCTTCTCATCGGCGTCGGCGACCGCGATCGTGCCGTCGTAGCTGAGGCGCATCGGGCCGAGCTTGACCGTCACGGACGCCGGATAGATGCCGTCGCTGCTTCGCGCCCCGAGCGTCCCGCCCGGGATGCAGGGGGCGACCCGCTCCAGGTCGAGCAGAAAGCGATAGGCCTCCTCGGGGGGCGCCGGCACCGAGAATCTCGACTCGATCTCCATCTCAGCGGCCCTTGACGGGCGTCTCGGCATCCTCGTCGCCGAGGAAGAGCAAGCGGCCGTTCTTGCCGAGCACCCGGTCGACGAGCTCGGGAGCAAGCCCGCTCAGCCGGACCTTGTCGATCTCGACCGTCGCATGGTGGAACGGGACATCCGAGCCGAAGAGGACGCGCGTCTCGCCGACGCGCTCGATTGCCTCCTTGATCTTCGTATGCATCGGCATGCCGGAGGTCTCGAGGTAGACGTTGGGATTGCGGAGTGCGACGTCGATCGCCGCATTGATGTAGACGACGTTTCCGTGCCCCATGTGGCCGAGGATCACCTTCGCATCCGGGAAGCTCACGACCAGCTCCTCGATGCTCCACGGGAGGGTGAAGATCGGGTGGCCGGAGTGGATCAAGACCGGTTGATCACGCTCGAGCAGCAGCTCGATCAAAGGATGAACACCGGCATCGTTCGGGTGGTATCCGTCGATCAGGGGGTGGAGCTTCATCCCGAGGAACTTCGGGTGGTCGAGAAACTCCCTCGCCTCCTCGAGGTAGCCCGGGAGGCGCGGGTTCGACCACACGAGCCCGTATAGGCCGGGGATCGACTCCACGACCTCGCGGACGTACTCGTTGTCCGGGCAGAAGACGACGCCCCCGGTGATGTCGTGCTCCTGCATGACCGCCTCGATGCCGTCGCGATCGAGTTGGACGCCGAACATCGCTTCGTACGAGCCGACGTGCATGTGCGAGTCGAAGATCACGCTCACACCGCGTCGACCGTCGACGCCGTCTCGGAGAGCGCAGCCATCGCAGCCTCGAGTCCTGCCCCGATGTCGACGGAGGCGCCGAGATCGGCGAACGTCTGCCCGACTGCCGCGAGTCCGGCGAGCGGGTAGAGCGACCACGCAGTCGGACCCATGTGGCCGATCCGGACGAGGTTGCCGGCCCCCTGGCCTCCGGAGATCATCACGCCGTAGCGTTCGCGGCAATGGGCGCGGACCTGAACGTCCGTGAGCCCGTCCGGGACGCCGATGGCGGTCACGCAGGCTGCGGCGATCTGCTCGCTGCGAGGCCACGGCTCGAGGCCCATCGCGCGGACCCCCGTCCGGCAGGCCGCGCCCGCGCGTTCGTGCTGCGCGATCGACGCCTCGAGACCGATCTCGAGCAGCACGTCGCATGCGGCTTCTACCCCGTGGACGTCGCTCACGGACGGCGTGAAGGGGAACCTGTCGCCGTCGATCCACTTGTCCTTCCAGTCGAGCATTGAGAGAAACGACGCCCGTGGAGCCGCCGGGTTGGCGCGGATCCGCTCCCAGGCGACGTCGTTGACCGTCATCAGCGACATGCCGGCAGGCCCGCCGAGACACTTCTGGGGACCGGCGACACAGACGTCGAGCTGCCACTCGTCGACCCGCAGCGGGATCCCTCCGAGGGACGAGACGCAGTCGACGAGCACCAGGGCGCCGTGGGCACGGGCGATCGGGCCGATGGCCGAGACGTCGCAGAGCGTCCCCGACGGCGTCTCCGAGTGGACGACCGTGACGAGCTCGATCTCGGGATGGTCGTCGAGGTACCGCTCGACCTCGGCCGGCTCGACGGCATCGTTGTACGGCACCTCGAGCTCGTGCAGCTCGGCTCCGAAGTCCTTGAGCCAGTAACCCATCCCCTTCCCGAACACGCCCTGGACGAGGTTCAGGACCGGGGTTCCGGGCCTGACCAGGCCGCGGGCCGCAGCCTCGAGGCCGAGGACGGCTTCAGCCTGCATCAGGAGCACGTCGCTCGTCGTCTCGAAGATCGACGCGAGCTTCCGCTCCGTGCGTCGGAACCCTTCGAGAAACGTCGGGTCGTAGTGGTAGACGATCGGGGAGCCGAGCGCTGCGAGCACGCGGGGCCAGGCCAACGTCGGTCCTGCCGCGAGCGTGAAATCCGGGTCACGCATGAGAGCCTCCTTTGCTCACCGCGCTCCCCGCACGTACGGGAGCGCAAGGGCGGGTGGTAGATACGAGCTTCGCGCGAAGATGATCAGCGCGGCGATGATCGAGACGTAGGGAATCATGTTGACGACGTCGGCGGAGAGGTTGATACCCGCGATCTGCAGCGAGTCGGCGAGCGAGAGTGCAACTCCGAACGCAAACGAGAAGATGAGCACGAGCCCGGCCCTCCCGCGTGAGAGCATCGCGATCACGATTGCGATGTAGCCCTGGCCCTGGGTGATGAACGGCGTGAAGATGCCGGCGCTCACCACGGAGAGGTAGGCACCGCCGAGCCCGGCAAACGCGCCGGTCGTAAGAGCCGCCCAGCTCCGTGTGGCCTTGACGCTCACACCGGCCTGGTCGAGCGCCTCCGGTTTCTCGCCTGCCGCCCGGAGGTTCAGGCCGACGTTCGTCGACCGGAAGACCCAGGCCACGACGGCGACGATGGCGAGGCCGAGGTAGACCATGGGCGGTTGCTCGAACAGGCTCCGTCCGAGCACGGGGAGGCGCCGGAGCAGCGGGATCGGCGCGGTGGAGACTGCGCCCAGTCGCGGGTAGGTGTTGCCGAACTCCGCTCCCTGCAGGACGCTTGTGATCCCGCCTCCGGCGAGCGTGATCGCGATCCCGACCACGATCTGGTCGAGGCCGAGCCAGACGCACAGAACGACCATGAACAGGGACGTGGCCGCGCCCGCCCCGATTCCCGCCAGGAATCCGAGCCAGACGGTGTGGCCGTAGTACGCGCCGAGGAAGCCCGCATACGCGCCGAAGAGCATCATCCCCTCGAGCCCGATGTTGAGCACGCCGGCGCGCTCCGAGATCGCCTCGCCGAGCGCCGTGAACATCAACGGCACCCCGGCCAGCAGCCCGCCTGCGATCACGCTCGTCCAGAACACGTTCGTGACGAGCTGGCTTGCGAGCAGCGAGCTCAACCGCTCCTCCGTGCGGCCAGCGGCGCTCTGAGCGCCTGCTTGAGCCCGGGGGTGAGGTAGCTCGTGCCGAGCGGACGGCTGCGCCCGAGCCACTCGATGATCGTCATGAAGAGCAGGATCAGCGCCACGAGCACGAGCATGAAGTCGGTCGGCAGGTTCACCTCCGCAGTCGCGAGGTCGCCCCCGGTCGAGAGCACCGAGAAGAAGGCGATGAACGGCACGACCCCGAGCGGGTTCAGCCGGGCGAGGAAGACGAACGGGATCACGGTGTCGCCGTAGTCGGGGTTCCAGTTGGCGCGCGCGTAGCCCCAGAGGCCGAGGATGTCCGCCGCCGCAGAGAGGCCGATCAGGAACCCCGAGGCCAGGAACACCGTCACGATCAGGCGCTTGAGGTCGACCCCGAAGTGCCGCGCCGCCCGCGGGTTGGCGCCCATGATTCGCAGTCGCAGCCCCCAGGAGGTCCGGCTCAGCGCGTAATAGACGACGAAGACCGCGGCGAACGCGATCAGGAGGCCGCAATGGATCCGCGTGCCCGGGATGCTCGGGAGCATGTCGGAAAACGGCAGCACCCGGGTCTGCGGGATCGTCACCGTCGGATCCTGGAACGGCCCCTTGATGAGGATATTCGCGAGGTCGATCGCGATGAACGACGTCATCAGCGTCGTGATGATCTCGTTCGTGCCGTACCACGCCTTGAGCAGCGCCGGGATGATCGTCCAGATCGCGCCCGCAAGGCCCGCGATCACGAACAGCAGCACGAACGCGACTGCGAGCGGGAGCCTCTGGACGAGCGAGGGCCCCCAGCCCGACACGAGTGCGGCTGCGAGCAGGAACTGGCCGCTGTAGCCGAGATTCCAGATGTTGGCCCGGAAGGCCACGGTCAGACCTGCGGCGATCAAGAGCAGCGGCGCCATCAGGATCGCGCTGTCCTGCCAGGCCCCGTTCTCGACGCCGCTCTTCCAAACCTGTCCGTAGAACGTGAGCGGGTTGCGGGAGAGGGCCAGCAGCAGCAGGCCGCCGGCGATCAACGCCAGGATCACGGGCACGATCGAGCGGATGACGACGTCGAGCGCGCGCAGCGCGAAGGCCGAGCGAGTCGGTGCCTCAACGGTCGCGGCGGCGCTCTCGGAGGTGAGTGCGGCCTCGGTCATCAGGCGGCCTCCGCCCCGACCATGAGCCTCCCGACCTCCTCGGCCGCACCGTGGCCGTTCGCGATCACTCCGACGATGCGTCCACGGGAGAGCACCGCGATCCGGTCGCAGAGCTCGACCAGCTCATCGAGGTCGGTCGAGATCACGAGGGAGCTTCCGCCGATCGACGCCAACCGGCGGATCTGCTCGCGGACCGAGGTGGCAGTCTTGACGTCGAGCCCGTAGGTGGGCTTGTTGAAGACGACGACTCTCGGGGAGAAGGAGAGCTCGCGGGCGAGCAGCAACTTCTGGACGTTGCCGCCCGAGAGCGTCCCTGCCCGTGTGGCAACGCTCGGGGTCCTGATCTCGAACTCCCGGACGAGCTCGGTCGCGCGCGCATCGACAACCGCGCGCTGGATCCGTCCGCGCCGCCAGAAGGGAGGCTGCCCGATCCGCTTGAGGAAGAGGTTGATCCCGACCGGGAACGAGCCGACGATGCCCTCGTGAAGCCGATCGTCGGTGACGTACCGCAGGCCGAGCTTCTGCCTGGCAGCGACCGACAGCCGCTCCACCGGGGCGCCGAACAGCAGGACCTCGCCCCGCGCCGCAGGCCGCTGCCCGGCGATCACCTCGGCAAGGGCCCGCTGGCCGTTGCCGTCGACTCCGGCAACGCCGAGGATCTCGCCCTCGCGAAGGTCGAACGAGACCTCGGCCACGCCGAGCTCGGTGCGCTCACCCTCGGCCGTGACGTTCCTGAGCTCGAGCAGCACCTCGTTGTGTCCGCCGTGCCGATGCGGGGTGGGCTCGTGCCCTTCCGCAAGCTCGTCCTGGAGCTCGGGCGCCTCCGCATAGACGTCGGCCTGGGCCCCGAACATGAGGTGCACGATCTCGTCACGGAGCTCCTCGTGGTCGGTGGAGCGCATCCTTGCGCTGTCGATCGTCCCGGCGATCCGACCTTGCCGGAGGATCGTGATCCCGTCCCCGAGCGTGAGCGCCTCGTGGAGCTTGTGCGTGATGAAGACCACGCCCTGACCCTGCTGCTTGAGGCGCTCGAGTACGGCGCCCAGCTCGGCGACCCCCTGCGGTGTCAGCATCGAGGTCGGCTCGTCGAGAACGAGGACCCGCGAGCCCCGCCAGAGGGCCTTGATGATCTCCACCTGCTGCTGCGCCCCCAGTGCAAGGTCGGCGACGCGCATCTCGGGGTCGACGTCGACTCCGAGCGAGCCGGCCAGCTCGGCAAGCCGCGCCCGGGCGGCCGCGACTCCCAGGCGGAGTGCTCGCGAGTCGCCGAGCATCAGATTCTCCAGCACCGTCAGCGCGGGAATCAGCGCCGAATGCTGGTAGACCGTGCCGATTCCGAGGTCGAGGGCCGCGCGCGGAGAGTCGATCTGCACCGAGGCGCCGTCGACGCGGATCGAGCCGGCGTCGGGCCGCACGAACCCGGACAGGATGCCGATCAGCGTCGACTTGCCGGCGCCGTTTTCGCCGAGGAGGCAGCGAACCTCACCGCGCTTGACGGTGAACGTGACGCCGTCGTTCGCGAGCACACCCGGGTAGCGCTTGGTGATCCCGACCATCTCGACGATCGGCGAGTCGACGCCGGCTGGTGCGGTGCGCCTGTGATCCGACAGTTGTGAACCCCGTTTCGGCCGTCGCTTCCGGTGTTCCTGCGGGCGCGACGCGCGGCACGAGGCCCTGCGCGCCGCGCCCGCGCGTTCCTACTTGATGAGCTTCTGCACGGCGCCTGCGGTATGGGCGACCGGGATCGAGATCGTCCCGGCCACGATCGCCTTCTGCGCCTTCGTGATCTGCGACCAGACACTCGCCGGAATGTACTTCGTGTGCAGCAGCGAGATGCCGCCGTTCGACAGGCTCAGGTTGTACCCGTGCGTCCCATAGGTGCCTGCGTTGATGTCCTTGATCGCCTGCGAGAACACCTTCGTGAAGTTCCAGAGCACCGACGAGAGCAGGACGTGCTGCTTGTCGATCGGGGTCATGTCCCCGATGTCGCCGATGTACCAGACCTTGTGGCCGGGATTGGCCGTGGAGATCGCCTGCAGGTAGCCGAACGACGCCTCGTCGCCCATCGCGAAGATGACGTCGGCGCCCTGGGCGATGACGCTCTGGGCCACGCGCTTACCGCCGGCCGCGTCGTCGTACCCGGTCGGGCTGATCGTCGCGAAGAAGATCTTCGAGGTCTGGTCGACGCTCCGGAAACCGGCCGCAAAGCCGCCGCTCATCTTGTACCAGTTGTCGTCGGAGGCCGAGATGATGATCCCGACCTTGTGCGTCTTCGTCATGCTGGCCGCGAGGATGCCGGCGAGGTAGGCGCCCTCCTGGCTCGAGGTGGTGACGTACGACAGCTGTCCCTTCTTGATGTTGGTGGGGACGTCGTAGGTGATGATCGGCACGTTGTACTGCTGTGCGATCCGGTTGGCGACCGTGTCGTAACCGCTCGCGTGGGCGATGATGAATCCGGCGCCGCCTTGCGCCAGCTGCCTGAGCACGTTCTCGGTGTTGTCGTAGCCGATGTTCGTGATCGACTGCAGCGAGGCGCCGTTCTGCTTGGCAGCAGCCGCAGCGCCGTTCAGGCCCTGCTGGTTCCAGCCGTAATCGTTCGCCTTCGCGGGCGTGGCGATTGCGACTTTCGTCACCTTGCCGGTCGCGGTGCTACGCGTGCCCGACGCGCCGCCCGCTGCAATCGCGACGGCGATGACGAGAACCGCGAACAGGGGAACGGCAACGAGGCGCTTGCGCATGCCCATCTTCTCCTTTTCGTCAGGGGGTCGGCGCCTCTTTGGCGCTCGTTGGTCAAGGTGGTAGGGTGCAAATTGTCGACACTCAACCGGTGGTCCGGCACCTTACTCCGATCGGGACTGGGAAGCAAACACATGGCTGAAGCGGCGTTTGCAGAGGGCGATCCGCAGGTTGGTGCCGGTGGCAAGCTCGAGAACCTGACGCTCTGGCAGCGGGTCCACGCGCACCTTCGCGAGGAGATCCTCTCGGAGCGCCTCCGGCCCGGAGCCGAGTTGCAGGAGGCCGCTCTGGCCCGGGAGCTCGGCGTGAGCCGCGGGCCGCTGCGCGAGGCGATCGGCCGCCTCGCGTCCGAGGGCCTCGTGACCGTCCGCCCTCGCCGCGGCGCAATCGTCCGCTCCCTCTCGCGGGAAGAGTTCCTCGAGCTCTACCAGGTGCGCGAGGCTCTCGAGGCCGCGGCAGTCCGCCTGGCCCTCCCCCGGCTCGGCGCGACGGGGCTCGCGAAGCTGCGCGAGCTGACCGACGAGATGGCCAGCAGCGCTCAGACGGGACGCCTCGACGAGTTCTGGGAAGCCAACGCCGCGTTTCACGAGGCGATCTTCGTCGCTGCGGGCAACGGCAAGCTGCGGGAGATGTACGGACAGCTGGTCGGTCAGATGGGGCGCTACCGGACCCGCTCGGTCGCGCTCCGCGGGAATCTCCAACGTTCGGTGCTCGAGCACCGAGCCGTCCTTCAGGCGGTTGCAGCGGGTGACGCCGAAGAAGCGGCGCGGCTCCTCTCGGAGCACATCAGCGTCCCCCAGCGGCGTATTCAGGAGCTCGGCGACGACGAGCTCCAGCCGATCCTGGGCCCGTCACATCCCGTTTCCGAACCCGGGCGGCCGGAGTCGCTCGATCCGGTCGATCCGAGAGAAAGGTGAGCG
>Ga0335081_10004872_pt1 | contig 21219 bp, 13 predicted proteins | sample Lox_Sample_35_FD_206713 | JGI IMG/M metagenome (GOLD analysis project Ga0335081, IMG submission 206713) | Soil microbial communities from Loxahatchee National Wildlife Refuge, Florida, United States - Lox_Sample_3.5 | ecosystem: Environmental > Terrestrial > Soil > Wetlands | place: USA... | reverse complement strand
ACATCTCCATCGCTGGCGCCGATCGCCTTCATGATGCCGATCTCGCGCCGCCGTTCCAGGATTGCCATCACCAGCGTATTCACAATCCCGATCGAAGCTACCGCGAGCGCCAGGCTTCCGAAAATCCCCAAGAACAAGTCGAGCACTTTGAAGAATGTGCGCAGGCTTTGGCTGGCATCCAACAGCGAGAACGTGCTGAACCCCATTTTCTTGATGGCGTCTTCGACAGCCTGCATCTGCGATGGATTCTTTACCCGTGCACTTACCGACGAATACACGGGCTGGTCGCTTGCTGCCCGAGAGATTTCGCGCAGGTCCGTCGGCTGCATAACGTGCAGGCTTTCAGCAAATTTCAGCGGCAAAAAAACCTTCGCCCGCGTTGGCCCACGCATGCTTTCCGGATCTTGATCGGAAACGCCGACAATCTTCAACGTCTGCTCACGAGAGACCACAGAATAGGCTGCGGCCGCCAGAGCGTCGACGGGATTGCTGGCAGTGGCGGGCGCCACTCCCTGCGGACTTGCTGCTCGCTGCGCATAACGCATCGTCAACTCTTTACCCAGCAGCGGTTGGGCTAGCTCGGCGACGCTCGGCTCCAGACCTCCCCGGGCCGGCACTTTACCGAGCAACTCCTCCGCGAATGACTTCTGAAGAATGGCCTCCGGCGCCGTTTCTGAGGAGAAGAACTCGCCTTGCATCCCTTCGAACGCATCGTTCGACTTCGCCGACGCGGGCATTGCCGAGATGGTGGTCAGATGCGGCTTCTCATCGAAGCGCAGTTCGGTAATGAAGCGAATATCCGGATAAGCCTCGACTACATTGGGCAGACGTTCAATCTCTTGCCGTGCTGCTTCGTCGAGCACGCGACTTTCGCCCGGCGTCGGGCCTCCACGATCTTCATCCCGTCCGCGCAGATCTCGTCGTGAGGTAACCACGACCGTGTCAAACAGTCCGGACTTTACAAGTCGTCGCGACGCCAGTTGCTGCAGTCCGATTCCCAGCGACAGCATGGCCACCAGCGACGCGACACCCACAGAGATGCCGACCGTCGTCAGCGAATTTCGCAGCATCGACTCCCGCAGATTCCTCAGCGCCAGTTCCGTCAAATCAGAAATCTTCACTGCGGTCCTCCACCGATCTGTGTCCCCGGCCGATTTTCGTGATCGCCCACCAGTTTCCCATCCGCGAGAAAAATCAGGCGCTGCGCATATCGCTCCGCCAGAGTCCGCTCGTGCGTCACCATGACCACCGTCATTCCCAACTGCTGATTGAACTGCCGGATCATTTCCATGATCTCAGTGCCGGTGTGGCTGTCGAGGTTTCCGGTCGGTTCATCGGCCAGCAGGAGTTTCGGACGGTTGATCAACGCCCGGGCCAGCGCCGCCCGCTGTTGCTCGCCTCCCGAAAGCTCGCTCGGCCGATGATGAAGCCGCGCCCGCAGCCCAACCCGCTCTAAGGCTTCCTGTGCGAGCTTTTCGCGCTGATCGCGATCCACCTCGGCGAACCGCAGAGGCAGTTCCACATTCTCAACCACATTCATGCTTGCGATGAGATTGAACGATTGAAACACCATTCCAACCACGTGGAGGCGGTATTTCGCCAATTCTTCTCGCGATAGCTTGGCCAAATCTCGATCCTGCACGACGACGCTGCCCGAGGTCGGCCGGTCCAGCCCGGCAATCAAATTCAGCAGCGAAGACTTGCCCGACCCGGAGGTGCCCAAAAGCGCCACGAATTCGCCCGACCGAACCTGCACCGACACGCCATCCACTGCCCGGATTAACGTCTCTCCCATGCGGTAGTGGCGACACACGTTCTCGCTTCGAATCGCGACGGTATTTACCACCGGTGAAACTGCTTCAATCGCTGCCATAAGACCTAGCGCATTTCTCCCCGCAAGACTCGAAGGGCATCGGCCGCCTTCACATCGCCGTTCTTTCCGCCGCCGTTGCCTTCCACGGTAATCGCATCACCCTCACCCGGAGCCAGGAATAAATTGTTTTCCACTCCATGCTGACGGGTATACAAGTCGTAGTAACGTCCATGGGCCGCATAAAGTTCCCCATGCGTGCCTCTTTCCACGATCCGTCCTTGTTCCATGACCAGGATCTGATCCGCACGCCGAATCGTGGACAGGCGATGCGCAATCACAAATGTTGTGCGTCCCTGCATCAGGTAAGAGAGCCCCTGTTGAATCATCTGTTCAGATTCAGAGTCCAGGCTCGACGTCGCCTCGTCTAGGATGAGAATCCGCGGTTCCGCCAGAATGGCCCGCGCGATCGAGATTCTCTGCCGTTGTCCGCCAGAGAGCTTTACACCGCGCTCTCCCACCACCGTGTCATATTTTTCGGCAAACGATTCCGCGAACTCATCTACACGCGCAATGCGGCAGGCCCGCATGATCTCCTCGTCCGTCGCGTCAGGACGAGAGAATGCAACGTTATCCCGAATCGTCCCATCGAAGAGGAACGACTCCTGCAGAACAACTCCCAGCCGCGTGCGGAACGAATCCAGTCGCACCGTGCTCAAATCCACATCGTCGATCCGAATCGTGCCCTTTGTTGGAACATAGAAAGCGGAGACCAGCCCAATGGTGGTGGACTTTCCAGAGCCGGACGATCCGACAAGCGCGGTGACCGTCCCCGGATCGGAGCGGAACGAAAGGTTGTGCAGCACTTCATGCGCGCCGTCATAGCTGAAGCTGACATCGTCGAACTCAATCGTCCCGACGACGTCGCCGAGAACCACAGTGCGCCCGGGATCCCGGTCCTCCGGACGCTCGTGCATGATTTCCTGAGTCCGTTCCAGACCGGCGAGAGCTTCGGTGATCTGCGTGCCAATGGAAACGATCTGCAGAATCGGCGCCACCAGAAACACCAGATACAGGTTGTACGAGATATATCCGCCCGCGGTGAGTGTGTGTCCGACCATCTGCCGTCCGCCGACGTACATCGTGGCTGCGCCCACCAGGCCGAGCAGAACACTAGCCGACAAACTCATCAGAGAGGTGGCAGTGAGAGTTCGCATCACGTTGTCGAGCAGCCGACGCACACCCGTGGCAAACGTCTTTTCCTCGCGCTCCTCCGCGTGATACCCCTTGATCACGCGCACGCCGCCGAGCGACTCGGTAAGCCGTCCCGTAACCTCGGCATTGATCTTGCCCCGTTCGCGGAAAATCGGACGAATCGTCGCGAAGGCCTTATTCAGCGTGAAAGCAAAGCATCCCAATGAGCCGACCGCGATGAGGGTAAGAGGAACGCTGGTCTTCAACAGCAGCACCATGGCAATCGCCGCTGCCACTAACCCACCCACAAACTCCACGAGTCCCGTGCCCAGCAGATTCCGTACGCCTTCCACATCGCTCATGATGCGCGAGACCAGTGCTCCAGTTTTGTTGGCATCGTAAAAAGCCACAGGCAGGCGCGAGATGTGCTTCTGCACTTCTTCGCGAAGTTCAGCGATAAGTCGCTGTGCTGCTTTCGACAGCAGTTGCGTCAGTGCAAACGAGGTCACGCCCTGAATCAGCGTGGCCAGCAATACTGCCAGCACCAGAGGCCGGAGCATCCAGATCTGGTTTTTATTGACGACATTGTCGATCAGATATCGCGAAGAATAGGGCAGCACAAAGCCGGCAAACTTGTTAATCACCATTAACACAAAGCCGAAGGCCAGTAGCCCGCGGCGGGGCCGCATCAGTTTCCAGACGTCGGGTAGAACCGCCTTCAGGCGTTGCATCTTCGGCGGCTTGGCGGCTTCTTTAGAGGGGCTACTCAACTTCTGTTTGACTCTCCCGCAGCGCGATTCGCTTCATTATTACTGCATTGTCACACATCCCTCCCTCCACGGCACGCCTGTGACACGCCATGCCCAGCCGTTGTATGCTCGGGGCGTGCCTCGTCCATCCCAGCAGGAGCGCTCGCCGACCTTCGGATTGCTGCTGGGCCTGTTAATTACCTTTTCGGCAGTCCTAGCCTATTCCGCCTACATAACCTGGCAGGTGACCGGTCTACGGAAGTTGCAGACGGAACTAGTCGATCGCAATCGCAAGGATTCGCTCCAGTTGCTGCGCATCCAGAACGACCTGAACCTGCTCGCCGTCGCTATGCGCGACATGGTGAGCACCGACGAACCCTATCCCCTGACCGCCTGGTCGGCTCAGTTCCAACGGATACGCACCGATCTTGATGATGCGATGCGCCTCGAAGCGGGGTTCGCCTCGACCACCCGAACTCCCGAACAGAGCGCCTTCCTCACCAGTTCCTTCGCCCAGTTCTGGGATGCCGTCGATCGCGTGTTCGCTCTTGCGCACGACGGCAAAGAAAAGGAAGCCCGCGAGCAGATTCAGCTTTCGCTTCAGGAGCGGCAAGCCGCCTTGAGCACCGCGGTCGCACGCCAGCTCGTGCAAAACAGCGAGAACGAAGAGCAGGCCGGCCAGAGAATCGTCCAGATTTACGACCGGGTTCAGCGCCAGGTCTACTTCTTCCTCGGCGCCACGCTTCTTGCTATCCTCCTGACCAGCCTTTCGCTGATCCGCTGGAACCGGCGTCTATTCGCTCGTTTGGCGGAAATCTCCGCGCGCCGCAGCGAGCTCGCGCAGAAACTCATCTCTACTCAGGAATCCACGTTGCGCTACATCTCACGCGAACTGCACGACGAATTCGGCCAGGTGCTGACTGCCGTCGGATCCATGCTGCGGCGGGCCGGCACCCACGCGCCCGAGGGTTCGTCCCTCAGGGCCGATCTGCAAGAAGTGCTGCAAACCGTCCAGACCACGCTCGAAAGTGTTCGCAGTTTGTCGCAGGCCCTGCATCCGGTCATGCTCGACGAGGCCGGACTCGAATCCACTCTCGACTGGTACATTCCAACGGTGGAACGCCAAACCGGCATTGCCATATCCTATGAGAAGCTGGGTGAAGCGTTCCCGGTGGATGGCGGCGCGGGCGTCCATATCTACCGCATCATTCAGGAGGGCTTGAACAATATTGCGCGGCACGCCGATTGCAAACAGGCGTGGGTGCGTTTGCATTTTTTACCGCGCGCGCTCGAGGTCGATATCGAAGATCACGGCGTAGGCTTCACCGAGCGGCCCAGCCGCCGCGGCATTGGTTTGGTTGCGATGCGAGAGCGCGCCGAGTTAATGGACGGCCAGATTGTGTTCTCGCGCCGCCCAGAGGGCGGAACGCTCGTGCATCTCGTCGTACCTCGTGAGAAGGCGGAGTCTTATGGAAAAGAAGATCAAAGTGTTGCTCGTGGATGATCATGCCCTGGTGCGGCGCGGATTTCGCCGCATGCTGGAGGACGAATCCGACATGGACGTGGTCGGCGAAGCGGGCAACGGCGAAGATGCCATCAAGATGGCTAAGGAATTACAACCCGAAGTGATCGTGATGGACTGCGCTCTGCCCGGCATGAATGGCCTGCAGGCCACCCGTCAAATCATCATGGACTCGCCGGAAATGTCGGTGCTGATGCTCAGCATGCATACGGAAAACACTTGGGTGCGGCAGGCGATCGATGCCGGTGCCAAGGGATACGTGCTGAAGAACGCCCTGGAACTCGAACTGGGCGCCGCGATCCGAAAGATCGCCGCCGGAGAAACCGTGTTCGATCCCCAAGTCGATCAGGGTCCGGCTCTAAAGGGTGAGCGCCAAGCTCTCACTCAGCGCGAGTTGGAAGTGTTGCAGATGATCGTCGATGGCAAGTCCAACAAAGAGATCGCCACCGCTCTCGAACTGAGCGTGAACACCGTCGCCGTCCACCGCGCCAACATCATGAATACGCTCGGGATCCACAAAACCGCAGAGTTGGTGGTCTACGCCATTCGCGCCGGGCTGGTGAACGTTCCGTGAATCGACGGTCCTTCCTGTGGGGAATGGCGGGTCTGGCATCCGGTTCGCAATTGTTGCGTCTGGAGTCCTTTGCCGCGCAGGCGAACAATCCCCCTGGGTTTCGCTTCATTGATGTCACAACGCAAGCTGGCATTCAGTTCGAACACAACGGCGGAGCTTTCGGCGGAAAGTTTCTTCCGGAAACTCTCGGCTCCGGCTGCGCTTTCCTCGACTATGATCGCGACGGCTGGCAGGACATCCTGCTGATGAACGGGTCCGACTGGGCCGGGCACAAAAAGCAGCGGACGACCCTTCGCCTCTATCACAACAATCGCGACGGCACGTTCGCCGACGTCACGACCCGTGCCGGACTCGACGTCGAACTCTACGGAATGGGCGTGGCCGTCGGCGATTACAACAACGACGGCTTTCCCGACATTTACATCACGTGCGTTGGGCAGAACCGCCTCTTTCGCAACACTGGGAAAGGTACGTTCGTCGACGTGACAAACGCAGCCGGCCTGGGCAAGCGCGAAGGATTCAGCACCTCGGCCCTGTGGTTCGACTACGACCGTGATGGCTTGCTTGACCTGTTCGTCTGCAACTACGTGAAGTGGTCGCCGGAACGCGACGTCTTTTGCAGCCTTGACGGCAAACACAAATCTTATTGCACGCCGGAAGCTTATCGCGGCGCGACCTGCTGGCTGTTTCACAATCGCGGTAACGGAACTTTTGAAGACGTCACCGCGGCCAGCGGCATTTTTGATAGCAGTTCGAAGTCTCTCGGAGTCGCACTCATCGATGACAATCGCGATGGCTGGCCCGATTTGCTGGTCGCGAACGACACGCAGCCCAACAAACTTTATCGGAACCAGCGCAATGGTACATTCAAAGACGTTGCGGTAGAGGTTGGTCTCGCATTCAGCAGCGAAGGAAAAGCTCGGGCCGGTATGGGAGTCGACGTCGCCGACTTCGACAATTCAGGCGCCGCCGGCGTTGCCATCACCAACTTCGATAACGAGATGATCGGGCTGTATCGCGCCAGTGGCAAGGGATTCGAAGACATCGCTCCCCAATCTGGCGTCGGCATGGCTTCCAGAAACAGCCTGGGATTCGGTTGCACGTTTTTCGATGCCAATTTAGACGGGTGGCTCGACTTCGCTGTCGCTAACGGCCACATCGACGAAACCGTGCGCAACATTCGCGGCAATGTGGGCTATGCCCAGCCTCCACAATTATTTCTGAATAGCGGAAAAGGAAATTTTCGCGATGTCGCCTCTGAAGTTGGCGGCGGATTCGACCAGCCCAAAGTCGGACGCGGCCTGGCCTACGGAGATTTCGATCGCGATGGCGATCTCGACCTCCTATTGACCACGAACAATGGTCCCGCATTTCTGTATCGCAATGATCAGGTGTCGGGGAACCGCAGCATTCGATTCCATCTGGTCGGCACCAAGTCAAATCGCGACGCAATCGGAGCAAAAGTCCGTGTCGTCGCAGGCGGCATCACTCAATCGCGCATGGTGAAAGGTGGCTCCAGCTATCTTTCCCAGTCAGAACTGCCGGTTACGTTTGGTCTTGAGAAGCGCGATCGGATTGATCAAGTGGTGATCGACTGGCCCAGTGGCAGGACCGAGGAATACAAGAATTTATCCGCAGGTCGTTCCTATGACGTTACCGAAGGGAAGGGAATCGTCCCGCGCGACGGCTACTGATTCTTGCGGGGAGAATTCGACTGCATCACGCTTCCGCTCCCAGCCAGATCGATCTCAACCGAGTCGCTCACTTTCAAGAAAAGCGTGCTGGGATTTTTCATTCCCCACTTCTCGTACGGAACGGTGAAATGGACGCTGGCGCTCCAATGATCAGCCGTCATTTCAATCTCCGCCGGGACAATCAACTCCCGATCGACGCCATGGATGCGAAATATCCCGTGTACCTTCACGCTGGATTTCCCCAAGGTTGCAACCGGTCCTTCTACCCGATCGGGACGAAACGAGATCTCCGGATACTTCTCGCTTTCTAGAACTTCCCTGTGCATTTTGCGGTCGCGCATGCCGCTGCCGCTGTTGCCGCTCTTGGCATCCACCACAATCTCGCCCGACAGCTTTCCCGACGCCGGTTCCAGTTGCAGCTGACCGTTCTTGACCTCAAACGTTCCATGCACGGTATGCAGTACATCTCCCAGTGTGAATTTCACTGAGCTGTGCGAAGGATCAAGGGCAAAGGAGAGTTGTTGGGCCTGAACTGGCAGGGCCGCCAAAATGGCCAGGGCCGCGATCGCGACTATGCTTTTTGTGGAGCTACGAACCCGATTGATCATCTACGCTGTGAGAAGTCCCCATCCCAGAGTCAGACCATCCAATGCAAGGTGCAACGGAGAAAGCGCACCGACGTGCAGTTCCAGCAACCGGCGAAAAATCTGAGGTTGCTTGCGGAAGACTTGCAGCGTTCGCCGTTGCAAACGCGGCCGCCTGTCCAAAGTGAGCATCAGTCGTGCCATGAGCAAAGGCCGCAATGCCAGCTTGCGATGCTCTCGTTCGTAACGAGATAAATCTCCGCTGGGCAAACAATCAGCCAGCACCATCGCCTGGCTGAATGACAAACAAAGCCCCTCCCCGGTGATGGCGTCGACCGTGCCCGAGGCGTCTCCGATCAGGGCCACATTTCCTCGGCTCACGCGCCGCAGTTTGCAGGTTGTCGTAAGGGCGCCCCGTTCGGACGAAGCCGCCTCCACCGAGTGAAAACGCGCCGCAAGCTCCGGAAATTCAGGCAATGCCTCAGCGAGCCTTAGCTTCGGATCGCGAGAAATCAGTGCCACACAAACCTGATCGTTCGCCACGGGCGTGACATAAATTTCGCCATGGCGTCCCCAATGCAGTTCCATGTGGTCGGTCCAAGGCGCGATGCGGAAATGTTGCCGAAACGCGTATCGGCGATCGCGCTTCCGAAAGGCATCAAGACCGGCCCAACGACGCACGCGGGAATTGCCGCCATCGGCGCCGATGATCCAACCAGCGCCGACCTCGTCCCCGCCCACCTGAACGCTATTGGCGGAGATTCCAGTCACCGGCGTGCGCCATAACAGATCAATCCCAAGGCTCGCGGCGTGACCGGCCATCAACTCGTGCAGAACCGTTCGCCGCACGCCCAGGGCACTGGCGCCATTTGGGAAAGCCGCGTCGACGCCGACGCCCGAACTCACAAATCGAATCCCGTGGAATGGGAACGACTGCCCAGCGGGAACCGCGATACCAAGCTTTGCCAGAGCCGCGACTCCATCCGGCATCAAGCCTTCGCCGCATGGCTTGTCGATCGGCATCTGCGCGCCGTCGGCCACCATCACACGAAAGCCCTGCCGCCGTGCTGCAATTGCCGCCGCCAGCCCCGCAGGGCCGCCGCCGATCACAAAAACATCTGTGGACTTCATCAATTTCAAATTCTCACCAACGCAGAAGCACAACCTCAGAACAAAATCCGGGGCCCATTGCCGCAAGCAGGCCCAGTGTGCCCGGTTCCGGGCGGCGATTGCGCATCACATCTTCCAGCACCACCAGTACTGACGCCGAAGAGAGATTCCCGACCTTCTTCAGGCAATTCCACGAAGCTTCCAGCTGACCGTTGTGCAGGTCGAGCGCATCCGCCGTGGCTTCCAGCACCTTAGGACCACCAGTGTGCAGCACCCAGCTTCCGATATCGCTGCGCTGGTAACCGTGATCGCCAAGAAACGAGTCGACGCCTTGCCCAAGATTTTCGCGGATCAGTTTCGGCACTTCGGGCGACAGCGTAATGCGGAAGCCCTTTTCGCTGATGTTCCACCCCATCATCTCTTCGGTCTGCGGATAGAAAATAGAACGCGTCGAGAGAATCTCCGGTCCAGTAGCTTCGCGATCATCTCCCGTCACGATCACCGCAGCCGAACCATCGGCGAACAGTCCCGAAGAAATCAAATTTGCAACCGATAGGTCTTCCTTTTGGATGGTCAGCGAACACAGTTCCACTGACACCAAAGCCGCTGCCTGACCCGGAAAGCCGCGCACGTAATCTGCCGCCCGCGCAATGCCCGCCGCACCGGCGACGCACCCCAGGCCAAAGATTGGTACCCGCTTGATATTCGTAGGAAGTCCCATACGGTTAATCAGCAACGCGTCAATTGAGGGGCTGCAGATTCCTGTGACGGAAGTAAAAAACAGAGCTCCCAGTTCGCTGCGATCGACCCCGGCATGATGCAACGCGCGGCACAGCGCCTTCTCGCCCAGTTCCTGCCCGACCTGAATCCAGGCATCGTTCGCCTGTCCCCAGGTCTTGATGTCGTGGTACTTCTCCGTGGGCAGCGCCAAATAGCGGCCCTCAACCGCTACATTGCGATGCAAGCGCGCCAGCATGAGCGGGTTGCGCAGCTTCTCGCCCCAGTATCGCTGGAGCTCTTCTAGAAGAACCTTTTGGGAGTAGTAATGTTCGGGGAAGGCACTTGCGGCGCTGGCTATTTTCATTTGTCAGATTCCCGGGTCGCGGCACGGAGTCAGCGCCATCACCTGCCGGACATAACGGCTTATCGATTAGATGGTTTGCCGATCAATGCGGTTGTACCCTCATAATGCCGGCTAGTTTCAATTTTCCCCATGAAATCGCGGGGATTTGTCATTCGATTGTTAAAACAATGGAACGCCAAATGACCGTGAGTCTAGCACAGCCCCCGCGAAACGCTCATAGAACCTTTATCTGGAGCAGTTCGAGCAAGCGCACCCACTCCCGGTTCACGTGCTCCGCATACTGATTCGAAGCAACGTGCCCCGGAGTGTCGAGCTCAACGCTGAACTCTTCGATTGTCCTAAGGAGTGATGACGATTGAGGTCGCGGCGTTACCGACGGAATAAGTCGCCACCGAAGTGAGGGTGCCGGCACTGGGGTCGAGGCTGAAGGGTTGAATCACCGGACTCGACTGGTTGCCGACAAAAATGTAGTTTCCTTTCGGATCGACGCCGATAAAGCTCGGTTGCGCCGCCGACGCGAATGGAGAATTCGTCAGTAGAGTCAGCGATCCATCCGATCCAATCGCATAGGCCGCGATATTCGCGGAGCCCTCGTTGCTCACGTACAAGAATTTTCCCGAGCTCTCGACTGCCACCGAGAGTGGCGCACTGTACGATTCGCCGATCGGGGAACCATTTAGTGGGGTGAGATTTCCATCGCTGCCAATCGAGAATTCCGAAATCGAATTATCCGCGGTGTTCGCGGTGTAGAGATGCGAACCATCGGGAGAAATTGCCAGCCCGTTGGGATTCGTTCCCGACTGAAACGCATTCACAAATGTCAGCGCTCCAGTGGACACCGCCGATACGGACCAGACCTCGATCGTGCCGCCAGTCAATGTGGGACCCAATCCCGTCACGTAGAGAAAGCCGGCGGATGTAACCTTCAAGTTGAGCGGCGACAGTCCGACCGGGAACGGAGAATTTGGCACGGCCGTCAAAGTTCCGCTGCTCGCATCAATCGAGAAAATCGCAATATTGTTGGTACCGGCATTGCCCACGTACAGGAACGTGCCCGCCTGATCGATCGCCAGAATCGTCGGAGTTGGCGCGCCCACCTTGATTCGCGAGCCGCTCTCGGTCAGAACGCCATTCGCCGCAATCGTGAACAACGACACGTCGCCTTCTCCCGAATTCGCCGCATACAGAAACTTTCCGGAAGGATGCATTGCCAGCGACTGGACGGTAGGGCCAGCCGCCACGGGGCTGGTCGAAAGTGCCGTAAGAATTCCTGAGTTCGGGTCTTCCCGATAAGCGAGGATCTGGTTCGCGTTCGGGATAGCCGCGTACACGTAACGGCCCGAACTCGAATTGTTACTGCAACTGACCCACATGATCAGGCTCGCACCAACAAACAACAGAGCCGCTGCTTTCTTTAGCATCCCTGACTCCTGAAGGAATTTTCGAAGCGAAAAATTGGAATCGCTGACCCGCCCGGTCAACTGCGCTGAGATTCATTCCGTCTCAGGCGATTGTGTGTGATCCCCTATCATACGGGACTGGCGCATTTTTCGCAGCCCGTACGCGTCTCCGGTCAAGCTCGGGCGGTCGGATGTCTGGGTATCAAGCCCGCCCTCTATCCGATGCGCTCTTTTCCACGGCAGGTTGTACCAGCGGCCGAACAGGACATTCTGCAGAAGTCTAATGAGCAGGACTCGGCTCGCCGTGCGCCGAGGTATCCGGGAGCCGTTCGTCTTCCCCGCCTCTCAGCCACAAGCGCACACGGTCCAGATAGACATACACGACGGGAGTAGTGAACAGGGTCAGCATCTGGCTGACAATCAATCCGCCGACAATCGTGATGCCCAATGGCCGATGCAGCTCGGAGCCGGTTCCACTGCCGAGCGCCAGAGGGAGTCCGCCCAGCAGCGCCGCCATCGTCGTCATCATGATGGGCCGGAACCGCAGGATGCAGGCGTCGTAGATAGCTTCAGCCGGTCTCTTGCCCTGGTTGCGCTCGACTTCCAGAGCCACGTCGATCATCATGATCGCGTTCTTCTTTACCAGTCCAATCAACAAAATAATGCCGATCATTCCTATCACGTTGAGCTCGTTGTGTGTCAACAGCAGCGCTAGAAGGGCTCCTACGCCCGCGGACGGTATAGTCGACAGGATCGTGATGGGATGAATATAGCTTTCATAAAGCATGCCCAATACGATGTAGACCGTGAGCAAGGCGGTCAGGATCAGAATCTTTTGGCTCGAAAGAGAATCCTGGAATGCTGCCGCGGTTCCCTGAAAACTCGCCTGCACCGTAGGAGGAAATCCGATGGTGCGTTCGGCATTTTCAATGGCTTGCGTTGCTTGTCCCAACGAAACTCCAGGCGCCAAATTGAATGAAATCGTCACCGACGGAACCTGTCCCTGGTGATTGACGGCCAGAGGCGTGTTCGAGGGCTCGTAATGGGTGAATGCCGCCAACGGCACGGGCGTTCCCGCTGTTGAGCGCAAATAAATATTCTGCAGTGACTCTGGTGTCTGCTGAAACTGCGGCGCCACTTCCATGACCACGTGATACTGATTCAATGGCCGGTACATGGTCGAAACCTGCCGCTGCCCAAACGCGTCGTACAGCGCATTGTCGAGAGTCTGGGGCGTGATACCCAATCGGCTGGCAGTATCGCGATCGATCACCAGCTTCGCCTGCAGCCCTTTATCTTGCTGATCCGAGTTCTGGTCGCGCAATTCCGGCAGGGATCGCATCTTCGCCAGCAGCCGCGGCGCCCAGTTGTTCAGCTCATCCAGATTCGCACTCTGCAGCGTGTATTGGTACTGCGCGTTGCCAAAGCGGCCGCCAATCGTCAGGTCCTGCGCCGACTGTAGAATTAACGTCGCCCCGGGAACTACCGCTAATTTGCCGCGCAACCGATTGATCACATCATCGGCCGTGACCAGCTTGCACGATTGCCAGAAATGCTGCTTTTTACAGGCGCCGCGCTGTTCCAGCGGCTTCAGCATCATGAAGAATCGTCCCTGGTTTGCCGCGGTATTTCCCCCGGCAAATCCCACGACCGAATCAACCGCCGGATCTTTCATCACGATGTCGACGTAGCGCTGCATCTTGTCGCTCATCGACTGGAATGAGATGTCCTGTGCAGCCATCACCGCGCCCATGATGCGGCCGGTGTCCTGCTGCGGAAAGAATCCTTTAGGCACGATGTAGTACAGGCAACCACTCAGAACCGCGATCAAAATAGTCGCGATCAATACCGGCAACTCGTGCGCCAGCACCCACTTCAGCGAAACGTTGTAACTGGCCAGCATTTTGTCGAAAAACCATTCACTGCTGCGATAGAAAAGGTTGCGTTTTTCGCTCTTTGGAGGCCGCAGGAACTTCGCGCACATGGTTGGCGTTGTCGTAAGCGACACAACCAGCGAGACCCCGATCGCAATGCTCAACGTCACCGCAAATTCGCGAAACAGCCGTCCCACAATCCCACCCATCAACAATAGTGGAATGAACACCGCGACCAGAGACGTGCTCATCGAAACAACCGTGAATCCAATTTCCGCCGCGCCTTTGAACGCTGCCTGCACCGCATCCATGCCGTGCTCGACGTAGCGCGTGATGTTTTCCAGCACCACGATCGCGTCATCAACCACGAACCCGGTCGAGATCGCCAGTGCCATCAGCGACAGATTGTCCAGGCTGTAATTCAGCAGATACATGCCGCCAAACGTTCCGACCAGAGACAACGGAACAGCAATGCTGGGGATGATCGTGGCCCGTACCGTGCGCAAGAATGCGAACACCACCAGGATCACGAGAATCACCGAAATGATCAAAGTCGTCTCGATGTCTTTTACCGAAGCACGCACTGTCACGGTGCGGTCCATCGCAATGGAAAGATCGATGGCCGGGGAAATCGAGGAACGCAGAAACGGCATCAGCGTCCGAACGCGGTCGACCGTCTCGATAATGTTTGCGCCCGGCTGCCGGAACACGATAATCAGCACGCCCGGCTTTCCATTGGCCAAACCGATGTTGCGGCGATCCGAAACCGAATCCTCGACATCCGCAACGTCGCCCAACCGAACTGGCGCTCCTTTGTTGTACGCCACAATCAGCGGCCGGTACTGATCGGCGGTAAACAACTGGTCGGTGTCGCTGAAGGTATACATTCTCAGGTCGTTCGATACCGCGCCCTTCGGGTGGTTGGCATTGGCCGCATTCAGCGCGTTGCGCACGGTGTCCAAGCCCACACCCAGCTTGTTCAGCAGCGTCGGATTCACTTCCGCCCGCACGGCGGGTTGTGCCGCTCCGCCCACAAACACCTGTCCGACGCCGTCAACCTGCGCCAGCTTCTGCGCCAGAACTGAGTCGGCTGAGTCGTACATCTGAGGCACCGTCATAGTGTCCGATGTCAGCGCCAGAATCAGAATCGGCGCGTCAGCCGGGTTTGACTTGCGATAACTCGGATTGCTTGGCAGATTTGCCGGGAGTTGGCTGCGCGCCGCGTTGATGGACGCCTGCACGTCGCGAGCAGCCGCGTCGATATTGCGGTTTAGATCGAACTGCAGCGTGATGCCCGTCGAGCCCAACTGGCTCGACGAGGTCATCTGGTTCACGCCCGAGATGCGCCCGAATTGCCGCTCCAGTGGCGTGGCCACCGCCGAAGCCATCGTTTGCGGATCGGCGCCAGGCAAGCCCGCGCCCACGCCGATTACCGGGAAATCCACTTTCGGCAACGAAGCCACCGGCAGGAAGTTGAATGCAAGAATCCCTGACAACAGCAACGCCGCCGCCAGCAGCGAGGTCCCGATCGGTCTCCGAATAAATGGACTCGAGATGCTCATCGCTCAGTCCGCAGCGGCCGTTCCTTCATGGGGAATCGGATTGCCGATCCGGTAACGCGAGAATCTTTGCGCCAGGCGATCGAACCACAGGTAGACCACCGGTGTCGTATACAGCGTCAGGAGTTGGCTCAACAGCAATCCGCCAACGATGGTGATGCCCAGCGGACGCCGCAGTTCCGCGCCGGTGCCGGAGCCGAGCGCCAGAGGCAAACCGCCCAGCAGCGCAGCCATCGTCGTCATCATGATCGGGCGGAACCGTAGCAGGCAGGCTTGATAGATCGCTTCCTCGGGCGGCTTGTGTTCTTCGCGCTCTGCTTCAAGCGCAAAGTCGATCATCATGATGGCGTTCTTTTTGACAATGCCGATCAGCAGGATGATGCCGATCAGCGCCACCACCGTCAGGTCGTTCTTGGTCAGCATGAGCGCCAGGATCGCGCCGACGCCCGCCGAGGGCAACGTCGACAAGATGGTGATCGGGTGAATGTAGCTCTCATAGAGCACGCCAAGCACAATGTAAACCGTGATCACCGCCGCCAGAATCAGGAACGGTTCTGTCGAAAGCGAATTCTGAAACGCTGCGGCCGTCCCCTGGAAAGACGCGTGGATACTCGCTGGGATCTGAATTTCGTTTTCCGCCTGCTGAATTGCTTTGGTGGCGTCTCCCAGCGAGGCGCCCGGCGCCAGATTGAACGATAACGTCACCACCGGAAACTGCCCCTGATGATTCACCGCGAGCGATGAACTCCCCGACTGCATCCGCGTGAACGTAGAAATCGGAACCGGAGCACCGCTGGTTGCGACCGTAGCCCCATTTGCAGAGGGAGCGCCGGTATTCGCCGTGACCGTGCTCGGCCGAATATAGATATCGCGAAGATTCTCCGGCGTCTGTGCAAAACTGGGTAGCACCTCCAGAATCACGTGGTACTGATTCAATTGGGTAAACATCGTCGACACCTGCCGCTGGCCGAAAGCGTCATAAAGCGTGTTGTCGATCGCTTGCGGGAAAATTCCCAGTCGCGAAGCCGTGTCCCGATCGATGGTCACATTCGTCCGCAGTCCGTTGTTGAGCTGATCGGTCGCCACATCGGTTAACTCTGGCAGAGTTTTGAGTTTCGCCACCAGCTTCGGCGTCCACTGGGACAATTCCTGGGAGTCGGCATCTTCGATCGAATATTGAAACTGCGTCCGGCTCACGCGATCCTCAACGGTCAAGTCCTGTACCGGCTGCATGTACAGCGTGATGCCTTCGACCTTTGCTAGTTCCGGCTGCAGCCGCCGAATAATGGCCGACGCGTCATCCGACCGCTCGTCTCGCGGCTTCAGGTTGATCTGGATGCGTCCCTGGTTCGGCGTCGTGTTCGTTCCGTCTATGCCGATGAACGACGACAAGCTTTCCACGGCCTTGTCCTGCAGGATGACTTTCGCCAGCGCTTGTTGCCGTTGCGACATCGCGTCGAACGAAATCGAATCCGGCGCATCCGACACGCCCAGAATTACGCCCGTATCCTGCACGGGGAAGAACCCTTTGGGCACGATTACATACAGAACCAACGTCAGCACCAGCGTCGCGAAGGTCACCAAAAGCGTTGCCGTCTGATGCTGCAGAACCAGTTTCACGGTGCGCCCGTAGAACGCGATGATCCGGTTGTAGTAGTCCTCGGTGACCTCGTAGAAGCGTCCCTTTTCGCCTTCTTTGCGATGCTTCAGCAGCTTCGCCGACATCATGGGAGTCAAAGTCAGCGAGACTCCCGCCGAGACAAGAATCGTAACCGCCAACGTCACGGCGAATTCCCGGAACAGGCGTCCCACAATGTCGCCCATGAATAGCAAGGGAATGAGCACGGCAATCAGCGACACGGTCAGCGAAACGATCGTGAACCCGATCTGCCCGGCTCCTTTCAGTGCGGCGTCCAGCGGTGAATCTCCTGCCTCCAGGAACCGGTCGATGTTTTCGATCATGACAATCGCGTCATCGACAACGAAGCCCGTGGAGATTGTCAACGCCATCAGCGTCAGATTGTTCAAGCTGTAGCCGAGCAGGTACATCACGCCGAAAGTCCCGATGAGCGACAGGGGAACTGCGACGCTGGGAATAACCGTCGCCGCGAGATTCCGCAGAAACAGAAACACCACCATCACCACCAGCCCGATGGCCAGCATCAATTCAAACTCAACATCCTTCACCGATGCCCGAATCGTGGTGGTGCGATCCGTGAGAATCTGCACCTTCACCGCCAAGGGTAGCGAAGCCTGCAGTTGCGGCAGCAGCTTCTTGATCCGATCGACCACTCCGATGATGTTTGCGCCCGGCTGCCGCTGGATATTCATGATGACCGCCGGCGTCAGATTCATCCACGCCGCCAGCATGTTGTTCTCGGTGCCGTCGATCACATTCGCGACGTCGCTCACCCGCACCGGGGCGCCGTTGCGATACGCAATGACAATCGGTTTGTACTGGTCGCTGGAGAACAGTTGATCATTCGCACCAATCGTGTAGGACTGCCGCGATCCATCAATCACGCCCTTCGCCTGATCGACGTTCGCTTGCGCCAGGCCGGCCCGCAGGTCCTCCAGGCTCAAACCGTACGAAGCAAGCGCGGTCGGGTTGGCTTGAATGCGTACCGCCGGCTTCTGACCGCCGCTGATGGAAACCAGTCCCACGCCGGGCAATTGCGAAATCTTCTGCGCCAGCGATGTGTCGGCTAAGTCTTCGACCTTCGACAACGGCATCGAGTCGGAAGTGAGTGCCAGCGTCAGGATCGGAGCGTCTGCGGGATTGACCTTGTTGTAGATCGGAGGATTGGGCAAATCCGTGGGAAGGTACGTGGAACCAGAATTGATCGCAGCTTGCACTTGCTGCTCTTCGATGTCGATGTTCTGGTCGATCCCGAACTGCAGCGTGATGATCGAGCTGCCGTAAGAACTCGTCGAGGTCATCTGGCTCAGCCCGGGCACCTGCCCGAATTGCCGCTCCAAAGGCGCCGTCACCGACGATGCCATTACGTCCGGGTCAGCACCCGGATAGAACGTCACCACCTGAATCGTGGGATAGTCGACTTCCGGCAACGCCGACACAGGCAATTGCATGAACGCAACAATGCCTACCAGCAGCACGCCAACCATCAGCAGCGTGGTCGCAACCGGTCGAAGAATGAATAACCGTGAGGGGTTCATGAACCTGAATTATTCGTGTCCGGCGTGTCGTTGTCGGCACTTTGCTTATGCTGGCCCGAGCCGTTCGCTGGTGTGCTGCCGGGTCCCGCGCTCGGACCACCGGCGCGTGGCTCAATGTGGCTGCCTCGTTGCAGTTTGTCTTGTCCGTCAGTCACTACCACATCGCCGGGAGTGAGCCCGCTTGTCACGACGGTCGTGTTGCCTTGAGTCAAAGAAACCGCGACCACTTTATCTTGCACCGTCTTGTCCGAGTTCACGGTGTAAACGAATGTCCCCTGCGGGCCGCGCAGAATGGCTGCAGTGGGCAGCACCGTGCTGTTCTTGCGTGTTTCCAGCAGCAGATTGGCATTCACGAACTGGTTCGGCCAAAGCTGATTGTCCTTGTTGTCGAAGACCGCCTTCAGCTTCGCGGTGCCAGTCGTAGGGTCGATCGTGTTGTCGATGGTCAGCAGCTTGCCGGTGGCCAGCTTCGTCTGGTCATCGCGGCTGAATGCGTCGACCTCCAGTGTTCCCTGCTTCATGTGCTTCGACACGTTCGGCAAAACGTCTTCCGGCAGTGTGAAGATTACCGCGATCGGTTGCAACTGGGTGAGGATCAACATCGGATTTGTATCCGACGCGTGCACGATGTTTCCCGGATCCACCTGGCGCAAACCCACACGACCGTTGAACGGCGCCGTGATGTGGCAATACACGATGTTCAGCTTGGCGTTGTCAATCTGCGCCTGGTCGGTGCGAACCTGTCCGTCGAGTTGGTCAACCAAAGCCTTCTGCGTATCGACCTGCTGCTGCGCGATGCTGCCGGAAGGAATCAGCGAGGTGTATCGGTCAAGGTTCAGCTTGGCATCCCGCAGCGTGGCCTGATCCTTAAACAATGTTGCCTGCATTTGCTCCAACTGCACCTGGTATGGACGGGAGTCGATTTCAATCAGCAGCTCTCCTTGTTTCACGAACTGCCCTTCGGTGAAATTCACCTTCATGATCTGGCCATCGACGCGGCTCTTGATGTTGGCCGTGTTGAAGGCAGTTACCGCGCCCAATCCCGAGAGGTACACGGGGACATCCTGCTGCTGCACGGTTGCGACCGCCACTGACACGGCGCGTGGCGCGGCAGCTTGCGCCTTTTGTTGTTTGGAATCGGCCGCGCTGCTGCAGCCGAATAAAAGGACGGTAGCGCCCGCGATCACAAGTGCCGCAACGGCGCGAAGGAAGTATGTATGTGAATAGACTCGATGGCTCGTATTCAAGAGATCACCCAAGGCCGGCGCTTCAGCACAAAAAGGGCTCCGGCGACCCAACTATTAGACGTACGTATTTTAGGCTCGGTTGCGGCCACTGGCTCCAGGAAGATGGGCAAAATCGCGGTTTTCAGGACCTTGCTTCCGGGCCGGCTCAAGTTGGAACCAGGCCGCAATTCCAACCACTTAGAGCCGCCTCACTAGCATCAACTGTGGAGTTGGTTGAGGTCAATAAGAGCGGTTGAGGTTTTACAATTCTTTACTCCGCTTGACTCAGGCTTTACTGTTCAAGCCTGTTTTAGCGCCGCTGGGCGCTGGATGCTGCGCTTCGTAGGCCGTGATTTCCGACTCGTGTTGCAGGGTCAGTCCGATATCGTCCAGGCCATTCAGCAGGCAGTGCCGCACGAATTCATCCATGGGAAATTTGGCGATGAAATTTCTATCGTCACGCACTTCGCACTTCTCTAGATCGATAGTGAGCTGGTAATCGTCGATTCCCAGGGCGCGTTGCATGATCGCCGCGACTTCGTCATCACTGAGACGCACGGTTAAGAATCCGTTCTTGGTGCTGTTGTTGGCGAAAATGTCGGCGAAGGAGGAAGAGATCACCGCGCGGAACCCAAAGTCAGACAACGCCCACACCGCATGCTCGCGTGAAGAGCCGCAGCCAAAATTCTTGCCCGCGACCAGGATGCTTGCGCCCTCGTAGCGAGGATCATGCAGAATGAAATCCGGATTCTTGTTTCCCTTCGCATCGAAACGCCAATCGTAGAAAAGATACTGTCCGAATCCGGTCTTCTCGATTCGCTTCAAAAACTGCTTGGGAATGATCTGGTCGGTATCGACGTTGACCCGATCCAGCGGCGCCACGCGACCGCGATGTACGGTGAAAGGTTTCATCTTCCGTCTCTATTGAAATTTCCAGTTGCGAATATCGGTGAAGTGTCCGGCAATCGCCGCGGCTGCGGCCATCATGGGACTGACGAGGTGTGTGCGGCCGCCGCGGCCCTGGCGCCCCTCGAAGTTCCGGTTGCTGGTCGACGCGCAGCGCTCGCCTGGCTGAAGAATGTCGGGATTCATGCCCAGGCACATGGAGCATCCTGATTCGCGCCACTCAAAACCGGCGTCCTGGAAAATGCGATGCAAGCCTTCCTGTTCCGCTGCGCGCTTCACCGTCTGCGATCCGGGCACAACCATGGCGCGGACGTTCGGGCTGACGTGATGTCCTTTTGCGACTCGCGCCGCTGCGCGTAAATCCTCAATGCGAGAGTTCGTGCATGAACCGATAAACACGCGATCGATATCGATGTCTTCTATCCTGCATCCAGGTTCGAGCGCCATATATTGCAAGGCCAGTTCGGCCGCACGCCGGTCGGACTCTTCTAAACCCCGGACCTCTGGGACGCGGCCCGTGACGGGAGCGACCATTCCTGGGTTCGTTCCCCAAGTCACGAACGGGCAGAGTTGTGCGGCATCGATCTCAATAACCTTATCGAATTCTGCGTCGGGGTCGCTGGGCAAGCTTCGCCAGTATGCGACCGCCTTCTCCCAATCGGCATCCTTCGGAGCAAAGCGCCGTCCTTTTACATAAGCGATCGTGGTTTCGTCGGGCGCGACCATGCCTGCGCGGGCCCCGGCCTCGATGCTCAT
>Ga0335081_10004871_pt1 | contig 21220 bp, 16 predicted proteins | sample Lox_Sample_35_FD_206713 | JGI IMG/M metagenome (GOLD analysis project Ga0335081, IMG submission 206713) | Soil microbial communities from Loxahatchee National Wildlife Refuge, Florida, United States - Lox_Sample_3.5 | ecosystem: Environmental > Terrestrial > Soil > Wetlands | place: USA... | reverse complement strand
CCAGCCGCTGATCGCGCGTGAGCAATCGTGCATTGAGGGCTTCGGCAAGCGCCACATAGACGGCGTCATAAGCCGTGAAATTGTTCCGCAGTGTCCAAACGCGGGTCAGAAGGAAATCATGAGGGTATCGGCGGATGGGGAAATCGGCAAGATCAGCTAGCGCCTCGGCACCGCGCTGATCGTCGATTTCGCCCATAGCGGCGTAGCGGCGAAGGACCTGCGCCACTTCGACATCAAGGAGATGCGGCGCATGCATCGTTTGCCGTGGCTCCTCGAAGAGGCGCGTTTCCACCGCTTGAGCTGATGGCGTGCGAAGAAGGATTTCCAGCAGGGCCGACGCGTCGATGACGATCATTGCCGATCGCGTTCGGCGCGGACCGCCTCAACCGGCGCAATTGAAGGCACTACCGCGGAGCGATGCTCCAGGCGACTCCGTAACTCTTCGAGCGTCGGCCGCGTGGCAAGCTCCCGAATTTCGCTCAATAAGTAATCGGAAAGCGACATGCCTGCTAATGCCGCACGCGACTTGAGACGGCGGTGGAGCGTTTCAGGGACGTTACGGATTTGAATCATCGTTGACATGTGAAATGCATACAAACATGTGGCGCACATGTCAACGGACAATGTTGGCTTCCAGTTCCTCTCCCACCGCCAACCTTTTTTGGGGCCCTCCCTCCGCCAGCCGCTCAAAGCGCAGTTTCCCGAGCCGAAGCCTATCGGCCATCGGGTACGCGCAACCCGATCCAAGAGTCTCGCACCTGCTGATAATGAACTTGAGGATTGTAAAGCGTTACTGCAGAGCCGAGCCTTTTCATTGAAAGACCGCCGACCGCTGCGAGCAGGGTGTAAGAAGCAACAACGCGGTCATGCTGGGTCGTGACGAGCGCGACGCGGGCGTTCACGAGTTCTTGCTGCGCGTTGAGCACGTCGAGCGTCGTGCGTTCTCCAATGTGTGCTTCCTGGCGCACGCCGTCAAACGCGATCGCGGCGGCAGCTACTTGAGCCTTGGCCGCCTCGATCTGCGCCTTGGCCGCTGTCAGCTGGCTCCAGCTTTGCACCACCGTGGCGCGTGCCTGATCGCGATCGACGTCCAGGCTCAGGCGCTGCTGTCCGAGAGTCTCTTTGGATTGACGTATGACGGCGAACTCGCCGCCGCCTTGATAGATGGGAATGGTCAGCTGACCCGCCGCCGAAGCTGAAAACTGCCTGTTGACGTTATATTCGGGGTTTACGTCCTGCGAGATGGCCGCCGTCAGGCTGAGGCTGGGATAAAGCGAACCTTCATTGATTTTGACCGCCAGTTCGGCGATATCGACGCCGTGCATCTCTGCTAATACCGACGGACTATGATTCTCGCCTTCGGCGATGGCGGCGCTCAAAGTCCCGGGCGACAGATGATCGACAGGAGCGCCTCGCGCGAGCTTGCCCGGAGCGACGCCGATCACCCGACGATAGTTCGCTTGCGATATCGCGTCATTCGATTGCGCGCCAAGGAGCGCGGCGCGTCCGGCGGCGAGCCTCGACTCCGCTTGCGCTATGTCGGTGCGGGTCACCTCGCCCAGTCGAAATCGCTCGCGGGTTTGCCGAAGTTCATCGGTTAAGACCGCGACGTTGCTTCGATTGAGATCGAGGACCGCTTCGTCACGCAGCAAATTCATGTAGGCCGTGGCTGCGTCGAGCAGCACCTGCTGCTCGGTGACCCGAAGTGTTTCGCGCGCACCCATGACTTGGCTTTCAGCCTGACGAACACGATTCGCGGTCTGGAACCCGTCAAAGAGAGTTTGCGTGGCCACTGCTCCGATACCACGCGAGACGTAAGCCTGGTTCGTTTGATTGGTCGCAGGAGGGGTCTGAATCGATGCACCTCCGTTCGGAGTGACGACGCTCGTGTAGTTATAACCGCCATTGGCGGTGATGCTGAGCTTTGGCCGATAACCCGACAACGCTTGGGGTACATTCTCGTCGGTCGCCCGCAACGCGGCACGCTGGGCGTTGAGCGACGGATTGTTCTGATAAGCCTGGACCAGCGCCCATTGGATCGTATCGGCTGAGGCTTCGGACGACGCGGTCCCGAGCAAGCAAGCGGCCGGCAGGATAATTGCGGCGAACCATCGCACGATTTGACGACCCCGACCCGCGTGAGCCATGACGTGCTGGTCCGAAATGCAACGGCGGACATTCGCCGAACGCCGTTAATGGCGGCTGCTCTGAAGGCCGGATGCGATCCATCTCGCGGAACGCGCCAAGAAGGTTTCGCCATTGCTTTTGGCGACCGCGGGAAGAAAGGGATCGGCGAAGTAGCTTGCACCGCCGCTTTGAGCGATCTGGGCGGTTGCGTTGACGACCGCCGGTCCGCCGGCGACGTAGATGAGATCGTTTGGCGAAAGCGCCGGCAAATATTCGGTCGGCTGACCGAATCGGACGGCAGGCGTAACTCCCTGCCGTCTCAGCACGGTTGGAATAATAATGACGTGCGGAAACCGCGCGAGCCTGCACAAGGCGGGGATCATGTAAAGCGAATCGAGATCGCGTGCGCCTACGATCAGAACAAGGTGACGCCGCGGATTTTCTTTGATTGCCGCTTCGGCGATTGCCCAGATCGGGGCAAAGCCGGTGCCGCTCGAGACCAGGACAAAACGCTCGCACTGCTGCGGCCGAAAGTAGGCCGCGCCGAAAGGTCCGGTCAGTTTGACTCGATGACCGCGTTTGATCTTCCTTCCGAGCGCCGACGATACCCGCCCTTTTGCCAGCCGGCGCACGTGAAAGCGTATGAGATTAGGATCGCTCGGCCAGTCGAGCGGCCGTGTCGGGCTATAATAGCGTGGTGGATAACCGCGAAACCGCACGGAAAGATATTGGCCTGGCAAAGGCGTGGGGCCAGGCGGTGCTTCTATGCAAACCTCGAGCACGTCCGGCGCAAGATCGATGACATCGGCGACCGTGGCGGAGTTTTCAGTTACGTGCGGGGTGCGTTCCGCAACAATGTGCAAGTCGGAGATCACGCGGGTCTGGCAGGCGTGGACGACATTCGTGTTTTCGGTCGCGCCTCCGAAACAACGTCCATTAACGACCCGCACCTGGCATGTGCCGCAATATCCCGATCGACAATCATGCGGCAGCTCTATGCCGTTCATGAGCGCGGCATCGAGTAATAAATCTCCGGGTCGTGCCGGCACCGTCTCGCCGTTGATCGTCACCTTGCAGATTTTCGGCATTACTGAACCTCAATGCGTATCGGTCGAACATGGCGGGTGTGCTGGATTTGCGTGTGATCGAATGCCGCCACCCGCATGAAGGTCGCGGTCTTGATCGGCACGTGGTACGGGCTTTGATCCTGCAAACGCCGGGTCACTTCGAGGGCCCATCGCCCCGCGGCCCAGCGCCCCGCGCATGAAACGGCGGCGCGATCACCGGAAAACGTTCCCGTAATGATGACCCCCGGAATGACGGCGCCATCGGGGATAATCCGATCGCGTTCCGACGTATAGGGAACGGAGTCGTCATCGGTCAGATACCACCGCGCCCGTTCGCTTTCGCCATGGTTCGGATCGAGGTCGACGCGGCCAAGTGCGGCCGTCATCGAAGCGAAGTCATTGGGCAAACGGCGCGGCAGCACGCCGTCGGCATAGTCGCCGGGCCGCGTTGTCGTAAAATCTTTTTGATAACCCGCGGTGCCGGGGTCGTGCGCGAATCCGCCGCGATAAGGCGTCAGACCCGCCAACTGCTGTTGTGTCGCTGCAACGGGCTGACCGAAGTAGTCGTCGTCGCAGTGGTTCGACGTGTTGGTGCTGAGTGCCTTCCATTGCCAAACGTCGGCCAACAATCCGCGGCCCATGGTGTAGTGAAACCCGCGCCCGGAGCCCGAAGCTGGCTCGTTCGAAATCGGCCTAACGCCGGCGTGGAACGTGGTATCGCCGGCGAGGATAGTGTCGAGCTGCGTCAGCAGGACCGCGAACTTGTCTTCGTTGTAGGCGTGCTCATCGCCGTTTTCGTAGCCATCGTGGAGCAGCTGCCAGCGTCCGCCCGCCTTTGTCAGTGGCAGTTGTTTCAGCGATCGGCTGGGGTCGTCCCAAATAAACAGAAAATAAGCACGCTGGCCGTCATGCACGGCGCGGATTGAGACCGTCGTTTCACCGGTCCCGCCAAAGTTGCCGCCGCCTTCGGTGCGGACATAGAGCGGCTGGATTCTCTGCCAAATGGGGTCGGACGTTTCGCCGTCGATGACGGGAGCATCCGCCGGGTCTATGCGATAGATGTAAAGCGTATCCACGATCTGTCGCTGAGACGTGACCAGGAGGATCGCGGTCAAACCCGCAGCCATGCACGCGACGACAAACGCGTTTAATGCAAACGTAGTCCGCTTGTTCGCTCCGGCGGGCGGGGGGTTTTCTCGCGTAAACCTCCCGGACGGGGCCGCGGCATCGTCATTTGCAGGCAAGCTCCGCTCTTCAAGCAGTTCTCTGCCGCCGGCCATTACGGATTCTCGGCGCGCGCGCCGGTAGCCGGGAGCCTGCGCGACCGCGTGTTGAGCCGGGACAAGCGGTTGGCCGACGTGCTCATCGAGCAGGGAGAGGACTTCGGCAATCTCGAATGGCGGCGGCTGCGGTGCGAGCCGCCCCGGACGAAAGACCCTTAGGAGCTGGGGCGCACCTCCGTAACGCCACTGTGAAAAAACGTGGAATGCGACGTAGCCCAGAATGAACCACATCCCAAGCCAGTGCGCCTGCACCATCGTGTAAGTGGCGCCGCCGATATACATGAGAATTCCGGTGGCGAGCTCCGACAAGAGGGCCAGAAAAAAGAGCCAATAGAGCGCGATATTGATGCTGCTCCATCTGGCGTGACGGCGGCCCAGCAAACCGCGCAAGCGAACGCGATCGAAGCGAATGCGTGATCCGAGGCGCGCATTCCGGACGTAAACGATGTAAGCGACGCCGGTCGCAATGAGCAGTACCGCGGATTCCAGGTGTTCGGTCCAGACCGCAGCTTTGGGAAGCCAAGCGTCGAGGGCGTCGAGCCAACTGCGACCCGGCGTTTCGGTGGCGATCCGCAAACCGGTCGCAACCGCGACTGTCAGCGATGCTGCGAGCACCAAATGAAGGATGACAGTGCCATAATCGGTCTTTTTTGCCGGACCATTGCGTCCCACTTCACACCCCCAACCAATAAATGCCACGGCGCGTGCACCGTCCCCGCACGCGATCAAACACCCAGCCGAATTCGAAGCCGATCGTCCCCAAATCGGCCTTGCGGGATTTGCTTTGAATTGAATCGCCGAGCGGGCAGACAATTCATCCAGAATTGCCCGGTCTCCAGACTTAGCGAAAATGGAGCGCCAATTAGCCCGGCGGCGTGAGCGCCGAAATGTGTTCGCCTAACCGGTGACGAACAGTTCTCTTGCCATCGTCCCCCTCCTGTTGGTCAAACCCTGTTAGCGAAATCGAAGCAGGGGAGAGGCTGGCGGGGCATTGGGGCCGTGGCTTGATTGAATTGCGAGACGGTTGGGCAGAATGTGTGATCATTCGCAGGAGGAATGATGGCGCTCATTCCGTTCCGCGCAGATTTGTGATCGGCCACTCACATTTCAACCGAAATCATTCGCGTGAACGTGTCCGGTGCACAGGTGATCCATGAAATCTGCATGTCGCGAAGATTAAATCATTGCATTCGCAAGTTTGCGGCGGCCGATCACTTTCCTTGCACGACCGCCAGCGGCGCCGACTTTCTGTCGAAATTCCGTCGGGATTTCGCGGAACCGTCTCGTCGGCGTACGCGAAGCGGGTGCGCCACGAGATGGGTCGTGAAGATTGGGATTCGCGGAGTAGCGTGTGTCTGGTCCCGCGTCTGAAGATATTGTCGGACTCGAGTTGCGTGCGAGTGCGCGGCGGCTGGGCCTCGTCGCCATATTCAGCGGCGTCATCAATCTCCTGATGCTGTCGGGATCGCTGTACATGCTGCAGGTGTATGATCGCGTTCTGCCCAGCCGCAACGTCGCGACACTCGTCGGACTGTCGGCGATGGTGCTTATCGCCTATGCCTTTCAGGCCTATTTTGAGGCTGCACGCTCACGGATGCTGTCGCGCATTGGCACGCTGTTCGACATCGCCCTGCAGAAGCGAATCTATCTGGCGCTGGCAACGCTGCCACTGCGCGGTGCCAAGCCGATGGCTGCGCAGCAGCCGCTGCGCGATCTCGATCAGATCCGTACGTTTATGTCGGGAGTCGGACCCACCGCGTTTCTCGACATGCCGTGGATACCCATTTTTCTCATCGCGCTCTTTGTCTTTCATCCTGCGATCGGCTTGGTCGCCATATTGGGGGCGGTGACGATCATCGCGCTCACGGTGCTCACCGAACGCCGATCGCGCATCGCGGCGAGATTTTCCATGGATAGTGCGGGCCAGCGGCAGGTCTTCGTCGATGCGACCCGCCAAAATGCCGAGATTATTCGCGGCCTTGGCATGACGAGCCGACTGACGGAACGCTGGCTCGAGGCCAACGAACGATTTTTGCGGCAGAATTTCGTTGCCGCCGACGTCTACGCGAACATTGGCGCGATTGCGAAGGTCGTTCGCTACGCCTTGCAGTCGGCAGTCCTCGGCATGGGCGCTTACCTCGTCATCATCGAGCAGGCTTCCGGCGGCATCATGATCGCGTCGTCGATCATGATGGGCCGCGCACTGGCACCGATCGAAATCGCGCTGTCCAATTGGAAGCAGCTGGTTGCGGCTAGGCAAGGAATCGACAGGCTTCGCGATGTTCTGGCGACGGTGGCGGCGCCGGCCGCGCCAGCGGTCGAACTGCCGCGACCGAAAAAAGATCTTTCCCTTGAAAACATAAGCGTTACGATTCCGGGAGGCGCGCAGGCCGTTGTTTCCAATATTTCCTTCAGGCTGACCGCTGGCATGGGCTTGGCGCTGCTGGGAGCGAGTGCCGCGGGCAAGTCCTCGCTTGCAAGAGCCATCGTCGGCATTTGGCCTCCGTCCGAAGGCGTCATTCGCCTCGATGGCGCGGCATTAGACAATTGGGATCCCGACGAGCTGGGACGGCATATCGGCTATCTGCCTCAGGACGTGGCGCTGTTTGACGGCACCGTCGCCGAGAATATTGCGCGGTTTGACACGCACGCGACTTCGGATGCCGTCCTCGGCGCGGCGCGATTTGCCGGCGCGCACGAGATGATTCTGTCTTTGCCCAATGGCTACGCCACCAAGATTGGCGAGCGCGGCTCGTGTCTTTCAGCCGGACAGCGTCAGCGGATCGGACTGGCTCGCGCCTTGTTCGGCGATCCATTCCTTGTCGTGCTCGATGAGCCGAATGCCAATCTCGATCATGATGGCGAAGCCGCCTTGATCAACGCGATTCGAATGTTGCGGAAGAATCAACGCATTGTCGTCATGGTCTCGCATCGCCCCGAGACGCTCGCGGCGCTGGATATGGCGGCTGTGCTGCGCCATGGCTGCATGGTCGCCTTCGCGCCACGCGATGAGTTGTTTGCCCGAGTAGCCCGATCCATGAATGCCAACACGCCGGGTGGATTTAACGCCGCCAAGCCGCACGCGCGTGACTCGCGGACAGCCACGAGGACGACATTATGAATGCCCTGGGCGAGAACGGGCATGATCGCTCGGCCGGCTTGCGTCCCCCGCGGCGCCAAAAGGCCGAGGTCGGGCTTCAGGGCGAGGCGCTGATCTTCGAGTTACAAAGCGTTAGAAGAGCTTTCGAGCGCAACCGGCGAACCACGCCGTGCCAACCGGAGCCGCCTCGCGGGAAAGCAGGCGCCAAACCGGAAGCTATCGTGCGTCAGTTCCCCCGCTTATCGGAGCGGATCGACGGTTTCGACCATAATCTTCTGCGCCAGCCCATTCGCGTTGCTCAAACGACGGCGGAGCGATTCGCCGCCGGGCAGGCAGCAGAGCGGCCGCAAGCGTCCGATCCGACTAAGTTGCGCAAGCGGAAGATTCTCGCTGACTTCGGCAATTATCTGCAAATTCTGCAAGTGCAGATTCGATGGGTCTTTTCCGGGTCCCCGGCGATCGACGAATCCGCGCTGGATTTCAGGGAACAGGTCGTCCGCACCCACGAAGTTCAGTTGAAGGCAGCGTCGCGGGTGCTCATCATCAGTGCCGCGATCGCGGGCGGCTGGGCGACACTCGCGCCTTTGGCCGGTGCAGTCATGCTGCCGGGTACGCTTGTCGTCGAGTCAAGCGTGAAGAAAATTCAGCATCCCACCGGCGGCGTCGTGGCGGAAATCCCTGTCGAGGACGGCATGCATGTAAACGCGGGCGCGCTTCTGCTTCGGCTCGACGACACCCAGCTTGAGGCCAATCAGCGACTGATCGCCGACCAGCTCGATCAGGTCCGCGCACGCACGGCGCGCCTCGTTGCCGAACGAGACGCCGAGGCGACCATTCACGTGCCGCCGCAGCTCGCGGCCCGGCAGAACGATCCCGGCATTGCGCACCTTGTGGCATCCGAGATGTCGCTGTTCGTAGCGCGCGCCAAAGCGCGTCAAGGTCAAAAGGATCTCTACGCCAGCAACATCAAGCAGTTTCAGGAGCAAATCGACGGCCTGAATGGCGAAATACAATCGAAGTCCGCGCAACTGACCCTCATTGCAACCGAGCTTAAGGGTGTTGAAGAGCTTTACAGCAAAAGTCTCGTCCCATTGACCCGATTGACAACGCTGCAGCGCGAATCCGCTCAGCTCGAAGGCGAACGGGCTCAGCTTGCCGCCACAATTGCAGAGACCAACGCCAAAATCGGCCAGGCGCGGCTGCAAATCGTGCAGATCGATCAAAACTTCCGTTCCGAGGTCATGAAAGATCTCCGTGAGGCCCAGGATAAGGAAGCGGAGCTGATGGAGCGAAATGTGGTGGCGAAGGATCAATTGGCTCGGGTGGATGTCCGGGCGCCGACGTCCGGTATTGTTCACCAGTTGGCGGTTCACACCGTCGGTGGCGTGATTCGGGCCGGCGAGGTGATCATGGAAATCGTTCCCGATACCGACGCGCTCGAGATAGAGGGCCACTTGCCGCCTAACGAAATCGATCAGGTCGAACGCGGTCAGCCGGCGTATTTGCGGTTTTCAACGCTTGATCGCCAAACCATGCCGGAAGTGCAGGGCACCGTGACATATATCTCCGCGGACCTAAGCCACGACGAGCGAGGCAGTGTCGGCTTTTACACCGTGAAAGTCGATCTTCCCGAGGGAGAACGCCGTCATCTCGACGGCATGACGTTGATCTCCGGCATGCCGGTGGAGATTTTCCTGCAGACGGGCAGCCGGACGATGCTGAGCTATCTGCTCAAACCGATTACCGACCAAATGCGGCGCATGTTCAAGGAGCCGTAAAGATAAAGGTCTTCCCAACCGATCTCGGTGCAAGCGCCAATGGTGGCGCGTAAGGATTCCCGCATCGTGTTGATGCGAGACTACGCAACGAAATTGCAGCGAGCATATTAAGGCATGTATCGCCGCTGCGACTCCTTGCTGCAGCCATCATTGCGCGCTCGAATGACGCACTCGCGAATTTTTCACGGACGAGGGAGAATCAAGTGAGTACACCCACCACTGTGAGAGATGATGCACTGAATCTTTCGACCGATCTTGCCCAGGCCGGCGCCGTATTTAATGACTCGACGCGCCTTCTCGATGGCGGCCTGTGGAGCACGCCCGCCGACAATAACAATCAAGCCGCCTATCTCGGCCTTTACACCACCGATATTCACGCCGTTCTGGCGGACATCAATGCGGCGCTCGCTGATCCGGGGGCTGCTGCGATCGATGGCACTTCGTACACGCTATCGAGCACGGATAGCTCGGTTCTGATGGAGGTTCAGAGCCAGCTGCAGACCTTGCTCAACGAAGCGCCACACTCGGTCGGCAACTCGCACAGCGCGACGACCGCCCAAGAGCTGATCCAGACCACGCAGACGTCCATTCTTAACGAGATCAACGGTGATTCGGCTCTCGCTACAGCTTTGGACGCCGTTTCGTATGCCAGCGGCACCGGCGCCAACAATGTCGGATTCGAGGCTTTACCGACCGGTTCGGACAATTCCGCCGCGCTCGCAGCAGCAAGGGCGCCGGGTGCGACGTTGCAGGATATCGGCAATGTCTTCAATGCTGCCGCCGATTTGGCTGTCGGTGGGCTCAATCACGCCAACCTGGGCGAATTCAACACCGACATGAAAGCGATTGCGGCCGGCTTGACCAATTTGATCAACGATCCGACCGCGCTGTCGACGATTGAATCGGCGGCCGGAGAAACCGGCAGTGCTGCCGCGCTTACAACGGTCCACCTGGATACTGTTCTCAACCAGATCAATCTGCAGATCAACGACTTCGATCAGAAATACGCCACCGATCCCAACGTCGCGGCGCGTGCCACCAATGACAATCTGCTTGATATCATCGATATCGTTCAGGGCGATGCCGCGTTGAACGCGGCCGCCGGCGGCAACGGAAATCCCGGCGCGGTGGGCGGCTTCGCTGAATTCCCAGCATACCTGAGCGGGACCATCCAGCATTACCAGGACAATCAGGCGCAGACCAACTTCTGGGCGCAGTTCATCGCCGAAGCCAACACCATCAACAATCAACTCAATAATGTCGCGGCGGGGGCAGACACCTCGCCTGGAGATCTTCACGGCCTGATCACCGAGATCCAGAATTATCAGAAGTTCGGCGCCTCCTTCGATGCGAGCCAGGGCGGGGTATTCGGTGCCCGATTCGACAATGAGCTGCTCGGCGGCACTCTTCTTGCCGATACCAATAACGCCGTGCACGGGCTGCAGGGCATTTTGAATGGCGACACCGGAGACGCCTTGGCGGCGGACCAGGCGCAGATCCAGGCGGCCGGGCAAGGTTTTGTCGCTGATGCCGCGGACGTATCCGGAAACAACGTCCCGGTTGGCGGCGGCACCTTCGTCGGCACCTCGACCACCGTCGCCGATGCAACCTCGCCGGCCGGCGTCGCGCAAGGCTCGATTCCGGTTGCAGGCGCGGCATCGGGAGCGACGGGACTACCCATTGCCCAGGGCGGCAGAGGGGGAAACCAAGGAGGTCAGGCTTCGCACGGCCACGACCACGGGCCAGGTGACGTCAGCGCCGGCGAACACCACCAGTTCTCCGTCGTCGTACAGAACCATTTCGAGGTGCTGTGGCATCATGGCTAGCGAATTGAAGCGCGCCGAAAAGCTTCGGCGCGTGGGTATCTCTGGGTAGAGCCCGCTGGAGCGGGATATCGAACCCACGATTTATTGTGCACCTCGCCCCTGTCATTGACAGGGCGAGGTGCAAAGAACGCGCTGCGGAGCAGCGCCATGGGGTTCGAATCCCACTCTCTCCGCCAGCTTTGCCGTTGTCCGGCCCGGAGACACGGGTGACAGAACGTACCTAAGACATGGGTGACAATCTCGAGCCGAACGGATTGTCGATGGCCTGCGAGGTCCGCTACTCCAAGTCGATATAGCCGAGCATGGTGCACGCAGCCGACGCCCCCAAATTCGGTCATCGATTTATTTGATGCCGCGCTCCTAACCGGCGAGCGCTGAGCGCAATCGAACAATAAACCCAAGGCGGCCGCAGGAATTTTCTCTGGAGCGGCGCCGATGCGCTATGGACGCGCGCCGTCGCGGACGATGTAGTTGCTGGCCCGAGCGCAGATGTATTAGTCTCCCTCAAAAGGGGAGGAAACATGATGTGCCATCGTTTTGCCGGAGCCGTTATCGGAATCGTTGCGCTTGGCAGCGTGATACAACCTGCGCTCAGCCAGGAGCCGATCAAGATCGGCGTGATGTTTCCTCTTACCGGGCCGATTTCCGCGCAAGGCGGTCCTGAGCGCGACGCTATCAAGCAAGCCTTCGCCGAGGAAAACGACACGGTCGCGGGACGGAAAATCGAATTACTTTACGAAGACAGCACGGGCCGCCCGGATGTCGGTTTGACCAAGACGAAGGCGCTGGTGGAGCGCGACAAAGTCGATTTGCTGCTGTCGGAACTGGTCAGTTCGGTGGGGGCGGCCATGGCCCCTTACGTGACCGAGCAGAAAATTCCGTGGGTCAGCACTGTCGCGCTCGACAGTCTCACCCGCGCGCAGAAAAGTCCGTACATCTTCCGCTTCGTGCCTTCGACATACCAGTACGCCATGGTTGCCGCCCAGGCGACCCAAAAAATGGGCTGGAAGAAAGTCTACTTTCTCGGGTGGAATGCCCCGCCCGGCCACGAATCCGCGGACGTCGTGAAGAAGCTTTACGGAGCCGATAATCTTGTCGGCGCGCAGTTCTCAAATATCGGGACGTCCGATTACGCGCCTTATCTCACGGCGATGGATGCCGGAAAGGCGAATGGCATGTTCGCCGCCATGTGGGGTGCCGATGCCCCGCGTATGGTCGAGCAATATGCCGAATACGGGCTGAACAAGAAATTGCCGATCTTCGGCATTGCCTCGTTCACCAGCGAGGAATTGCTTGCCGTCATGCCGCCCCAGGCCGCTGGCATCCAGAGCGCCTATACTTATTGCGGCACGCTCGATACGCCGGAAAACAAGAAGTTCGTCGACGGATTCAAGGCGGCGCACAATGGCGCTGTTCCCGGGTCATATTCCTATATGGGATACATGGCTGCAAAAATGGTCATTGCGGCGCTCAAGGAGATCAACGGAAAGGCCGAAGACCACGACGCGTTCATCAACGCGCTGAGCAAGGTCCAGGTCAAAGGCCCGATGGGCATGACGAGCTTTGACGAGCACCATGGCATGGTCGCCGATTTCTATCATCTTACGATCGAGAAAGGCCCGGACGGAAAGCTGCAAAATCGCTGCGGTGAACGAATCGCGCAGGTAAAGGACCCGTACGATCTGTTCCCGTGAGATTCATCCGTCTCGGGGCGCGGTCCGGCGGTTTCCGGACCGCGGAGGACCGCCGACGCGCCATCTTGACGGCGGCGCCTTGTCATCGTTCGGGCTCCAGTCCCGTCCACCGCCGCTCGTGAACGAATAGACCCGTTTCGCCGCCATGACGTTTTGGCTCGTTCAAGCTCTCAATGGCATCTCGTACGGGATGTTATTGTTCCTGTTGGCTTCCGGATTATCCCTGATCTTCGGCGTGATGAAGATCCTCAACCTGACGCATGGATCGTTCTATCTGCTCGGCGGCTATTTTGGGTTGGTCGTGCTCCAGGAAACCGGAAGTTTCGTCCTCGCCGTGCTCGGAGCAAGCCTGGCGATCGCTCTGATTGGCGTCTTTATCGAGCGCTTTTTTCTGAGGCGATTTCACCTTCAGCAATTGCCGCAGGTGCTTGTTACCTTCGGCTTCCTTTTCATATTTTCCGATCTCGCCACTGTGATCTGGGGCGCCAATCCGCAAACTATGCCGCGGCCAGAGCTTTTTGCCGGCTCGCTGCAATTCGGCGGCTTTTATTACCCGACGTACCGGCTCTTCATTATCGGCTTCGGATTATTTGTCGCGGTGTTGCTGTGGTGGCTTCAGGACGGCACCCGCGTCGGCGCAATGCTTCGAGCCAGCGTGGATAACGAGGAGATTGCCCGCGCTTTGGGCATCAATGTCTCGCTTCTCTTCACTCTCGTATTCGGGCTCGGCGCCTTTCTGGCCGCGCTCGGCGGAGTCATGGGCGGCCCAATCCTGGGTGTTTATCCCGGTGCGGACTTTGAGGTTCTGCTTCTCGGATTCGTCGTGGTTATCATCGGCGGGCTTGGCAGCCTCAAAGGTGCGCTCGTCGGCGGACTGGCCGTCGGCTTGCTCGATAATTTCGGCAAGGTGTTCTTTCCCGAACTGGCCTTGTTCACGATTTTTGCTCCGATGGCCCTGATCCTCGCCGTACGGCCTGCCGGCCTGTTCGGGCGCGAATGAGTGCCGCAGGCGCGAAATCCCCGCAGAAGTGGCGCGGTATCGCCGCGCTCTTTCTTGTGGCGGTGATCGTTCTCGCCGTTTTGCCATATCTGCTGTCCACCTATTATCTCGGCTTGGTGAGCCAGATTCTGATCTTTGCCCTGTTTGCCATGAGTCTCGATCTTTTGATCGGCTACGCCGGAATGGCCTCGCTCGGGCATGCGGCATATTTCGGCGTCGCCGCCTATGCCGTCGGGTTGCTCTCCGTGAAGCTGCATTGGAGCGTCTGGTCCGCGCTTCCGGCCGCTCTGATTGTCGTTGCCCTTGTTGCGGCGTTGTTCGGCTTATTGGCGCTGCGGACCCGCGGCAGCTATTTTCTGATGATTACGCTTGCGTTGTCTCAGGTCGCATGGGGCATCGCCTTTGGCTGGCGGTCCCTGACCGGAGGCGACGACGGACTGCCAAACCTACCTCGCCCGGAACTTGCCGCGGACTGGTTCCTTACGGGAGACCGGTCGTTTTATTTCTTTATTGTGCTGCTCGTCGGCCTTGGCATGCTGTTGCTGACCCAGGTCGCCACATCGCCCTTTGGATTTGCACTGCGCGGCATCCGCGAGAGTGAAACGCGCATGCAGGCGCTCGGATATAATGTCTGGCGTTATAAGTTCGCGGCCTTCATCATCGCAGCGGCTTTTGCAGGGCTCGCGGGCGCCCTCTATGCCTATTACAACCGTTTCGTCAGTCCCGATTACCTTGGCGTGTTCCGTTCAGCGGAAGTCTTGCTGATGGTGATCCTGGGCGGTGCGGGCACTTTGATCGGACCCGCAATCGGCGCCGCCGTCATTGTGCTGCTCGAAAACCTGGTTAGTGCCTACACCGAGCGCTGGCTGATCGTGATCGGCATCATCTACATCGTGGTGGCGCTGTTTGCGCCAAATGGCATCATTGGCTTCATCCGCGATCTCCGCGCAAGCCGAGCGAAATCATGACCGCGCTCGCCGTCACCGACATTTCCCGAAACTTCGAGGGCGTCCAGGCCCTGGACAATGTTTCTTTTGAGGTCGCGTCCGGCGAACGTCGCTTGATCATCGGTCCCAACGGGGCAGGCAAAACCACGCTTTTCAATATACTGAGCGGCTCGTTCGCCGCATCGAGCGGCTGGGTCACGCTTTTTGGCCGCGACATCACCCGCTTGCCGGCTTATGCGCGCGCGCGTCTGGGACTTTCACGCACGTTTCAGATAACCAACCTCTTCTTTCAGCTGACGGTCCTGGAAAATATTCTGCTTGCCTTGCAGGCCGGGAAGGGGACAGCTTCACCCGTGCGCCGTCTCCTGCGGGGGGATCGCGCACTGAATGCGCGGGCCGAGGCTTTGCTCGAACATTGGGGACTGAACGAGCTGGCCGGGCATCCCGCCCGGGACATTTCCTATGGCCAGCAGAGGCAATTGGACATTTTGCTGGCCATGGCTGTCGAGCCCAAAGTGCTGCTGCTGGATGAGCCGACAGCCGGCCTGTCTGCCGCCGAAGTTCCGCGCGTCATGGTCGTCCTGCGCGGCCTGCCGCGCGACACGACGGTGCTGATGATCGAGCATGATATGGACGTGGCTTTTGAGCTCGCCGACCGCATCGCCGTTCTGCATCAAGGTCGGCTCCTGGCCGAAGGCGGCGTCGAGGCCATTCGAAACAATCCGCAAGTAGCCGAAATCTATCTCGGGTCCGATTGAGCGCACCGCGATGTTGAGCGTGCAAGACATCCACACTTATTACGGTGACAGCTATATTCTGCAGGGCGTTTCGCTCCAGTTGAACGCTGGGCAGGTGGTCGCTCTCTTGGGCCGCAATGGCGTGGGCAAGACCACTTTAGCCCGTTCCATCATGGGCCTTACGCCCGCCAGACGCGGCAGCATTCTGTTCAAACAGACCGACATTACCCGCTTGCCCGCCTACAGGATCGCGCGGCTGGGCGTCGGCCTGGTGCCGCAAGGGCGGCAAATCTTCCGTTCTCTGTCCGTCAAGGAACATCTGGACGTCATGGCACGCGGGCAGGGCCGCTGGACCCTGGACGCGATCATGGAACTTTTTCCGAACTTGCACGCCCGGTGGCGCAGCCTGGCCGGCAAGCTCAGCGGCGGCGAACAGCAAATGCTTGCGGCGGCCCGGGCGCTGGTCGCCAATCCGGCACTGCTCATCATGGACGAACCGACGGAAGGATTGGCGCCGCTCATGATCCGCGAACTCGGCCGAACGATCGAGGCGCTCAAGCAGGCTGGCACATCAATCCTTTTGATCGAGCAGCAGCTCGCGTTCGCCCTGCGCTACGCGGATACTGTGTTCATCATGAGCAAGGGGCGCATCGTGCACCAGTGCGGTCCGGCGGATCTCGCTTCTGATGTACAGACGAAATCCCGATACCTGGGGGTGTGAGGCATCAGGCGTGCACGTCTCTCTTTGTGCCCAGCCGACCTGCGCGAAGTAATTGACAGCGAGGTTGGAATTTTGCCCAATCTTCTAGAAAAGCAGCGAAGCGGATGGCATTGCATTGTCTCGGTCATCGCTCAGGGGAGGCAACAAACGTGGCGAGTTGGATCGATACTTCGCCCCTTGATCGTCGTCGGATCGCCGAAAGCTGGTTGAGGAAAATCAGCTCTGCACTCGAGGAGAAGCGTTATGCCGCCGCCGCGGCGATGTTTCATCCCGACGGGTATTGGCGCGACCTCCTGACGTTCGAGTGGCTCTTTAAGGTTCTTCATGGGCCCGGCGAAGTGGAAGCCTGGCTGCGCAAGGCGTTCGATGCAAAGCCGGCCGGCAATTTCCGCCTGGAGTTCGACCCCACGGTCGGCGCGATCGGCGAACACCCCGAGACTTTGGAATTCTTCTTCCGTTTCGATACGGCCATCGCTTCCGGCCGCGGCTATGCGCGGCTTGTTCCCGACCCTCATTCTCCGGCGACCGCCAAGGCGTACACGTTCCTGACCGCCATGCAGGAGTTGAAGGCCTTTCCCGAAAGACGGGGAAAGAACCGCCCGCACGACGACCTGCACGTGACTTCGACCCAGACCGAGAATTGGCTGGATCGCCGGCGCGCAGCACGTCAGTTCAAGGGCAAGGACCCCGACGTGGTCGTCATCGGCGGCGGCCAAGCGGGGCTGATGATGGCAGCGCGGCTAGGCCAGCTCGGCGTCGACACGCTCGTCATCGAAAAAACCGAGCATATCGGTGACGTGTGGCGCAACCGCTATCATTCGTTGCAGCTGCACAACGAAATCTGCATGAATCATTTTGCTTATTTGCCGTTTCCCGACACTTGGCCGGTCTTCATTCCCAAGGACAAGCTCGCCGACTGGCTCGCTTTCTATGCCGAGGCAATGGAGCTTAACGTCTGGACCAAGACGACGTTCCGGGGCGGTGAATACAGCGGGTCCGATCGATGCTGGACCGTGCGGCTGCGGACCTCCGAGGGCACCGTGCGGACAATGCGGCCGCGCCATATCGTTCTGGCAGCCGGTGTCAGCGGCCTTCCGAACATTCCGCATATTGATGGGGCGAATGAGTTTGGCGGCCCCATCCTGCATTCGAGCAGCCCGACCGACGGCCTCGACGTGAAGGGAAAGTCGGTGCTGGTCGTCGGCGCCGGCACCAGCGCTCACGATCTCGCGCAAAATCTGCATGTTCGCGGCGCCAATGTCACGATGTTGCAGCGGTCGTCCATAACCGTCGTCAGCCTTTATCCGAGCTCGGTTCGCCCCTACGAACTCTATCGCCAGAACGACGGCGTAAGGCCGATCGACGATACCGATCTCATTGCCGCTTCGGTCCCGTATCCGCTATTCGCGCGATTGCAGCGTCCTGTCAGCCATCAAATGATGGAAGACGACAAGGAGCTGCTCGATGGTCTGCGCAAAGTCGGCTTCCTGCTCGACAATGGCGAAGACGACACGGGCTATTTCCTCAAGCTCCTGCGCTATCAGGCCGGTTATTATTTGAACATCGGCGCGTCCGACCTCATCGTTGCCGGGAAGATAAAGTTGAAGTCCGGGGTGGACATCAAACGGCTCGCGGCGGGAAAAGTCGTTTTCTCCGATGAGAGCGCGATGGATGCCGATATCGTCATTCTCGCCACGGGATATAAACCGCTGCAAGAGGCGGTTCGGTCCATGCTGGGCGACGCCGTTGCCGATCGCGTCGGTCCGATTTGGGGAATTGGCCAGGATGGCGAGCTCAACAATATGTATGGGCAAACGGCGCAGCCGGGGTTTTACGTCACCGGCGGGGGCCTGCCTGGGGCGCGCGCCTATTCACGTTACACCGCTCTCCTGATCAAGGCCGATCTCGAAGGTTTGCGGCCTCACCGGGATCCGTCTCTGCAGACAGCAAACGGATCGGTGGAGCGGCGAGAGCCGGAATACGTGCAGCTGTGACGTGCGTACTTCAGGCAGATGGAATCTCGTTCTCTATAGCAATAACGGCTTATGTGGAGTTACCGATGCGTGACAGGCTTGAACTGCCCCGATTGTCGAAAGCCGAACGTGACAGGCGCTGGTCCACGACACGCGAGCAGATGCGAGCGCGCGGTATCGACTGCCTGGTGCTTTGGGGCTGGCCGGCGATGTGGGATTTCACCACGGCCAACGCCCGCTATCTGAGTCCGATCGGAGGCAACGCGGAAAACAATACACTGATTTTTCCGTTGGCCGGCGAGCCGACGTCGTTCGTGTTTATGCCGACTTTCGTCGAATATTGGAAACGTGCTCAGGATTGGGTGAGCGATGTCCGTAGTCGGCGCGGCACATGGTCGGACACGGTGGTTGCACGGCTCAAGGAAATGGGTCTTGAAAGGGCGACGATCGGCATGGACGGCGTTGCCGGTCCGCTCGATCCCGACGGCTGGCTTCCTTACAGCATATTCGAATCGCTCAAGGCGAGGCTGCCTAATGTTCGTTTTGTCGATCTCGGCGATCTACTGGAGACGACACGATCGATCAAAAGCGACGAGGAAATTGCGCTTCTCGAAAAGGCGTCGGCACTTGGCGACAAGATGCTTCAAGCCTGCAGAGACCGCGCGCGTCCAGGCGTACGCGAATCCGAGGTTTACGGTCACATGATGGAGGCGATGCTGGCGGACGGCGGTGAGGAACCGACATTGTTTCTATGGGCGTGTGATCGCCATCCGTTTCCGCATCCATTTCGGCTTCCGACAACGCGTCCGATGGAACCGCGCGACGTCATCACTTGCGAGATTCATCCAAAGATCGGCGGTTATTTCACCCATGTCGAACGTACCTTCTGCTTAGGCGAGCCGGACAAAGAGCTGCAGCGCATCTATGACGGCTGCGTCGCCGCGTTCCGACGCGGCATGGAGCTGTTCGGCCCGGGGAAATCAATCGTCACGGCGATGAACGAGGTAAAGCGCGTCATCGATGACGCCGGCCTGGGGATATGCGAGACCGGCATTCACGGCCACGGACTGGCGTCCCTCGAATATCCCAGATACCGGTTCCACGCGCTCAAGGCCGATCAGGCCGCACTCGCCACCATTGGCGACCAATTCAAAGCGGGGATGGTGTTCGCCTTCAACATCGATCTATTCGATCCAAAATGGCACGGCGGTCAGACCGGCGCCGTCTTTGCCGACACCGTCGTCATTACCGACAAAGGGGCGCGCTTCCTGCATTCTTTCTCCCAGGACTTGCAGAGAGTCGGCTGAGCAAAGCCATCTCCTTCGCTCAAGCCTTGCATACAGGTGAAGATGCCATGGAACAGCCCGCGGACCGATCTCTCCCAAAGTTTCGGCGCATCGTCACCGGGCACGACGCCAACGGCAAGGCAATGATTTGGCTTGACGGCGATGCGACCAATCACAAGTTTCCCAGCGACAAAATCTCGTCGACATTGATGTGGTCGACCGACCGTGCGCCGACACAAGTATACGGCGACGAGGATGAGGGAAGCCGCATTTTAGGTTCGTCGCCGCCGCAGAACGGCAGCCGTTTCACCATGATGGAGTTTCTGCCAGGCAACGGGGCGCACATGCATCGAACCGATACCGTGGACTATGTGATCTGTATCGCCGGCGAAATAGAGATGTTTGTTGACGATACCCAATACGTCACGCTTCGGGCGGGCGACGTCCTCGTTCAACGCGGCACCTATCACGCCTGGGCAAACCGCAGTGACAAGCCATGCCGATTGGCGGTCGTGCTTTTGGATGCATTGCCCAAGCGCGAGGGTTCCATTTCCGGACTTGTCAGCGCGCGCTAGCCGAGGAATGGCGGAAGTTCCCACAGGAGACGTAAAATGAGCGTCGAGCGTGAGCGCGTCGTCATCGTGACTGGAGGCGCACGCGGGCTCGGACGTGCGATGTCGTTGGGTCTGCTCCGCGGGGGCTTCCGCGTCGTGATCGCACACCTGCCGACAAGCGCCGCGGAAATGCGGGCACTCCACACGCTCGCTACGACAGAAGGATCAGAAAGTCGGCTGTTCTCCGTCGAATGCGACGTGACGCAATGGGAGCAGTGCCGGGACACCGTCGCGAGAACACTCGATCGTTTTGGCGCGCTTCACGGACTCGTCAACAATGCCGGCATCGGAATGCAGGGCATCGGCAACGTCCTGGTCGGTCAACGCAAGCCGTTCTATGACGTCGAGGCGGATGCGTGGCGAAGGGCGGTTGAGTCAATGTCAATGGTTCGTTTTTGATGGCGAAAGCGGTGATGCCGCACTTTATGCAGCAGCGCTGGGGGCGGATCGTCAACATTGAAACCAGCCTCTTCACCATGATGATGGATGGATTTTCGCCCTACGGTCCGTCCAAGGCCGCACTTGAATCGGCAACGGTCATCTGGTCGAAGGATCTTGCGGGAACGGGCGTTACGGTAAATGCCTTAGCTCCGGGTGGTCCCGCAGACACACGAATGATTCCCGAGACGGAAGTTCGTGACCGTTCGACCCTCATCGGCCCGGAAGTCATGGTACCGGCAATCGTGTGGCTCATGTCGCCCCAATCCGATGGGGTCACCGGCCGGCGCATTATTGCCAAGGAGTGGAATGCCGAACGGCTGCGTTCCGAGCCAATCGAGACAATTGGCGTTCCCGCGGGATGGTAGCCGCCTTGAAGACCGGTCCTGATGGCGATGCGCCTACGCCAGACGCGGCTGCTTCGGCTCCCCAATCGATCGCCGGGGCGATACTGAACATTAGTATTGACTAATGCAGCCTGCGTTGATACGTGCGCTTCAATTGCCGGCAATAAGCGCCAACAAGAAACCGGCACACCTTTGCTTTGCTCCGCTTGGTCCCGCAAAACCGGCGCATTCGGATGAACGAGTTCTCTACAAACGCGATCGTCGGCATCGGCGGCTTGGTCA
>Ga0335081_10004869_pt1 | contig 21223 bp, 23 predicted proteins | sample Lox_Sample_35_FD_206713 | JGI IMG/M metagenome (GOLD analysis project Ga0335081, IMG submission 206713) | Soil microbial communities from Loxahatchee National Wildlife Refuge, Florida, United States - Lox_Sample_3.5 | ecosystem: Environmental > Terrestrial > Soil > Wetlands | place: USA... | reverse complement strand
GTTCTGGGTCTGGGTGTTGTTCTGGGTGGTGCTGGCGTTGTTGCCGGCGCCGCTCAGCGCGCCGTTGGCGGCGAACTGGTTGGCGCTGTTGTTACCGCCGGAGATGTTCCCTCCGGCGATGTTGACCGGGACGTTGGCGTTGACCGCCGTCTGGTTGGCGTTTGCCGACGATCCCGCCAGCTGACCGGTGAACGCCTTCTGCCCGCTCAGCTGGGCCTGGCCGGCCGCGCCGCATCCGATCAGGCAGTTGGATCCGGCGTTCTGGGTCTGGGTGTTGTTCTGGGTCGTGTCGGCGTTGTTGCCCGCGCCGCTCAACGCTCCATTAACCGCACCCTGGTTGGCGCTATTCGAGCCGCCCGAGACGCTGCCGCCCGCGATGCTTACCGGGACGTTGGCGTTGACCGCCGTCTGGTTGGCATTCGCCGACGAGAACGCTCCCTGGAGCGTTACCGCGCTCTGCCCGGCGGCCTGGAACTGGCCCGCGCCGCCGCATCCAACCACGCAGTTGGAGCCGGCGGTCTGGGTCTGGGTGTTGTTCTGGGTGGTGCTGGCGTTGTTGCCGGCGCCACTGAGCGCGCCGTTGCCGGCGAACTGGTTGGCGCTGGGATCGCCACCCGAGGGGTCGCCACCTTGCGGCTGCCCGCCTTGCGGCTGTCCGCCCTGCGGCTGTCCGCCCTGGCCGCCCTTCGGCGTCCCGCAGCCACACGGATTGCCACCGTCCGACGGCTGACCGCCCGAGACACTCGACGGTGAGTTGCCGTTCACCGCGGTCTGGTCGGCGTTAGCCGATGATCCGGCCAGCTGGCCGGTCACGGACTTCTGGTCGCTTCCCTGCGCCTGTCCAGCCCCGCCGCCGCCGATCGCCTTGCCGGCGTTGGCCATCTGGGTCTGGGTGTTGTTCTGGGTGGTGTCGGCGTTGTTGCCCGCGCCGCTCACCGCACCATTGACCGCGCCCTGGTTGGCGCTGTTCGAACCGCCGCCGTTCGGCTTGCCGCCCATCGGCGGTCCGCCCTTCGGCGGTCCACCGTTCGGCGTCCCGCAACCGCACGGGTTGCCACCGCCCGACGGATGACCGCCGGACACGCTCACCGGCGCGTTTGTGTTGATGGCAGTCTGCTGGGCGTTCGCGCTCGAGAGCGCGCCCTGCAGAGTCGTCGCGGCTTGACCCGCGAGCTGTGCTTGCCCGAGACCGCCGGCCCCGGGGCTGCCGCCACCGTCGGCCATCGCTGTCGCCGGAACGGCGAACGCGATGACGCTGACGGCAGCAGCAATCAATTTGCATCTCATGCTGCTTCTCTCCTTCGTTGAGTGGATCGCCGCGCTCGTACTGCTGCCCCGAGCAGCGGCGATGACCTGGTCGTGGGTTCACCCAGCGGCACTAACCAGGCCGTTCCAACCTCAGGTCGAGGAGAGCGGATCGCGCTGGGGCGAGCCCCAGGCCTAGGAGCCCCGGCAACAAGGCTCGAAGCATGAATACGCCGACGATCGCGAGCAGAGCTGCCGCGGTCGCGCCGGCCGCCCCGCCACCGGTTCCGGCGGCACTACCCTCGGCGCCGCCCGGCGGCAGGATGGCCAAGACCGGCGGCACCACCTGCGAGGTGGTCACCGCGCTCGTGCGGCGGGACGGAAGCTCGACGTGACGACTGCCACGCCAATTCCGTCGGATATAAGCGTGGTGCGCTGGAGCGGTCGCGGCGTGGTTCCGATTACCGCTCACGCCCTGCGCAACGAGTGGAACCGGCGACCGAGCTCGGCCAAAGGCGAACAGGCTGCGACGCGGAACCGGCGGCGGTCCTTCGCGGCGAAGCCCCCTCTGCCCGGCCCGGTGCCCCTTCGGACGCGAGACGCGATGTGCGCTCGCCTGCCCACCGAGGGACGAGCCGGACCGGGCTGGAGCGGGCGGATTCGGCCGTTTGCCCGTCGTGCGTACCGAGACTGCTGGCACGGAAACTGTTGGCGTTGGGATTGCGCCGGCCGGCTGGGGCGTCGGCCGCGCCGCCACGGCCGCCGCCGCCGCGGAATTGACCACGGATGCGGCAGCCGTCGACGGCACGGCCGGCGTGGGCTGGGGGGGCGCTGAGATCTCTACAGGGGGAGGGGATGGTGCCGCGGGGACAGCAGACGACGACGGCACCCGTGCAAGTGCGTCGGCCACGGCAGCCTGTGCTGGCGCCGGAACGACCGAGCTGAGCTGGCTCAGACCGCCATAGCCGGGGCCGGAAGCCTCCGCGCCTGCCGGGGCGATGAGCGCCAGCGTGAGGAGTGCCACGGTGAGCACCCCGCACAACCCCCGAAACTTGGTAACCAGATGATCAGCCATGATCAGGTTCTGCGACTTAATGTGAGCCGAGAACCGTGATTCGATCCCAAAAAAGGGTCGGTATCCCGTGCTATCTCTGGTACTTTCACGGTGGTATCAGTCGCGAAGGGGCGAAGGCGACATCGGTCGGAACGCTCATGTCCGGGGCGCGATAGCGCCGCAATCCAGCCGAAACGGGTCGGAGCTTCGCGATGCCCAGCGCCAGGAGCTCGTCCGGTCGCATCTGCCGTTGGTCCGCGCGATGGCACGCCGCTACGCGGGTCGCGGCGAGGAGGTTGATGACCTCGTCCAGGCCGGGTCGGTCGGCCTGGTCAAGGCTTCAACCCGCTTCGACCCGAGCCGAGGGGTCGCGTTCGCGACCTTCGTCGCGCCCGCCGTCGAAGGTGAGATCCGCCGGCATCTCCGCGAGCGCGCTCCCGGGGTGCGGCTACCCCGCGACATCCAGCGCATGAGCACCGAGCTTCGACGCACACGCGACGAGCTCGCCGCTTCTCTTGGACGCGCGCCTGAGGTCGCCGAGGTCGCGGCGGCGCTGGACGCCGACGTGAGCGAGGTCGAACGTTTGATCGCCGCCGACCGCGCCCGAAATCCGGTGCCGCTGAGCGCGTCACAAACCGAAGTCGACCAGTCCGGCGAGCCCGATGCCCTCGCCGAAACCGAATACCGCGTCCTGCTCAAAGGCAGTCTTAGGGCCCTCGACGACCGGGAGCGCCGGATCGTCTTCCTCCGGTTCCATGCCGACATGACCGAGGCGCGGATCGCGCGAGCGATGGGCATCTCCCAGGCGCACGTCTCGCGACTCCTCGACGGCGCCCTGACAAAGCTGCGGGCAGAGCTCGACTCGACGGGGCGCGATACCACCAAGTCTCGGGCGGTATCACGTCCCAAAACACCCGCAATTGCGGACGTGGCCCCTAAAATCTCGGCGGTGGGCGCGGACGAGGGGAGCAAGGCTCAGGAGAAGAAGGCAGCGGGTTACAGCGGCCGCTTCCTCGTCCGGATGCCGAGCGAGCTCCATGAGCAGCTCGCGCAGACGGCCGAGCGCGAGCAGGTGAGCCTGAACCGATATGTCACCGACACCCTGTCGAGCTCGGTCGGACTGAACGGATCGGACGCCCGGGCTCGCAAGGAACCGTCCAGCGGCGTCCGGCCGCGAACGCTCCGCATGGCCCTTGTGACAAACCTGGCGGTCGTGGTGCTCGCGGGTATCGTCGCGGTCGTTTTGCTGGTGCTCGCGCTGCAGCGCGGGATCTGACCCCGTCTGCAAGCCGCCGGTCGCGGTGAAGGATCGTCGCCCGCGAGGGCGAACCCGCCCACGTGCGCAACGGAACACTCCACGGGGTGATCGAGTCCTTCGCGGCCGAAGCGGCGATGGCGCTGTGCGCGGAGACCGCGTCCGGCGCCGAGATCCCGTTCGAGCTCGTCGACGCGGCCGCTGGCCCGCGCGGGCGCGTGCCGCTGTACTGCTACCGCCCGCTCACTGGTTCGTTCATCCATGAACGGCTCGGCATGCTGTCGGCCCTTCCGACGTACGCGCCCGCGGTGCGGACGCTGAGCGGGCTCGAGGGCCTCGAGGCCTACCTGCGCCAGCGCGGCGAGTCGCGCATCCCGTCCGAGCGCCGCGAATGCGCCGGCGCAACGCTTCGCACCTTCCTGTCGGTGGTGTACGCCGACCGGGGTGACTTTGAATTTGATGAGGAGCGGTTCGAGCAGGCTTATGACGAGCTCGAACTGTCGCTGTATGAGGGTCGCGCGATGACCACGGTGGTGGCGCCGTTGCTCGGAATCGGGCTCGACGACGGCACCACCGAGATCGCGCTCGGCGACGGGCTCGCGCTCGTCCGGGGGAACACCCTCGACGATGCGCCGCCGGACGCTGTCTGGGGAGACGGCGATGAGCCCCACGTGCTGATCGTGCTGACGGTTACCCAGGATCGCGCCGCGCCCGCGCCGGTGTCGGTCGCGCGCGTCCGCTTCCGCCGCACGCTCACCGCGCTCCGGCTGTTCGAACGCGGCGGATTCGCGCTCGGGCCGGTCGCGTGGTCGCGCATCGACGCCGGCAGCTGGCGCTCAGCGCCGCTCGGCGGCAGCGGCCGGCCGCGCTTGACCGCGCGGATCCCGGCCGAGCAGGAGGACGAGCTGCGGGCATTCTGCAATCTGGTCGCGCGCCGGACGCCCCGAGGCGGCGAGATCGCCTGGGCGCTGTCCCGGTTCGAGATGGGCTGCGAACGGCTCGCGCCGTTCGAGGCGCTTACCGATTACCTGTTGGCGCTGCGGGCGCTGCTCGAGCCCGAAGGCGCGTCGAGTGGACGCCTGGCCGGGCGCCTGGCCGCGATCTGCGCGAAACCCGAGGATCGCGCGGCGGCGGCCGAGCGGATCGCACATGCGATCTCGCTCGAGCGCGCGGTGATCACCGGCATCGCGCCGGCCGACACCGGGGTCGATGCCCTCGTCGAGGAGCTGTCGGAGATGCTGCGCGCGCTGCTCAGAGACGTGCTCTGCGGCCACCTCGAGGCCGACCTGTGCGCGTTGGCCGACGAGCTGCTGGCACCCGCGTAGCACGAGCACTCTCGCTAGGCTTGGACAAGACCGCTCCCTACTCGGCCCGGTGACGGGTCGGGATTGTCCTGCCGCCAGGCTCGACAACATAAGTCCTGGGGCTCTAATGCAGTTAGGGGGAGCGCGATCGCAGTGGCGAGCGGGCATCGAGCCCGCTCGTGCTGTTTGTGGGGTTATGCTGGCAATGTGCCGCCGGTAATCGCGCCCAACGTGCACCCGCGCTGCGTGAACGCGCCGCGGATCAACGACGACGGGTTCGAAGAGCTCTGCCACCTGGTGACCGAGGAGGACCCGGACACCGCATTGTGCGGCAAGGACGTGACCGGTTATCCATGGGACCCGCCGTGGCCCCGGTGCGAGGCCTGCCTCGCCGTTGCCAGAGGAGACATGAACTGAGCGACTACGAGCTGACCTGCGTCGTCGAGATCCCGAAGGGCAGCCGCAACAAGTACGAGTACGACCCGAAGCTCGGGGGCATCAAGCTCGACCGGTTCATCTCGGCGTCGGTCGTGTACCCGACCGACTACGGTTTCGTGCCGGACACGCTCGCCCCCGACGGCGACCCACTCGATGTGCTCCTGTGCGTCTCCGAGCCGACGTTTCCCGGGTGCATCGTGGTGGCGAAGGCGGTCGGGCTGTTCAAGATGTCCGACGAGAAGGGCCCCGACGACCATGTGGTCTGCGTCCCGTGCGGCGATCCGGGCTGGCAGGACTACGAGGACGTCGACGACCTGCCGCGCTTTCTCCGCGCCGAGATCTCCCACTTCTTCGCGGTTTACAAGGACATCGACGAGGGTCGTTACTCGAAGGTCGGCGGCTGGGCCGGCCGGGACGCCGCGCTCAAGACGATCAAGAAGGCGCGTCGGGCGTTCGAGACTCGCGGGAACTAGCGGTTTCGCGCTCGGGAGAAGTAGCGGCCGCGCGCTCGCGCCGCTCCTTGCGCCAGCGCCACACGTGACGGCCGATGAAGGCCAGGATCACCAGCCCGACGAGGGCTCCGAAGTAGGCCTCGTACTTCGTCGCCGTCCGGTAGATCGTGTCGATGTTGCTTCCCGAGAAGTAGCCGATCGAGACCCAGACGCCGACCCACAGCGCGGCCCCGAGCGCGTTGAACGGAACGAACTTCTTCCAGTGCATGCCGGTGATGCCGGCGATGATCCCGTTGGCCTGGCGCAGCCCCTCGACGAAGCGGGCGATCACGATCACCTTGCCGCCGTGCCGGTCGAAGAAGTCCGCGGTCTTGTCGAGGCGCGCCGGTGTGAGCAGGATGTACTTGCCGTAGCGCTCGGCCAGCGGCCGGCCACCGAAGTGCCCGATCCCGAACCCGACGTTGTCCCCGAGGATCGCGGCGACGAACCCGATCAGGGCCACGAGCCAGATGTTCAGGCGCCCCGTGCCGGCGTAGATCGCCGAGACGATCAGCACGGTCTCTCCGGGGACCGGCACGCCGAAGTCCTCGAGGAAGATTAACCCGAGCGCGAGGTAACCGAAGCGGTTGAGCGTCGGCTCGAGGCTGTGGAGGACACCCGGGAGGTGCCCAGGCTCAGTGGAGGCTGCCAGAAGCGCGACGAGCACGGTAGGTGGCACCCTACCCGCGCTCTCTAGGATGATCGCGATATGAGTGTGCTTAGGCTCACCTCGCTGTCGCACGGCGCCGGCTGCGCGTGCAAGGTGCCGGCGGCGCTGCTCGCGCCAATCGTGGCCGCGCTGCCGCGCTCATCCGATCCCAATCTGCTGGTGGGAACTCAGACCAGCGACGACGCCGGCGTCTACCGGCTGCGCGACGACCTCGCGCTCGTCCAGACCGTGGACTTCTTCACTCCGATCGTCGATGACCCGTACGACTTCGGCCGGATCGCGGCCACCAACGCGCTGTCCGACGTGTACGCGATGGGCGGCCGCCCGGTGAGCGCTCTCAACCTGGTCGCGTGGTCGGTCGCGGCGCTCGGGGCCGAGCTGCTCGGCGAGGTGCTGCGCGGGGGCGCCGACGTGGCCGAGGCTGCCGGGGTGGCGATCGTCGGCGGCCACACGATCGACGACCCAGAGCCGAAATACGGCATGGCGGTGACCGGGGTGATCGACCCGAGCGACGTGATCACCAACGCGCGGGGTCGCTCGGGTGACGCGCTCGTCCTGACCAAGCCGGTCGGCGCCGGCGCCGTCACGACGTCGTTGAAGAAGGGGCTCGCGTCGGACGAGGCGCTGGCGGCCGCGGTGGAGGTGATGACCACGCTGAACGCGGACGCGGCGGTCGCGGCGCGCGCGGCTGGGGTCCAGGCGATGACCGACGTGACCGGGTTCGGGCTGCTCGGCCATCTCCACGAGCTGGCGCTCGCGAGCGGAGTGTCAGCGGTCGTTGACGCGGCTTCGGTCCCGGCGATCCCGGGCGCGCTCGAGCTGCTCGAAGACGATCGCGCGGTCGCGGGCGGAAGCGCCAACAACCGCCGATACGCCGAGGAGTTCGCGTCGTTCGACGACGGCGTCGACGAGGTCCGCCGACGCCTCGTGACCGACGCGATGACATCCGGCGGGCTGCTCGTGGCGGTCGACCCAGCCCGTGCCGGAGAAATAACCGGCGCGATCATCGGCCGCCTCGTAGACGGCGAGCCCGGCGCGATCAGCGTGCGCTAAGCACCCGCCCGCTCGAGATCCTCGCGCGAGGCGACGCCGAGCAGCCGGCCCTCGGGAGTCGTCACGATCGCCCAGCGGAGGTCCTTCTCGGCCAGATGTTTGGCCACGGTCTCGACGGAATGGTGCGGACGGAACGTCTTTGGCCCGGGTTCCGCGACGTCCCAGACAGACTCCTCCGAAGCCGGTGCGAGCGCGCTTGCCGGGACGCGCCCCAACACGGTGCCGTCACCGCTCGTCAAGACGGCGAACGGGTAGGGCGAGCCTTCAATCAACTTCAACACGGCGGCCGCGCGATCGATCGGCGCGCAGCGGATGGCGTCGTCGCGCATGACCCGGCCCACCGTCGGAGCGTATGCCCTCTCGCCCTCGACCTCGAGGTTGTGGGCGAGCCAATCCACCTTCCCCGGCACGTAGTCGTACACGTCGGTGAAACCGAACGTTTCGAGCCGGCACGCGGCTCGTGGACTGAGGTCTCAGAGCGAGTCCCAGCAGTACACGACGACCGGGCGCTCCCGGTCGAGCACGGTCACCGCCTGCGCATCGAGCCGGCGCAGCGGCAGATTGATCGCCCCGGGAAGATGCACGGGGGCGTAGTCGTCTTCGGGCAATACCTCGACCACCTGCGCGCCTGAGCCGATCAGCTCCTCCAGTTGCTCGAGGTAGATCGGCGTTGCCATTCCGCTGTCACGGTAGCTGAGCGATGGCGTCCGCCAGAACCGCCCGCGTGGCCTCGAGCGCCTGCGGGATCACGTTTGTATCCGCCAGCAGCGGCATGAAGTTCGTGTCGCCGTTCCAGCGCGGTACGACGTGGAGGTGGAGGTGATCAGCGATGCCCGCCCCCGCGACCTTGCCCAGGTTGAGACCGGTGTTGAAGCCATCCGGTTTCATCGCCGCCCGGATCGCGAGGATCGACCGGCGGGCGAGGCGCATGGTGTCGAGCATCTCGTCCTCGTTGAGCTCCTCGAGCGTGGCGACGTGCCGGATCGGCGCCACCATCACGTGCCCGGGGGCGTACGGGTACGCGTTCAGGATCGTGATGCAGTGCTCGGTGCGGTCGATCGGCGCGTGCGCCGGATCGGTGTTCTGCGATGAGGCGGCGGCGCAGAAGATGCACTCCCCGTCCTTGGGGCCAGTGACGTACTCGATCCGCCAGGGCGCCCACAGTGGCCGATCGGTCATGACGGGGCAGCGTACCGGCGCGCGGCGTGGGAGCCTTCGCTCGTGTTCCACGTCGAGCTGCGCCAGTTCCCCCACCAGACACGCGCGTTCAACCTCAGCCGCGAGGAGCTCGATGCGCGGATCGTGGACCCGTGGATGGCGGGCGAGGCGATCGAGATGGACGACTACCGGTGGCTGCCCGACCGGGCCACGCTCACGATCTACGAGGGGCCGCTGCTCGGCATGGCCGACATGGGGCTTGGACGGGGGTGGCAGAACGTGACCCGCAGGGGGAGGGACGTCACGCAGGAAGTGCTGATCGAGGCGCGTAACGAGGGTGGTGAGCTGCCCACGGCCGACGACTTCAAGGCCGAGGTCGCCGCCCGGTCGGCGGCAGGGGCGATCGCGATGTCCGGACTCGTCGAGCTCGCGGCGGAGTGGTATCCCCAGTCACGGGTCAGCGAGCGGATCGCGTTGTGCGAGCAGGCCGTGTGGGAGCTGCTCCACTCGGTGCCGGTGACGCTTTCCCGTCGCGGTCAGCCGGTGCCGGCGTACGAGTGGCAGGCGGTGCTGCTGACGTGGGCGACGTGGACCGACGACGGCCCCGACGCGGTGTCGCTCGGACCCCTCTGAGCGCTTTGACCGAGCCCCGTGTAGGCGCCGGCGATGCGGGTTAACCGCTCACTCGCCGCCCGCCCCGCGGTGAACGTGGGTTCATCCACCTACCGTGTGGCTAACTGCGCAGTCGACCGACGGCGCCGGCCGAGTGTCTGGCTAGCCACACTCGCCGCTTAGGCGACCAGGTCGTCGATGAGGCGCTCGCGTTCGGCGGCCGACGCGAACAGATATCGGTGAATACGCGCAAGGCCCTCGATGTCATGGACGTCATCGTCGAGCTGGGGGACGAGCAGGAGGCGCTGGTCGTCCAGGTGGGACGTGAGGCGCGCGAGGTTGCGGTCGTCACGCATGGCGAGCACGTGGTAGTCGCGGAAGTTCTCGGCCACGCGCGCGGCGAGCGGGGCGGGGAGCGTCCTGACGAGCGACCGCCTGACCTCGCGCGGCTCGCGGTCGCCGAGCAGGTCGTGGTGGACGCGGTTGACGATCACGCCGGCGAAGGGGAGCCCGTCGTTCGCGAGTCGCTGGCCGAACCAGATCGCCTCGTCGATCGGCTCGGCCGCGGCCGAGGTGACGAGCACGAACGCGGTCGTGTCCGCCCGGAGCAGCTGCTCGACCTGGGCCGCGCGCTGGCTGAAATCGACCGTCATGTCCCCGAGGAGCTGGAAGAACACGGTCAGGTCGGTGATCAGGTCGATCCCGGTGATCTTGCGAAGGCCGCCGAGCAGCGGCATCGCGCCCCGGCCGAGGGTGCGGAAGCCGAGCCCGGTGGGCTTCATGAACGCCTTGAGCGCGCGCCCCTCGAGGAACGAGTTGATCCGGTTCGGGGCGTCGAGGAACTCGAGCGCGTTGCGGGACGGCGGCGTGTCGAGTACGAGCACGTCGAACTGGTGCTCCTGGTCGAGTTCGTACAGCTTGGCGATCGCGGTCAGCTCCTGGGAGCCCGAGACCGCGGTCGACAGCTCGCGGTACACGCGGTTGGCTTTGATCTCCTCGGCCCGGCCCGGGTCCGGCGCGATCCGCTCGATGAGCTCGTCGAACGTCCGCTTGGGGTCGAGCATCATCGCCCACAGCTCGCCTCGGACCTCGATCGGACCGGTCGCCAGGCGCTCCGGATCGACGCGACGCGGTTCGTTCTCGAGCTGTTCGAGCCCGAGCGCGTTGGCCAGCCGGTTGGCGGGGTCGATCGTCACGACCGCGACCTTTGCGCCGCGAGCGGCCATCCCGAGCGCGACCGCGGCCGACGTCGTCGTCTTGCCGACGCCCCCCGACCCGCAGCACACGCACACGCGCTTGCCGTCGAGCATCTCGGCGACGTTCACAGCGCGGTCTCCAGCGCGCCGGCGAGCTCCTCGAGCTCGGACAGGCCGAGGTGATCGGCGAACACGTACGGAAGCTCTACCAGGCGGCCGTCGACATGGTCGCGGAGGCGATCGCGCTGCTCGCGCTGGGTGGCCGCCCGGGCGTGCTCGGACAGCGCCGCCCTCAACGCCGACCGTGCCAGCGGCGACCGGGTTCGTGCGAGAGCGCTGTCCAGTTCGGCGATCTCATCGGCGTCGAACCGCGCCGGGTACAACGCGTTGACGACCACGAGGTCGAGCGCCAGCTCGTCGCGCGCGAGCTCGCCGGCCAGCGTCAACGTCTCGTTGATCGGCATCTCCTCGGGGGTGGCGACCGCGATCACGCCGGTGAAGTCGCGGTCGGCGATCGTGTTGGCGATCGTCTGGCCCTGGTGGGCGATCGGGCCGACGCGGGCGATTTCTGCGAACGTCCTCGGCGTCCGCAACAGTCCGACTCCGTGCCCGGTGGCGGGCGCGTCGACGATCACCAGGTCGTACGGGGCGGCGCCGCGGGTCCGGCGGTCGAGCTGGGCGAGCTCCCAGACCTTGCCGATGCTGAGGAGCTCGCGCATGCCGGGGGTGGCCATCGCGAACGCCTGAAAGAGGCGGCTCGAGCCGAGCATCTGTCCGAACGGCCCGGCCTTGACTCGCAGGTACTCCTCCATCGCGTGCTGGGGGTCGATCGAGATCGTGAACAGGCCGGGGGCCAGCTCGAGCTCGCGGAACTGCTCGCCGGCGCTGTTTTCGGCGAACACCCCTTGGACACGTTCCTGGCTGGCGAGCTCGGCGACGATCGTCCGCAGACCCTGCCGGGCGGCGAGCAGCCCGAGCGCGGTGGCGACCGTCGACTTGCCGACGCCGCCCTTTCCGGTGACGAACACGAGGCGTTTGTCGAGGAGCGTGGGCACCGCACCCGAAAATAGCGGGGCAATCTCGGAGGATTCCGCCCGGCTTCTTCGAATACTCCGGTCGATATGAGCCACGTGATCGCGTTCGCCAACCAGAAGGGCGGCGTCGCCAAGACCACCACGACGCTCAACCTCGCGGTGGCGTTCGCCGAGGAAGGGCATCGGGTCCTGTGCGTCGACATGGATCCCCAGGGCAACCTGACGATGTCACAGGGGATCGATCCGGACACCCTTGAGAAGTCGATGTACGACGTTCTTGTTCACCACATCTCGATCCGCGAGGTGATCCGCAAGCGCGAGGTCGACGTGGCGTGCTCGTCGATCGACCTGGCCGGCGCGGAGATCGCGATGTCGACGATGATCGGCCGCGAGCGGTCGCTGCAGAAGGCTTTGAAGCCGGTCGAGGATGACTACGACTTCGTGTTCATCGACACGCCGCCCAGCCTCGGGCTGCTGACGATCAACGCGCTCACGGCCGCGCAGAAAGTAATCGTCCCCGTGCAGTGCGAATATCTGTCGATGCGCGGCCTGATCCAGCTCCAGAACACGCTGGCGATGATCCGCGAGAACCTGAACCCGGACGTCGACATCGAGGGAATCTTGCCGACGCTCGTCGACACGCGAACGCTGCACGCCAAGGAGGCGATCGAGCTGCTGGAAGAGAACTTCGGGGATCGAGTTTTTGCCTCGCGGATCCGTAAGACCATCCGCTTTGCCGAGGCTCCTGTGAAAGGGATGTCAGTCCTGAAGTACGATCCCGACGGTCTGGCCGCCCACGCCTATCGGCAGCTCGCGAAGGAGGTCCTGTCTCATGCCAACCGGTAAGCGCGCGAGTATGCGCGAAGGACCCCTCGCCGCCCTCTTTCGGAAGACGGCGCAGGATGTGGACGACGGAAGTGGCGCTCAGGAGCGCGCGCCGGTGGCGCCTGGAGCTCCCGAGTCGGCCGCCAGCGAGGAGCGCGACGGGCCGCCGGCTGAGGAGCCCGCATCTCCACCCGCTGTGCCTGAGGTCGACGAGGAGCCGCGGATCCCGCTTCCGCACGAGCGCCTCCGCCACGCCTTCTCCGCCGATATCCCTGAGAACCTGCTCGAGCGTCCGAGAGCCCCCGAGCCGGTTGCGCCCGAGCCGGTGGCATCGCAGCCCGCGCATGACGTGTACGCCCGAGTGACCCGGGACGAGCCAGTCCCCGAGCCGAGCGCCGGCGGTCCGGTCTTGCGCGTGGTCGGCGTCGGCGGCGCCGGCGTCAACGCGATCAACCGGATGGTCGAGGCCGAGATCGAGGGCATCGAGTTCCTTGCCATCAACACCGACCTGCAGTCGCTTCAGCAGTCCTCAGCGCACGAGACGCTCCACATCGGCGACTCGATCACTCACGGGCTCGGGTCAGGGTCGAATCCGGAGCTCGGCCGTGCCGCGGCGCGCGACGAGTACGACCGGATCAAGGCGATGCTCCGCGGCTCCGACATGGTGTTCATCGCCGCCGGCGCCGGCGGCGGAACCGGCACGGGCGCCGCGCCGATCGTCGCCCAGATCGCCCGCGAGCTCGGTGCGCTCACGGTCGGGATCGTCACGCGTCCGTTCCAGTTCGAGGGCTCGCGCCGGCGTGACCAGGCCGAGACTGGGATCTCCGACCTGGCCGAAGAGGTCGACACGCTGATCGTCGTCCCCAACAACCGCCTGCTGTCCGTGCTCGATCGCAACGTGTCGATGGTCGAGGCCTTCCGTGTCGCCGACGACGTCCTGCGCCAGGGCGTCCAGGGGATCTCGGATCTGGTGACGCTCCCGGGTCTGATCAACCTCGACTTCGCGGATGTGCGCACGATCATGTCCGGAGCCGGCACGGCACTGCTCGGAATCGGGATGGGCACCGGCGAGCGGCGCGCGATCGAGGCTGCCGAGCGGGCCGTGTCCTCGCCGCTGCTCGAGACCAGCATGGAGGGTGCGCGCTCGATCCTCCTGTCGATCACCGGAGGCCCGGATCTCTCGCTGTGGGAGGTCAACGAGTCGGCCAAGGCCGTGGCCGAGGCCGCGCACCCCGACGCGAACATCATCTTCGGCGCGATGGTCGACGAGAAGCTCGCTGATCACGTGTGGGTGACGGTGATCGCCACCGGGTACGGCGATTCGCGTTTGCGGCGCCCGGATGCGGGGCGGGTCTCTGCGCCCGAGCGTGGACCGTCGCTGCGCGAGCCGGTGGGCGAGCCGCGCGTGAGCCGTGTCCGGCAGCGTTCCGGGGTCCTCGACCTAGACGTCCCCGAATTTATTCCGCGTCGCTGACGGGCCACCGGGGCGGTTCGTGATGGGCGAGCCGCTCGGCGTCATTGCCGCCGGTCATCCGGTGTGCGCGGAGGCCGGCGCGGAAGCCATGCGCTGCGGCGGAAATGCGGTCGACGGCGCGCTGGCGGCGATGCTCTCGTCGTTCGCCTGCGAGCCGCAGCTGACCAGCCTCGGCGCCGGCGGGTACATGCTCGTAGTCGAGCCCGGGGAAGAGCCGGTGCTGCTCGACTTCTTCGTTGAGGCGCCCGGGCGGGGAGCGGAGGCTTCGGAGCGGGCGGAGCTCGTCCCCGTCAGCGTGTCCTTCGGTGATGCGGTTCAGGTGTTCAACATCGGGCCGGCATCGGTGGGGACATACGGGATGGCAGCGGGCGTGTGCGATGCGTCATCGCGGTTCGGCCGGATCCCGCTGGCCGACCTGGCCGCACCGGCGGCGAAGCTGGCCCGCGACGGAGTCGAGCTCAATCCCGCGCAGGCGTACGTGATCGAGATCCTGGCCGGGATCGTGACCTCGACGCCGGAATGCGCCGCGTTGTTCGCGCCGTCCGGTCGGGTGGCCCACGCGGGCGACGTCGTGCGCCAGCCCGAGCTCGGGGATGCCTTGGAACGGCTCGGGAGTGAGGGCGCGGCGCCTTTCTACACCGGCGACATCGCCTCCGCCATCGTCTCGTGGCTCGCCGAGCGCGGCGGGATCGTCACCTCCGCGGACCTGGCCGCGTATGAGGTTGTCCCCCGGACCCCGATCCATGCGGCGTATCGCGGACGCGACGTCGTCACCAACCCGCCGCCGTCGGCGGGCGGGATCCTGATCGCGCACGCACTGTCTTTGCTGGATGCGGATCCCGGGCCGCCTGACGTCGGGCGGATCGTCGACACGATGGAGCGGACCCAATCCGAGCGGACGCCGGAGTTCCTCACCGGCCTCGATGATCCCGAATTCGTGCAGAGCTTCCTGGCACGCCGCTCGCCGCTCGGATCTACCACGCACATCGCGGTGCTCGACCGGGACGGCTGGGCGTGCTCGGTGACGTGCTCGAACGGGGAGGGCTCGGGCATAGTCGTGCCCGGCACGGGGGTCCACCTGAACAACATGCTCGGCGAGCAGGACCTCAACCCGCTCGGCTTCCACCGCCACCCGCCGGGACGCCGGTTGCCGAGCATGATGTCGCCGACCGTGGTCCTCCGTGACGGTGCGCCCGAGCTCGTGCTCGGCAGTGCGGGCTCAAACCGGATCCGCTCGGCGATCCTCCAGACGATCATCCGGGTGATCGACGACGGAATGGCGGCGGGGGACGCGGTGCGGGCGCCGCGGGTCCATTTTGAGGACGGGATCGTGTACGCCGAGCCGGGGATCGACACCGCGGCGCTCGAGCACGCCGGCCGGGCGATCGGCCGCTTCCGCGAGCTCAACCTGTTCTTCGGCGGCGCGCAGGCGGCCGCGCGCGATGAGAACGGCCGCTTCTCGGGGGGTGGGGATCCGCGGCGCGGCGGCGCGGCGGTTGTAGTGTCGGCTTGATGTCGTTGCGCGCGATCCGTATCGGTGTCGCATCCGTTCTGGCCGCGGTTTTGGTCGCCGGGTGCGGGTTCGACGTTGAGGAGCCCGATCTGTTCCTGGTCACGCGCACTGGCGCCCATGGTCAGAAGCTGTCGCTGCTCGTGAACGACGGCGGCACGATTTCATGCAATGGCGGGAAGCCGAAGAACCTGCCCGACCCGCTGCTCCTCCAGGCGCGCGACCTCGCGACCAGCCTCAACACCGACGTCAACTCCAAGGTGCGGTTCCCATCGAGCGCCCGGAGCGTCTACTCGTACAAGGTGAAAGTGCAGAACGGCACTTTGTTTTTTCCCGACACCGCGGCCGTGTCGCGGAAGGAATTGTCCGATCTGGAGTTGTTTGTAGTACAGGCCGCCCAGAATCCCTGCGGCCTAAACGCTTGAGGAACTTCTTAGCCTTACCACGCGGTTATCGCGACCGCTACCGTCCACGCTCGTGATCAACGTCGCCACCACCGCAGTCCACATGACGACCTTCCAGGCGATCGTCCTCGGCGTGCTTCAAGGAGTCACCGAGCTGTTCCCGATCTCGAGCCTGGGCCACACGGTCATCTACCCGAATCTGTTCGGCTGGAGCAACATCGTCTCCTGGCAGTCCCAATCCGAGTCGCCGTGGCTCGCGTTCGTGGTCATGCTCCACGTCGGCAGCGCGGTCGGTCTGCTGATCTACTTCTGGCGCACCTGGGTCGACATCGTCGTCGCGTTTTTCCGCACGGTGTTCAAGCGACGGATCGAGACGTCGACCGAGCGCTTGGCCTGGCTGATCATCATCGCGACGATCCCGGTGGGCATTCTCGGGCTCCTGCTCGAGCATCCGGTCCGGGTGGCGCTGGCCAAGCCTCTGTACGCATCGATCTTTCTCGTCATCAACGGCCTGATGCTGCTCGGCGCCGAGCGGTACCGAAAACGAGCCGAGGTGCGCGCGCTCGCTCAGCGCGAAGGGATGAAGCGCGACGGCGGTCGCCGCCTCGACACGCTCGAGTACAAGGAGGCCGGCATCATCGGGTTCTTCCAGAGCTTCGCGCTGATCGCCGGCCTGAGCCGCGACGGCATCTGTATGGCGGCTGGCCTGGTTCGCGGGCTCGACAACGAGGACGCGGCGCGGTTCGCCTTCCTGCTCGCCACCCCACCGATCCTGGCCGCCGGCCTGTTGAAGTTCTCAGACCTCACCGGTCCGCTCGGCGCGGGCATCCGCGGCGACGCGGTGATCGCGGCGATCGCCGCAGCGATCACGGCGGTGTTCACCGTCCACTACCTCATGCGTTACTTCAAGACGCGCACGCTCACCCCGTTCGGGATCTACTGCATCGTGTTCGGGACGGCGATGGTCATCTACAACGCGTAGGGGCTCGCCCGTCAGCTAGCCCCGAAGCGGACCTTGCCGTTTGATTGGGCGCGCTCCTGAACGCGGTCGACCAGCTCGAGCCGCTTGATCGCGGCCCGGAACAGACGCGTCACGAGCCGCAGGCGGGCGTTCTCTGAGCGCATGTCGAGCAGCCCTTGCTTCGCGTCGAGACCGAAGTCGACGGTGGCGGCCATCGCGTAGGCGGTCATGCTCTCGAGCTCGTCGGCGTCGGGCTCACGGTCGGTGGCGCGCTTGACGAGCTCGGCGTAGGCCTCGTGCGCGCCGCGGGCGAGATCTGCGTCGACCGCATCGTCGCGGTCCTCGACGAACTCGATCACCCCGGCGGGATAGGGGAGGTGCCCCTGGCGCTCAAGTACGCGGAACGGCCGGGTGCCGCGCACGATCAGGTTGATCCGGCCGTCGTCCAGCCGTTCGAGCACGCGGTCGATCGCGCACGCGCAGCCGACCTCGCGCAGACCGTCGTCGGACAGCCACACGATTCCGAACTCGCGCTCGGACCCGATGCACTCGTCGATCATCGTCTTGTAGCGCTCCTCGAAGATGTGCAGCGGGATCAGCTCTCCGGGAAGCGCCACCATCCCGAGAGGGAAGAGCGGGAACTCGGGCGATGGACCTTCGGGCATGCGCCCTGTTCAGTCTACGGCCGGCGTGCGGTGATGAGCAGGTTGTAGAAGATCGCCGGCGGCAGGTACGGCTCGAGTAGCCGCTCATCGACGCGCTGGAGCAGCAGGTAGCCGCGGAACGCGTACTGGCGCCAGAGCATCGGGACGTCGGCCGGATCGGCGGTCGCCTCGAGGCCGCGGTTGAACCAACCGAACCAGTTCGCGAGCAGTTCCTCGCCGCGGACGCGGACGTTGTCGAATCCGGCGCCACGGCCGAGGTGCACGAGATCGTCGGGCGCGAACGCGTGGATGTCAACGACGTGCTCGAGCCCGTGATCTCCTGCGCCGCCGTTCACCGATTGCGTATCGGGGTGCGCCGCGGCAGCGGCTCGTGCCCCGAGTGCGCGGCGCCACGCCGGCGCGAGCTTGTACGCGCCCCGCTTGGGAATCGCCGCGATCCGATCGCCGACGCGCGAGGGCTCGCCGGCGAACACGATCCGCCCGCCGGGCTTGAGCACACGATGGAACTCAGCGAACGCGCGCCCAAGGTCAGGCAGGTGATGGAGCACGGCGTGTCCGAGCACCAGGTCGAAGCTCTCGTCGGCGAACGGCAGTGATTCCGCGTCGGCACGCAGGCCCTTCGCGCTCAGGCCCAGCCGCTCGGCGTTCGCGGTCAGCGCGCGCACCATACCCGGGGAGATGTCGGTGCACGTGGCCTCTTGCACGACTCCCGCCTGCTGCAGATTCAGGCTGAAGTAGCCGGTGCCGGCGCCGACCTCGAGCGAATGGTCGAACCCGCGGTCGAGTGCCGCCGAGCCGAGGACCTTACGGAGCTTCCCGACGACCTGGCCCTGGCCGACCTCGCCGAAGTCGATCCCCCACTTCGAGTCGTAGCTATCGGCCGCCACATCGTGGTACCGCGTGTTTACGTCGCGGATTTCGTCCGCGGTTCGCTGGGCATCGGTTCGCATCGCCTCGCTACGCAGCGCCTCCATGGCTGGGCCACATTACCCTAGGGCCCCCGCTGATGAGCCTCTATGTCCAGCAGAACCAGCCCCCGGGGGTACCCCCGCTCGAGTTGACCGGCGAGCGCACGCTCCCCGATGTTCCGGCCGAGAACTACTGGTACCGGCGCCACCTCGCGGTGTACGAATGGATCGCGGCGCGGGTTGCCGGCGGCACCGTGCTCGACATGGCGTGCGGTGAGGGCTACGGGTCCGAAGTGCTGTCTCGCCGAGCTGCCCGCGTCGTCGGCGTCGACGGCAATCCTGAGGCCCACGAGCACGCCAAGCTTCGCTACACCGGCCCGAACGTCACCTTCGAATGGGGCGCGGTCGAGACCTACGGCGAGCCGGACACGTTTGACGCCGTCGTATTCCTCCAGACGATCGAGCACGTGATCGATCCGCCGGCCGTTCTCGCTCATTTCCGGCGGATCCTGAAGCCGGACGGCACCGCGTACGTCTCGACCCCGAATGTGCTGAAGCTGGCGCCAGCCGGCCAGGCCAAATCGGACAACCCGTGGCACCTGCGGGAGTACCCGGTAGGCGAGTTCGCCGAGTTGTGCCGGGGCGTGTTCGAACACGTCGAGATGCTCGGCCTGTTCCACGCGCGGAAGCTCCGCGTGCACGAGGTGGCGCTGAAACTCGGTTGGGACGCGGTCCACAAACGCATCGGCATCACCGGCCGGTTCTACGACTGGTTCACGCCGGCGATCGCCACGAGCGACTTCGCGCTCAGGCCCGAGCGGCTCGAGCAGGCGCTCGATTTTCTGGCCGTTTGCAGCCATTAATCCCACGCTTGGGGCAATAGCGACGCGATCCAGAGCGTCCTCGGGTCGTTGCCCGGCGTGCCCAGGCTGCCCGGCGTCCAGGGCAGCCCGCTGAACCGGCACCTGAGCGTTCCGGCGGCGTCGGTGCCGACGATCCCGGCCGAGCTCAGCCCGCAGGACAGAGCTTCTTCATCCCCGCGCCGGCGTTCCTGCAGGGGCGACTCGAACGTCAACCGTCCGTGCCTGTCGGACGTGAACGGTAACCCGAACACGTCGGGCGGCACCTGCCGCGGCATCCCCGACGTCGCCGACGAATCGGGCGACATCGCTACGAGCTCGTACGACATCTACAGCGATGAGCTCGGCGGCGCGTCGTCGGAGGGGGGACGCGATTTCAACGACTACTCCGCCGGGACGAACGGCTTCTATCAGGCCACGCCCGGATGGGACTACGTGTCGGGCTGGGGCACGCCCGGTGCTCGCGCCGTTCATGACCGATGTGGACGGGAGAACGACACCGGTTCGCTGATGAAGGGGGAGCCGGCTCGAGAAAGCGTCCTCCGGGTTCGCTCTTTCGAGCCGGCCCTAGGCCCAGCGAAAGGTCTTGGGGGCTTTCCGCATGCGGATCAGGCGGGCCGGTACGCCGCCGACCACCGCGTTAGCGGGAACGTGCCCAGTCACAACCGCCGACGTTCCGATCACTGCGTTGTCGCCCACCGACGCGCCCCGCAGCACACATGCCCCGTATCCCATCCACACGTTGTGGCCGACGTTGACGTCGCGTTTGTAGATCCCCTGGTCGCGGATCGGACGCTCCACCTCGACCATCCCATGGTCGAAGTCGATCATCATCGCGCGGTCGGCGATGATGCACTCGCGCCCGATCGAGACGTGCTGATAGGCCGAGATCGTGCACTCCTGGCCCATCACGGACTTGGCCCCAAGCGAAAACTCGCCCTCGTGCACGCGGATCTTGCACCCGTGGCCGATCCACGACCACCGCCCGAGCGTCACGGACGCATCGCGGCCGATCTCAAACTTCACGCCCGGGCACACGAAGCACAGGCCGTCGGTCTTCAGCCGACCACGCCATCGCAGCTTCAGCCACAGCCAGCGCGCAACCAGGAGCGCATAGCCGGGTTTGAGCATGTGATGTGCGCGGGCGAAGCGCAGGAACGTCAACGGTCCGCCGTGCAGTGGCGGAGGACCCGAGCGGACCGCCGCCGGCACTGCGACCGGCGCCGCGCGCTCGAGTGTCTCGGTCGTCGCGGACTGCACGCTCGGATCGTACCCCTGGCATGATGTCCCGCGTAGGGATGCCCGGCGCCGACGAATCGCTCGCACAACGGCTTCTCGCCGGCGACCGTCGGGCGCTGGCCCGTGCCATCTCGCTGGTCGAGAACGACGACCCCGAGGGCTGGGCGCTGGTCAAGGAGGTCTATCCGCGCACCGGACGCGCGGCCGTGATGGGGTTCACCGGGCCGCCCGGGGCCGGGAAATCGACGCTGCTGGCCGCGCTGACCAAGCTCGAGCGCGAACGCGAGCGGACGGTCGCCGTGCTGTCGATCGACCCGACGTCGCCGTTCACCAAAGGCGCGCTGCTCGGCGACCGGATCCGCCTTTCCGACCACTTTCTGGACCCGGGGGTGTATATCCGTTCGATGGCCAGTCGCGGCGCGCTCGGTGGCCTGAGCGAAGCCTCGCTCCAGGCGGCGCTGCTGATGGATGCCTCCGGGCGAGACGTGATCCTGCTCGAGACCGTTGGCGTCGGGCAGGCCGAAGTCGACATCATCGACCACGCCGATACGGTCGTGCTCGTGTTGATGCCGGGGTCGGGCGACTCAATCCAGGCGCTCAAGGCGGGCGTGATGGAGATCCCCGACGTGATCGTGGTCAACAAGGCCGATCACCCGCTGACCGACACGATGGTGCGCGAGATCAGGAACGTGCTGGCGCTCGGCCCCCAGGAAGGGTGGAAGGTGCCAATCGTCAAGACCGAGGCGGTGCGCGACGAGGGGATCGAGGAGCTGGCCGACAAGCTCGCCGAGCACCAGGACTACATCCGGGCGGAGGGAACTCTCTCCGAGCGCCGGCGCCGCAACCTGATGAACGAGGTGCTGGCGC
>Ga0335081_10004868_pt1 | contig 21223 bp, 24 predicted proteins | sample Lox_Sample_35_FD_206713 | JGI IMG/M metagenome (GOLD analysis project Ga0335081, IMG submission 206713) | Soil microbial communities from Loxahatchee National Wildlife Refuge, Florida, United States - Lox_Sample_3.5 | ecosystem: Environmental > Terrestrial > Soil > Wetlands | place: USA... | reverse complement strand
GGCGGTGGGGACGTACGCCGCACCGGCCTGGAGCCGCGAGAACCCAAGCACGTTCTGCATGTACAAGGTGACGAAGAAGAACATCGAGTACGACCCGGCGACGGCGACGACCTGGGTGATATCGGCCGCCGCGAGTCCGTTGATACGCAGGATCGAGAACGGGAACAGTGGGTCAGGGTGCCGGCGCTCGTTGATGGCGAAGCCCGCGAGCAGGACCGTGGTGCCGGCGAGGCCCCCGATCGTCCGCGCGTTGCCCCAGCCCACCTGAGGCGCCTTCACGAGCGTGTAGATCAGAAGGAGCACGCCCGAGGTCGCGAGGATCGCTCCCAGCACGTCGAAGTTGGGGGAGTGAAGGCTCCGGCGATCGCCCGGGATCAACCTGAACGCGGCGAACAGGTCAAGCGCGCAGACCGGCAGATTCACGAAGAACACCCACCGCCAGCCAGGCCCGCCGGACAGGACGCCGCCGAGGAACACGCCCAGTGCCGACGCGATTCCGCCGGTCGCTCCCCACGCGGCGAGCGCCTGAGGCCGGTCGGCGCCCGTCGCGAACGACGTCGTGAGGATCGAGAGCGCAGCCGGCATCATCATCGCCGCGCCGACGCCTTGGGTCAGCCGCGCCCCTATGAGTACGCCTTCGGTTCCGGCGAGGCCCGCGAGCAGGGAAGAGATCGCGAAGACGGAGGTGCCGATGACGAGCATGAGCCGACGGCCGATCAGGTCCGCGGCACGGCCTCCGAGGAGCATGAAGCCGCCGTAGGTCAGCAGGTAGCCGCTCAGCACCCACTGGAGGCTCTGGACTGAGAAGTGCAGGCTGTGGCGTATCGACGGGAGCGCGACGTTGACGATCGACGCGTCGACGAAGTCCAGGAACGCGACCCCGCACAGGAAGGCGAGGGTCAGCTTGCCCCGGCGGGTGGCGAGGAATGACGGTTGGGGGGCAGTGAGGGACACGGCAGGCCTCCGGTGCTTCGACTAAGTTAGTGAGCGGACTAACTTACCAGATGCGAACTATCATGAGTGGGGTGACTAACTCAGCTGGCAGCAGGCGCGCTGGTGGGGCGGATGCCGTCCCGGCCGGTAAGCGTGAGCGTCTCGTGGCGGGAGCCCGCGAGGTCCTGCACGCGCAGGGCGTCGAGAGGACGACGCTTGCGGACATCGCCGAGGCGGCCGACGTGCCGGTCGGCAACGTCTACTACTACTTCAAGACCAAGGACGAGCTCGTCGACGCAGTGGTCGCCTCACGTCTCGCCGAGACGCAGGCTGCCCTGGCGACGCTCGACCGGCACCGCACGCCGAAGGCCCGCCTGAGGGCGTTCGTCCGGATGCTCACGGGAAACGCTGATCTGACGGCCGCCTACGGATGTCCTCAGGGGAGCCTCTGCTCCGAGCTCGACAAGCGTGCCGACGGTCCCGGCTGTGAGTGCGCCCAGCTGATGCGCCTCCCGATCGCCTGGGCCGAGGAGCAATTCCGGGCGATGGGACGGCGGGACGCACACGAGCTCGCCATCGCGCTGATTGCCTCCTACCAGGGGATCGCGCTTCTGACGAACACGCTCCGCGATCCGGAGATGATGATTCGCGAGGGGCGCCGGCTCGAGCGCTGGATCGACTCGCTGAGCGCGGCCTCCGGTTAGTGGCGGAGGACGGGGTGACCCTCCGCCCGGTCCCGTTGATAGTCGCCCTGACCGTCAACTAGGGAACCAGCACGACCTTTCCGGTGTTCCGGCGCTCGCCGATGAACCGATGCGCGTCGGCGCCCTGCTCGAGCGGGAACGATTGGGCGACGGCGGGGCGAATCGCGCCGGTCTCGATCAGCTCGGTAAGCGGCCCGGACCACCGCCCCGACCCGTGTTCGTCCCAAAGGGTGAGGACATTCAGCCCGATCACGGCCTTCGATGCCGACATCTGCCGGACGATGCTGAACCACGGCATCTGCACGGCGGTCTTGCCGGCGGCGAGTAGGTTGCGCTCGTTCCCGGCCACCAGTCCGGACGCGCCAAAGCAGACCAACCGGCCGCCTGCGCGCAGGAGCTTGTAGCTCCGCCTGAAGCTGGCCCCGCCGATCGCGTCCATCACGAGATCGAGGTCCGGCACGCTGCGCTCCCAGCCGTGGGCGGTGTAGTCGATAGGGTGATCGACACCGAAGCCGCGGATCGCCTCGTGCTTGCCGGGCGACGCTGTGCCCCAGACCTCGGCGCCCGCGCGCTTGGCCAACTGGGTCGCGGCGATGCCGACTCCGCCGCCAGCCGAATGGATCAGCACGCGCTCCCCGGGCTGAACGTTGCCGGCGCGGACGATCGCCTCCCAGGCGGTCGCGTAGTTCACCGGAATTGCCGCGCCGTCCTCGAAGCTCATGCCGTCTGGCAGGGGGAACGCGCCGTCGGCAGCGGTCACCGCTCGCTCGGCATAACCGCCGAACCTGACCGGTGCCGCGACCCGATCCCCGACCGCGAACCGGTCGACGCCGTCACCGACAGCGGCAACGGTTCCGGCGACCTCGTAGCCGACCACGCACGGCGGCTTCGGCGCGTCCGGATAAAGCCCCATCCGCGCCATTAGGTCGGCAAAGTTAATGCCGGCAGCGCGGACGTCGATCAAGATCTGCCCACGTGACGGTGTGGGATCGGGTCGCTCCTGTACCTGCAGAACCTCGGGAGGACCGTGGCGGGTGATTACCAGTGCGCGCACACACGGCAACCTAACCGATGGCGATCCGGCTTGGAGGCTCGCATTTACGACCGTTTGGTGGCGCGAACGACCACGGCGGCAGTCGTTCGGCTGATCGGCGCTCCTCGCGACTCCGGACGGAAGCGCCGGAGCAGGTCCGCCTGAAGCGCCTCGCTCTGATCGCCCGGCAAAGCAGCGACGACTGGTCCGAAGGGAGTACCCAGGATGCCCGTCGCCGCGGAGCCCGGATCGGGGAAGGCGACCGTCTGCTCGACCACGGAGACCTCGACGGTGGGAAAGCCCGCCTCCTCGAACAGGTCTCGGCACGCGCCGTCGCTCATCGCAAACGTCCCGTTGTCGAAGGCGCGCGGGAATGGCGGCTCGACGCCCGTGGCCGCCAGGGCCTCGGCGTAGTCGTCGAACGGCTCGAGCCGGTGGCCGGCCGCCCACACCGCGGCCCCGACCGTCCCGCCGGCGCGGAGCACGCGGTACATCTCGCGGGCCGCGTCGAGACGCTCGGTGAAGAACTGCAGCCCCTGCTGACAGAGGACAACGTCGAACGACTCATCGGGAAACGGAAGGCGATCGGCGCGGGCCTCCAGATACTCGATTTCCGCTGAATCGTCGGGCAGCGGACGCGCCGCCGCCAGGGACAGCATCGGCTCGCTCACATCGGTGGCCACCACGCTGCCCTCGGGTCCGGCACGACGCCCGGCCGCGCGGGCGACCACACCCGTGCCGCTCGCGACGTCGAGCACACGGTCTCCGGCCCTGACGCCCACCGCATCCAGCAGCACCTCTGCCCACGGCTCGAACACGACCGGTCCCAAGCGCATCGAGTAGGTACTGGGCACCGATTCCGCGGTGAAAGCGGTCGAGCGCCGGTCCTGTTCGTCGGCTGTCATCCGCCTACAGTCTGAACAACGGGAGCTCAGAAAGACGCGAAGCTGTGTGTCGCCGACGCCCGGGGACGCTTGGGCCGCATAATCGCCCGCCGACGCCGCTCCTGACTTAGGATCCGACGATCGTGCTCACGGATCTGCCACCCGCGACCCTGTGGACCAATTGGGTAGGAAACCAGTCGTTCACCCCGGGGCACGCGGGGGCGCCGCGCGACGAGGAGGAGGTCGCGGCGCTCGTCCGCGACGCCTCGGAGGCGGGATCCCGAATTCGAGTCGCCGGCGCGCGGCACTCGTTCACTCCGATCGTCGAGACCGATGGGCTCCTGCTCGACCTGTCCGGATTGCGCGGTGTGGTCGAGGCCGATCGAACGCGCAAGCGCGCGACCGCGCTGGCCGGGACGCTGATCCGTGACTTCTACGAGCCGTTGTGGCGGGAGGGTCTCGCGCTCAAGAACCAGGGGGATATCGACACCCAGCAGATCGCGGGCGCGGTGTCCACGGCAACCCACGGGTCGGGGATCCGGAACACATGCCTCTCGGGTGTGGTGCGAGGCGTCCGACTCGTCACGGCAACTGGCGAGGTTCGCGACATCGACGAGAGCGAACCCGAGCTTCTGCGTGCCGCGCAGGTGTCGATCGGGATGCTCGGCGTGATGACCCGGCTCGAGCTCGAGGTCACGGATGCCTACCGCCTGACCGAGCAGATCGACCTGTGGCCGTGGGAGGAGGTGCTCGAGCGCTGGGATGAGCTCGTCCACGAGCATCGACATTTCGGCTTCTTCTGGTTGCCGACCGAGGAGTCAGCGGCGCTCTACAACCTCTCCTCCCACGATCAGACGATGGCCGACAAGTGCTACGTGAAGATCTACGACGACGCGGAGCCGGACGAGCCCGACAGTGACGTCGAGGGACGGCGAACCGATCGCTGTTATCGCATCTATCCAATGGTCTACGACCCCAACTTTCACGAGCTCGAGTACTTCGTTCCGCTCGAGCTCGGGCGCGACGCCCTGTCGGCGATGCGCGATCTGATGCTGAGGAGCCTCCCCGACTCGGTCTACCCGCTCGAGGTCCGCACGGTCGGGCCGGATGACGCGTACCTGTCCCCGAACTACAAGACCGCGACCACGGTCATCTCGGTGTCAGGCAAGCCGGGCACCGATTACTGGGACTATCTGCGCTCGGTCGATGCGCTCCTATCGGATTTCTCCGCGCGCGTTCACTGGGGGAAGCTGCACTTCCTCACTGCCGAGCGACTCCACACGCTGTATCCGGAGGCGGACACGTTTATCAACCTGCGGCGAGAGCTCGACCCGGCCGGAACCTTTCTCAACGATCACCTGCGCGAACTGTTCGCCTGACGGTAGATGTCGCGCGGTGACACGCCGTCCGTTCGCCGGATGCGCACGGACGATCTCGGACCGGTAGCGGAGCTGACCGCCGCCGCGTTCTCGCGGGAACTCGACGACGAGATCGCGGAGCGCCGCTGGCGCGAGCGCATCGCGCATCCGTTCAGCACCGACCCCGACGGTGCCTTTGTCGCAGAGCTCAACGGGCGCGTGATCGGCGTGGCCCAGGGCATGGTGCGGCGATCAGTACTCGTCGTGGCGCCTGATCCACGACGGCTCGGACGGGGGCTCGTCGCGTCCCTTCGGCGTCAGGTCGAGCAGCTTGTAGTAAGCCATTCCGGCCTCGAGCCCGCGGGCGGTCGTGACGTAGGTCCGGTACACGGTCCCGTCTGAGAGCGCGTACACGCTCATGCCCGGGCCCTGCGACACGTAGCTGCCCGCGTCCGTCCCGCACATCCGTGCGTTCTGCTCGACGGTGGGAGGAATGTCGCCCTCGAGGAACGGTCTCAGCTCCTCGAGGGTGTAGAGGAAGCCGAGGTCGCGGTTGAAATCGTTGCCGCCGCTCGAGACCCACGGTATGTCCCACCCCATCCGCTCCCGGTAGGCCAGAAGCTTCTCGAGCGGTGCCCGCGAGGTCAGGAGCAACGTCGTGTCCCTGGCCTTCATGTGGGGGACCTGAGCCGCGAACGTGTCGACCATCGAGGAGCAGACCGGGCACCCGGCCGTCCAGTCGGGGCCGAACATGAAGTGGTAGACGAACAGCTGAGAGCGGCCGTCGAACAGCTCGGCGAGGGTCTTCGTGCCGCTCTCGGTCTCGAACCGGTAGTCCTTCTCCACCGCGACCCACGGCAGCTCGCGTCGCCTTCGCGCCAGCTCGTCGCCGCGACGGGTTAGCGCCTTCTCCTCCTTCAGCAGTTCGTCGCGCTCGGTCTGCCACTCCTCCTGCGTTCCGATCCTGTGCTCGGTCATGAACCGTCTCCTCATGTCTCGTGTGCGCCGGGCTACGATATATAGTTAGCACAATGGCTAACGATCCTTTCAAGGCGCTCGCGCATCCGCTGAGGCGTGAAATCGTCGAGCGCCTGAGCGGCGGGGATGCGACCGTCGGCGAAGTCACTCGGGATTTCGGCGTGTCGAAGCCGACGATCTCGCGCCACCTGAAGATGCTCGAGGAGGCCGGCGTGGTGAGCCGCGTGATCGACGGCCGGACCCACCGCCTCACGCTGCGGCCGGATAGGCTCGCCGAGGCCTCTGAGTGGATCGAGAGCCAGCGCGCACGTTGGGAGCGCCTGTTCGACGTCGTCGGCGAGTACCTCGAGGAACAGGAGAGACACGGATGACGGCGGGGTCCGGTCGCGTCATACGCATCGAGCGAGCGTTCGCCGCTTCGGCCGAGGATGTCTTCGACGCCTGGACCAGCCCCGAAGTGATGCGGCGCTGGTTCCACTGCGGCCCGGACTGGGACACGCCGATGGCCGAAGTCGACCTCCGCGTCGGCGGCAAGGTCCGAGTGGTGATGCGGAGGCCCGACGGTGGAGAGGCCCACATGCAGGGCGAGTACACCCTGATCGATCGGCCGCACCGCCTGGAGATGACCTGGACGTTCGGCGACGATCCCTCGAACGAGCAGCTGATCGAGCTCTCCTTCTCCGAGTCCGAGGGCTCGACCACGGTGGTGCTGGTCAATAGCGCGATCTCGACGAGGGAACGCCGCGACGCTCAGGACTGGGGATGGAACGCCTGTCTCGACGAGCTGGGGGCGATTCTGGGTTAGCGCTTATCGCCCTGCCATCTCGTCAATGCAGACGGCGGCGGCGAGGATCAGGGCGTCGTCCTGGCCGGGCGCGACCTCGATGCCGTACGTGTCGCGGACCCGGAACCAGCGCTTTGAGATCTCGGCGACCTTATTGCCGTCCCGTTCGATCTCATATTCGTGATCGACGATGTTGCCCTTGGCGCTGAGTTCGCCGCCGCTCTCGAGCTCGATCGAGAACCGATCGCGGAACGGCGTGACAAGCGCCTTCTTGATCGTCGCCACCGTGTCCCCGTCGTGCTCGATCTCCATCGTGTCGCGGATCCGGAGCTTCTTCTCCTGGATCTTGAACAGCTCCTCCCCCGACGGGCTCTCGAGGATGAACGTGTCGCGTACGCGAAGCGCCTTGCCATCGACCTTGAACGCGCGCTCGCCGCCGTCGGTTTCGACCCAGAAGTCGTCACCGATCGCGAACAGCTTTTCCCGCATCTGGTAGCGGGTGCCGTCTGGCTCGTCGTGTCTGTGGAGAAATCCCATGTTCGGCTCCTTTCGCTAGAGCAGGCCGATGATTCCTTTGATGATGAGGAGGATTCCGATGCCCGCGAAACCGCGGATCGCGAACGTGTGCGAATGCCGGGTTATCCAGGCCTTGGAGCGCGCGATCGCTGTTGGCGTCCACTCGGGCGCGACCAGGAAGGACGCCAGCGGAACCTCGATCAGCCAGAGCATCACGAGGTTGAACGCGATGACGATCACCACGGTGGCGGTCTTTGAGTAGTGAAGCTCGTGGATCTGGTGGAGCCCGGCGAGGTACGAGGCGCCGGGAAGCGTCAGGAGCGCGCCGACGACGAAGGTGATGCGCGGGGATCCCTTGTCGAGCTCGCGCTGCCACCGCGGCGGCCCTTTGTCGGGCTTGCCGGCTTTGCGTTCGCGCCTGCGCTCTCTGAGTCGCTCGACGCGCCCGGTGTAGAGAACGAAGGCGATGATCAGCGCGATCGCTCCCAGCGCGATGTCGACCGACGGGCTGACCGTGTTCTCGGTGGTGTTGGTCGCACCCGAATTGCTGAACGAGAACACGATGATGATCCCGAGCGTGATGCTCGTCATGAGCGCGCCGGCGAGATAGCCGGCCATCAGCTTCGCGGGGCGGTTGAGCAGCAGCATTACGGTGACAACCGCCACCAGCGTCGGGTTGAACGACGCCGTCAGCGACAGCACTATGACCTCGGTCATGCCGAAGGCGCTGCAGCCGCTGCTGCGGCAGCGGGTTCGGGCGACTGGGCAGGCTGATCCGTCGCCGGCGCCGACGCGAGTAGGCTCGACATCACGAGCGTCACGATGTAGGCCACAACGACGCCGAGGATCGTCAGCGGCTCGACGTTCGTGCCCGCGTGGGAGCACAGAAGCGTCGCGAGCACGACGGAGGAGAGCGGGAGTCGCAGGATCGCAACCGTGGCGGCGCCTATCCCAACCGCAATCCCGGCTTGGAAGGGGAATCCCGGGAGGTGTGAAGCCATGATTCCAGCGGCTGCCCCGAGGAACACGGCTGGGAAGGTTGGACCACCGCGATACGCGCCGAGCGACAGGCTGTAAGCGATGCCCTTGAACACGAGCAGCCAAGCCAGCGCGGCTACCGACCACCCTCCGGCCTGGCCGACCAGACCGGGCAGCTGACTCTCGCCGGAGAACAGGACCTCGTTGACGCTGTGGCCCGTGATCTGCGAGAACGCGATCGCCAGTCCTCCGATCACCAGCGCAATCGCGGGCAGCACCACGACGAGGCGGTCGCGAGGAATGCGGTGATAGGTCAGCAGGCCGCCGTGCTTGACCAAATTGGCCACGATCCCGACGGCGATCGCGAGTGCGATCGTCCACGCGAACTCACCCGGCTTGATATGAGGTGCGACGGTCAGTGGGATCGGGCCGAGCGCGAAGTCCTTGCTGCTCAGCCCGGTGAACGACCCCATCCCGAGCGACACGAGGCTCCCGATGCCGGCGGCCAGCAGGCCCGGAACCAGGATCACCCGCATCCGGGGCCCGCCGATCGCGGTCGCTTCGATCAGCAAGACGGCGGCGATCAATGGAGAGTCGAATATGAACGACACCGCGGCGAAGCTGCCGGCCGCGGCGACCAGCATCAGCGTCTGCCGTGGCGTGTCCCTACGGGCCAGCAGTATCAACAGCGCCGCCACGCCGGCGCCGAGTGCGATCAGCGGAGCTTCGGGACCGAGAACGAGTCCGAAGCCGATCGTTGCGAGGCCCGCGATGATGACACCGGGAAGAACCTGCGGGCCAGCCGGACCGCCGCCCATGGCGAGGCCCTCGGCCGGTATATGTCCGCCGTTACCCGGCAGCCGGAGGATCGCCAGGGCCACGAATAACGCACCGACCGCCAGCACCGGAAGCGGCCACCACTTCGGCGGCCCGTTCTGGTAGCCAAGGGCGTGGGGCAGGTGGGTGTAGAGCTCGCGCGTGACCTGGTAGGTCGCCTCGAGAAAGCACCACGCCGCCAGCGATACGACCACGCCGACGACCGCGACGATTATGAGCAGAACGATGAACCGTCTGCTCCGGACGAGTGAATCGGCCTGCTCGGAGGACAGCTCGGCTTGTGCGTCCCCGGTTGTCATGTCGCGACCAGGCGAGGCTTCGGGTCGCGGTCAGGCAGTTTCCAACGTCCTCACGACGTCGATGACCGCGACCCTCGTACCTGCGCTCATCCCCCGAGAATCTTGGCCTTCTCGCTGGCGAACTCCTGGTCCGTGAGAATTCCTTGCGTTTTGAGGTCGGCCAGTTGCTTTAGCTGCTCGATCTTGTCGTCGGTGCTGCTGGCAGCGGGCGCGGGCGGCGCCGGGGCGGGCGCGGCCGCCGCGGGGGCTTGTTGCTGCTGGTCCTGGTCCGCCCATCGGTTGTACTGACGGCGGCTGACGCGGTTGGATACGGCCGTTGCTGTTCCAGCGATCACGGTCGTGCGGGCGATTCCACGAAGTAGTCCGGGCATTGTTCCCTCTCTTTCAGGTGGCCGCCGTGGCCTCGGTGGCGTCGAGGGCGTCGATCAGGTCCTGCGTACCGATCCGTTCGAAGGCAACCAGCCTCCCGCCGTTCCGGCGAACTGCGGCGGCGAACGGTCCCGCCCAGCTGTTCTCGTAAACGATCATGACGGCGCTGGTCCCGGGCTCGATCTCCCCAGCCACCATCGAGACATCTTCGTCGCCGATCAGGCCGGTGGCGGCCCCGGCGAACACAGTCAGGTCGCCAGCGGTGTCCGCCTCGAGATCGGCGACGTCGAAGCCTGAGAACGTCCCGTCGTCGTTCTTCGTGACGACCAGGGCGTCGATCACGCGAACGATCCCGCGATCGACAAGGTCGAGGAGGATCGGGATCGCTTCGCCTGTCATCGGCGCGCCGGGCGGATAGCCGATCACGACCATGTCGATCGGGCCCAGCTCTTCTACGCTCGCTTCCATCTGCTGCCTCCGTTGATCGCGCCGACGCGCGGCTAGCGGTTGTACGCACCGAGGACTTTGATCGCGCGGTGAGCGGGCGGCATCACCCGTTATGGATGACAGACGCTTGTCGCGCTCGTCTCGCGTTGAAGCCCTAGGTGTTGTCGTAGCCGGTCAGCCTGGCCTCGAGGCGTGCGAACGCGTCCGCATCCGGGACCCAGATAAGGCTTTCGGAGCCGTGCCAGTTGACGCTGAGCCGCTGCTTGCGGCGGCGGCCGACGAGCTCGACGTTGCGAGCCGCCGACAGCAGGTGCTCCTCAACCACGGTGGGCTCCCTGCGCTTGGGCGCGGCGAAGATGAAGCGGTGACTCGTGACCGCCACGAACCCGGTCTTGCCGTCGATCTCGGCCAGGAGAAAGTCGTCGACTGCCTCGTCCTCGGCCAGCTCGATTCCCCATTCGCTCAGCATCTCGGGCACCGTCGCCGGCTCGGCGGAAGCCTGGGGCAGGAGCGCGCCGAGTAGGCCCCCGCCGGAGCGGCGAGCCGGTGGTCGCTGAACGTGCTGCGGTCGCGGCTCCGGCTCTGGCGCGACCACGAGCGAGCCGTCCGCGCGCTCTTCGAGGACCACGTAGTCGCCCGATAAATCGCCAGATAGGGACACATGCAGCGGACGCCCCGAGCTCACGGGAACGAGTGTCGCACGGCCTCCACCCGTGGGTGGAGAACGACCGCGATCTCCACCCGCGAATCGACCCTGGCGCCGATGTGCCAACGACGCCTCGAGACGACCATGAGGCCATGACATTTACCGATTACCTCACTGACTCACTGCTCGTCCTCCTCGTCCTCCTCCAGATCAAGGAGCGCAAGCTCACCACCAAGGCGATCGTCCGTCCGCTGATCATCGTCGGCGTCGCGGTCGCCAGCTACCTCCACGGCATCCCCACCGCCGGCAACGATCTCGTTCTGGTCTCTGTGCTCGCTCTGCTCGGGCTGATGATCGGCGTCGCCAGCGGGCAGACGATTCTGATGCGGCGTGGCCCTGACGGCGACGTCCTGGCACGCAGCGGTTGGGCATCCGCGTTCTTCTGGGTTCTCGGGATGGGATCGCGGTTCGCGTTCCTGATCTGGGTCAACAACGGCGGTTCCTCGACCATCGGACACTTCAGCGCGACCCACTCGATCACGAGCGCCGAGGCGTGGACGGTGGCGCTCCTGGCGATGGCGGTATTTGAGGTGTGCGGCCGCACGCTGATCCAGGTGGTTCGCCGCGAGCAGCTCGAGGGTCGCGTCGCCACGGAGCTGGTGTGAGCTGAACGCGCCCCGGGCCACCCGCACCATGCAGGCGAGAGCGGGATCCGCGAGATGCGGGTCCCGCTTCCTCGTGTGACGGGGAGCCCGTACCTTCCCTAACGATGCTTCTGGTCCGTCTAAATCCCCGGCTGGCGATGCTGGTCCGGGTCGTCGCGCTCGTGCTGATCGGCTACTCGGTGCTGCACTCTCACCATCACCCCGGTGGCAGCGGGCGCGGGCTCGTGGTCAGCGTGTCGTTCGCGGCGTGCGTGGTGGCATGGGTGGCGTGGACGATCCGGCCGAACAGCGACCGGGGTATCACGCCCGATGTGTATGTGCTCGCGGCCGCCGGCGGCGTACTCGCCGGCGCCGCGCCTGACAGCGCGGCCAGCGCGTTCGTGTTCGTGGCCGTGGCAGCGGCCGCTTTGCGCGTCGAGCTCGCGCGAGCCTCCATCGTCGTCGCCATCGGCGTGCTGGCGATGGGGGCGGCATTCCTCGCCTACAACGGGAGCGCGCTGGGATTGCTCGCCTATTCGCTCGGGTTCGTCGCCACCACGTTCGCGGCCTCGAACAGCCGCCAGTCGGTGGAGCGGGCCGAACAGGCGGAGCTCCTGCTCGCCCAAACTCAACGCTCGCACGAGGAGCAGCTCCGGTCGGCGCGGCTCGAGGAGTCGACCAGGATCGCCCGGGAGATCCACGACGTGCTGGCGCACACCCTGGCCGGCCTCTCGATCCAGCTCGAGGCGACGAGCTCACTGGTCGAGCATGGTGCCGACAGCGAGGAGGTCCTGACGCGCCTCCGGCAGGCCCATGCGCTCGCACGCCAGGGGCTCGCGGAGACGCGACAGGCGGTCGGGGCGCTGCGTGGCGACCCGGTGTCGGCGCCGGCGGCGATCGAAGCGCTCGTGGCCGACTACCGGGCTACCGCCGATGCCCCCGCCGAGCTGACGGTCGACGGCGACCCGGCCCGGCTAACCGGCCAGACCGGGCAAGCCGTCCTCCGGGTGGTACAGGAGGCGTTGACCAACGTGCGCAAGCACGCGCCGGGCGCGGACGTGTCGGTCGCCGTCCATGCTGGGCAGAATCCGGATGACCAGGTGGTACTGCTCGTGGAAGATCGGCTGTCCGGGACGAGTCCGGTGTCGCGTGCGGAAGCGCTCGGGGCGACCGGCGGTGGTTATGGGCTACAGGGGATGCGCGAGCGCGCGGCTCTGCTCGGCGGCACCCTCGACGCCGGCGCCGACGGCGAGGGCTGGCGCGTGGAGTTGCGGCTGCCGGCGCCCCTTGGCTCGAGCGTCACGGGGGAGGATCCGAAATGAGTGGCCCCGTCCGTGTGCTTGTGGTCGACGACCAGGCGCTCGTGCGCGAGGGGCTGATGACGCTGCTCGAGGCCGCGCCCGACATCAACCCGGTCGCCGCCGCCGCCGACGGGGAGGAGGCCGTGGCGCTCTCGGCGCGCCACCGCCCGGACGTCGTGCTCATGGACCTGCGGATGCCGCGACTCGACGGGGTGGAGGCTACGCGCCGGATCCGCGAGGCGCTGCCCGACACAGAGATCGTGGTGCTGACGACCCACGCCGACGAGGACTCGATCCTCGACGCGCTCCGCGCCGGCGCCCGGGGATACCTGACCAAGGACGCCGGCATCGCCGAGATCTCGCGTGCCGTGCACGCCGCCGCTGGCCACCACGCGCTACTTGATCCAGTGGTCCAGAGCCGGCTGATCGAAGCCGCCGGCGCCGCGCGGCGTCCGGCCCCGCCGCCGACGCTGCCCGACGAGTTGACCCCGCGCGAAGCCGAGGTCCTTTCGCTGATCGCCCGCGGGCTCTCCAACGGGGAGATCGCCTCGACGCTGGTGGTCAGCGAGGCGACGGTGAAGACGCACATCAACCACCTGTTCTCGAAGATTGGCGCCCGCGACCGCGCCCAGGCCGTCCACTACGCCTACACCCACGGGCTCGCCGGGAACGGCTAGCAGACGGCTGCTCCGTGGGCACGGCCGAACTCCTCACTCGGCTCCGCCCGGGCGCCGAATACATATTCGGGTGCGTATGGCGGCCCGATCTGGGCACTCGACCCCGGGGTGGCGTCGAGTGTTGGGTTCGGCCGAGTCTGGAACGGCCCTGCCGTCTCCGGCGTCGTTACGGGGCGCCGCGGGGTGAGCCCGGCGCCGCCATCTCACGCGGGCGGTGCTGGCCTTGACCGTCCGGTGGGGCAGAGGGCGCCCGTCCGAGCGCGCTTGTCCCGGCGATGCCGGATTGGAGCTCGAGCTCGTGCGCGAGCATCGAATCGAGCTCGGCGCGGAGCGCGGTGAGCCGCCGCCGGCGCCGGAACAGCCCGATGCCCAGCAACGGCGCGGCGACGAGCGCCATCAGGCCGCCGATGGCGCCGACGGTCTCGATCGGGGTGAGCTTCGGCGCGGTAGTCGTGCGCACGGGAACGAAGGCCGCGTGAAGTCCGGAGCGCCCACCGCCGGCCGCGGCGCCGACGGGATTAGCGGGGCTGCCGGGAACGCCGATCGGCCTGGTCTGCTCGGCGATCGCCAGCAGCTCACCGTTGCCGAGAGCATCGTTCAGCGAGTTGTGAACCCAGTAGACGGCTCCGTGCGCGTACCACGCGACAACCATCAGATGCTGGCCGGAGTAGAACAGCGAGTAGGTCCGGCCGGCGACGGTGACGGTCTGGTCGGGGTTCGTGAACATCGGCGCGCCCGTCCATGTCATTCCTTGCACGTCGTAGTACTGCCCGAGCTGGCCAGCCGACAACACGGCCACGTAGGCGGGGTAGGCGGTGCCCTTGGGACCGTGGATCACGTAGTCGCGCAGGCTGACCGGCACGCCGCTGCCGCCCGCGTCCTGCACGCGCGGGTATTCGAGCGGGAATGCGAGGCCTCGAGCGCTCGCCTGCGCCTGGGCAAGACCGGCGCCGAGGCTCGCCACGAGCGGAAGCTTCGCCTGCACGTTGCGATGCTGGACGGCGTGGGCGGCGGCTGCGGTGCCATGCGTCGGGACGTTGTCGGTGCCGTGGAGGAACGAGCTCACGCTCGCGGCGATCTGCTGCGGCGTAGCCGTGTCGCACGAACACTGGTTGGCGCCGGTCGGCTGGAGGTTCACCTGGAACTGAACCTGGCGCACGCGCAGGCTGCCGGATGAAATCAGCGTGCCCAGCAGCGCCTCGACGCCACTCTCGGACTGCAGCCCGCGGTCGACCGTCACCGTTTGTCCGAAGATGCGCTCGAACTTGTGGATGTTCCCGAGCAGCGACCCCGCGTACTCCTTCTTGACGTCGAGCAGGAAGTCCTGATCGCGGGCGTCGCGGACCAGCGAGGTGTCGCCGTGGCGGTAGGAGACGAACTGGAGCGCCTGAGTGCCGCACATCTTCTGGTAGCCCGGCTGGAGGTTGACCTCCTGGTACTGCTGGCTGGACGGGGTGTTGACGTGGTAATAGCGCCGATCGACCGTCGAGTACACACAGCCGATGTCGTCGACGGCGGTCTTGAAGTTGTTGAAGTCGATCTCGACGACGTGGTTGGGCCTGATGCCGGTGAGCTGGTGGATCGTCGCGACGAGCGTGTTAAAGCCGCCGCAGGTGAGGGCGTAGTTCAGTCGCGTGGTGGCAGGGCCGTTCGGACACGGGATCGTGACCTCGAGCTCACGCGGGATCGACATCATCGAGATCCACGGCTTGCTCGGGTCGATCCGCACGAGCAGCATCTCGTTGGAGTGGGGAAGGACCGGCGAGGTGGTCGTGTGTTTGCGCTGGTCGTTGCCGACGAGCAAGATCGTTTGCGCGTCGCCGAAGCCGGCGGGCGCAAGCGTGCCGGTCGAGAGCTTGATCGCGTGGTGAAAGCGCAGATCTTTGGCGAGCGTCTTGATCTCGCCCTTGATCAGGACGACGGTCGCGCCCGCGCTCAGCGCGACGACCAGCAGGGACCCGAGCAGCAGTCGCCAGATCCTGGGGCGGCGGCGGAAACTCGGCGGCAGCTCCGCGGCCGGAACCTCGGGACGAGGGCTCAGCACTTCGTGGCACCATAGCGGCGCCCGGGCCGGCGTTCAGTCTCGGTCAGGGGAGACGGCCCGAGAAGCGGGTCGATCCCGCCGCACCCAGCAGCAGGAAGGCGAGTCCGCCGATCGCGAACACGGCTGTCACGTCGCGCTTGCGAGTCACGCTGCCGAGTTGATGGCCGAGCTGCTTGTAGATCGAGCTGAGCTCGTCGGCGGTCTGCGCGTTGAACGAGCGACCGCCCGACAGCTGGGCGATTTCCTGCATGAGTTCCGGGTCCGGGGGGACGGCTGTCGCGGGCGCGAACGGAGCGGGGCTGGGGAGCACGCCGTTCGGAGTGCCGAGCGCGACGGTGTCGATCGGGATCTTGTCCTGCGCCGCTTCACGGGCGACCGTGCCGACGTCGACGCCGGCATTGGCGGCGCCGTCGGACAGGAGCACGATCGCCGACGGCGGGTGCTTCTTGTCAGCGCCGCGCAGGAGTTGCAGCGCGAGCTGGAGAGCATCGCCGGTCGCCGTCGCCCCGCTCGCCGTCTGCCCATTGATGATCGTGCGCGCGGCGTTGTGGTTGGACACGGGGCCCTGGACGGCGTCGGGTGAGTCCGAGAACGCGATCGCGCCGACGAGCACATTTGAGGGCAGCTGATCGATGAACGTGTTGGCGGCGCGCTCGGCCGCGGCTAGCCGGGTGGGCTGGACGTCGGTTGCGGCCATCGACCCGGAATGGTCGGTGACGAGCATCACCGATGCCTTGTCGACCGCGGCGCTGTAGCTGACACGGGGACGGGCGAGCGCGAACGCCAACGCGGCGATCGCCGCCAGCACGAAGATCACGGGGAGGTGTCGCAGCCAGGAGGAGCCGGCGGCGGCTGCGAGGCGGAGTGTCGAAACCGCCGGGAAGCGAACCGCGTACCGGCGGGCGCGCCGTCGCGCCGCGATCTGGGCGGCGATCGCGATCGGGATCAGCGCGAGCGCCGCGAGCCACAGTGGCGAGGCAAAGCTCATCGCATGTGGCGCCCGAGCGCCAGTAGCCAGTCCTGGTCGGTCGCGAGGGCGACGTGGTCGATGCGGAGGCGCCGGAGCTCGCGGGCCAGCTGATCCCGCCGGCGACGCTCGAGCTCGGCGAACCGATCGCGCACGCGGCGCCGGGAGGTGTCGACAGTGATCCGCGCGCCGGTCTCGGGGTCGACCAAGGCGAGGTGTCCGACCGCGGGAAGCTCAGCCTCGCGAGGATCGGCGATCTCGACCGCCACGACTGAGTGACGGACGCGCAGCGAGGCCAGCGGTCGCTCCCAGCCATGCTGATCGCGGAAGTCGGAGATGACGACGACAAGCCCAGGCTGACGCGCCATCCGGCCCACGCGCTGGAGCGCGTCTGACATCGCGTCGGCGTGATGCTGTCCGTCGGGCGCGACGCCTTCGGCGAGCATCCGTCGAAGCGCGACGAGTCCAGGTTTGGCACCACGCGGTGGAAGCACACGCGCCGCCCCGGCGCCGAAGGCGACGACCCCCACGCTGCCGGCCCGCCGTACGCCGAGGCGTCCGAACACGAGCGCCACGCCCTCGGCCACGTCGGCCTTCAGCCGGCGCGCAGTCCCGAACGCCATCGACGGCGAGATGTCGAGCACGAGCCAGGTCGTGAGCGCGCGCTCGGGGACATGTAGGCGGACGTGCGTCTGGCCGGTGCGGGCGGTTGCCGCGGGGTCGATGTGGCGGACGTCGTCGCCGATCTCGTACGGGCGAAGCTGCGCGAGCTCCATGCCGACACCGACGCCGGCGGCGCGGCGGTCGCCCGGAAGCATGCGCGCCACGAGCCGGGTGACGGCGAGGTCGATGGCCTCGAGCAGCGGCGGGGCCAGCGGCCCAGGGCCCTGCCGTGCCGCCGGCGGCTCGAGCGGCGCTTTGTTCATCGCGCCCTCACGACCGATGGTGTCTGACGGCGCATCAGGTCGTCGACGCCCGGCTCAGGAACGGCGCTCAGGATGCGCTCGAGCAGCGTGTCGGCGGTGACTCCCTCGCTGAGGGCATCGTAGGAGAGCACGATCCGGTGTCGCAGGACGTCCGCGGCGAGGTCGCGAATGTCGTCGGATACGACGTGGCCTCGACCGCGCAGCAGCGCGAGCACGCGTCCAGCCTGGACGAGGCCGATCGGACCGCGCGGGCTGGCGCCGAACTCGATCATCGGCCCGACCTCGCCGAGCCCGTACGCCCCGGGATTGCGGGTGGCGTCGGCGAGGGCGACCGCGTAGCCGATCGTCTCGCGGTCGACGAGCACGGTTCCGGCCGCGGCTGCGTAGCGCCGCAGATCGCCGAGCGAGAGGCGCTCTTGCACGGACGCCTGCTCGCGAAGGCTTCGTCCCACGACCGCCGCCTCCTCGCCCGCCGTGGGGTAATCGACGAGGATCTTCATGAGGAAGCGGTCGACCTGCGCTTCGGGGAGGGGGTAGGTGCCCTCCGACTCGATCGGGTTCTGAGTTGCCATCACGATGAACGGGAGCGGAACCTCGTAGGTGGTGCCGCCGATCGTTACCTGTTGCTCCTGCATCACCTCGAGCAGCGCGGACTGCACCTTGGCGGGCGCGCGGTTGATCTCGTCGGCAAGGAGGAAATTGCAGAAAACCGGCCCGAGCTCGGTGTCGAACCGGGCCGTGTCGGGGCGATAGACGCGGGTGCCGACGAGGTCGGCCGGAACCAGGTCGGGGGTGAACTGGATGCGGCTGTAGGACCCGCCGAGCACCGCCGCCAGCGTCTTGACGGTGAGCGTCTTGGCCAGTCCGGGGACGCCCTCGAGCAGCACGTGCCCGCCGGCGAGCAAGCTGACGAGCAGCCGTTCCAGCATTGCGTCCTGGCCGACGATGACGCGTTTGATCTCGTGCAGGGCCTCGCCCAGGGCTGCGCGCGCCTCGCCGCGCGCTTCGTCCGCGTTGTCGATTTCGATCATGTCTTCTCCTTGTTAATCACGGTCTAGATCAATCGCCCGAACCACAAGAGCGACGCTGCGCCGCCGAGCAGCAACAGCGCGAGGCCGCCGCCAGCGAACGTGGCGGTCATCTCGTGCTTGACCTTCTTGTGTCCGAGCTCGGCGCCGAGGCGCTGATAAACGGTGTCGAGCTTCTTGGCGTCGGTCGCGGTGAACGCCTGGCCGTGGGAGACCCGCGCGATCTCGGCGAGCTGCTGCGGGTTCGGCGGCACTGGCACGGCCACCGTCCGGTTACCGCGCTTCTCGGTGACCGTCCCGTGCGCCGTCCCCATCTCCACGGTGTAGACGGGGATGTGCTCGGTCGCGGCCTGCTCGGCAGCGGTGATCGGGTCAGAACCAACGTCGGAGGCGCCGTCCGAGAGGAGGACGATCGCGGCCGGAGGCTCCTTGCCGTTCACTTTCGGGACGCTCGCCAGGGTGTGGAGCGCGGTCCGAAGGGCATCGCCGATCGCTGTCCCGCCGGTCACGCGCAGCTGCGCGATCGCGGAGCTCACCAGGGCGTGATCGGTGGTCGGCGACTGGAGCAGAGCCACGTGCGTGTTGAACTCCAGAAGCCCGACCCGCACCGAGGCTGGGACCTTCGCGAGGAACTCGTTGTCGGCCTTCTCGGCGGCCGCGAGCCGCGAGGGCTTCACGTCGGTGGCCGACATCGAGCCGCTGGTGTCGTTGGCGAGCATGATCGACGCCGTGTCGACGGGCACCGCCACCGTGCGTTGCGGTCGAGCGGCGGCCGCGATCAGGACCGCGATCGCCGTCGCGAACGCCACCATGGGGAGGTGTCGGCGCCACCGCGGGCGACGGGGCGTCACCGATGCGGCGAACGCCGGGGCCGCGAACGCCGCCGCCGCCTGCCGCCGTTGGCGCTGCTGGCCGACGTACCAGATGGCGAGCAGCGGGATCGCGATCAGGGCGATCAGGACTGCGGGGTGCAGAAAGCTCATGGACTACCGGCAGGCCGGTTCCGCAACCGGATCTGCGCGTTGTAGGTCGTGCCGCTGCCCTCGAACCGGACCATGACGCGTTGGCCGGGGTGCAGGCCGGCGACCACGTTCTTGAGGTCGGACGGCGTCGCGACCTGTTGGCCGTTGACCTTCGTGATCACATCGCCGGCCTCCATCCCGGCCCAATACGCCGGGCTGCCCGGGACGACGTTGGTGACCATCACTCCGCCATACGGAGAGTTGGTGACGTCGATTCCAAGCCAGGCCTCCGGCTGGTTGGACACAGACCCTGCGGATGGCGGGCTCGAGCTTCCGGTGAGGGCGCTGCTCACGGCGACCGCGGCGCCTGCGGCGACGAGCGCGAGCACGGCGACGAGGGATACGACCCGGACCTGGCGCCGGCTGGGCCGGGGCACGCCCCTGAGGCGCATTCGAAGGCTTCGAAGGCGATCGCGAAGCGTGGGAGTCCGGGGGCGTGGACGAGCGACCGCCGGTTCGGGCTCTGCGGGCGGCGTCTGGGGGAGGGTGCGGCCAGCGGCAAGCTCGTCCCGGCGCGCCGAGGACTCGAGCTCCCAATCGCCTGACCACAGATGCCGCGGAGCGCTCATTCGCTCCCGGCAAAGGTAGGCGGTATAAGTGAGATCTTCTTAAGAAGAGGGGAGGCCGAAAGATGGGCACAGTGAGTGCAATCGACCATGCGGCGAGCGTCCCGGGAGAGCTCCATTACCTCGAGCGTGGGTCGACGGTGCTGCGGCGGTTCACGGCGCCTGGCGCGAGCATCAACACCGGCAGCTACGAGGCACACACCGTTCCGATCCGGAACGGCAGGCCAATACAGGACACCTTCCGGACCGACATCCACGGATTCGAGATCTCCAGTCACCGGAGCGCGGTGAGCGAATTTACCGACAAAGCCGAGGTTGACGCGGTGTACATCCCGGAGGTGATCGAGTTCGTCAAGGAACGCACCGGTGCCGACGAGGTGGTCTCACGCGGCGCCGTTCTCCGGCGCTCGGCTGCTCCAGCCGAGCATGGCTCCCAGCCGCAGGCCGCGCTCGTCCACATCGACTACGGCCCGGAGGGCGCCGCGATGACCGCGCCGCGGGTCTACGAAGAGCATTTCCCCGACGGCCCCGGCTACAGCCGGGCGCTCGCAGCGAGCGTGTGGCGGGTGTTCAGCCCGCCGCCCCAGGATTGGCCGCTCGCGGTGTGCGACTTCCGCAGCCTTCGCGACGACGAGGGTCTACCCAACCAGCTGTACTTCGTCGACCAGCTCCCCGACGATCCTTTCGCCGAGGTCGACGAATCGAAGATCATCACGAGCGGGTCGGAGTTCCATCACAACTCGGACCACGAGTGGTGGTACTTCCCGGACATGACCCGGGACGAGGTCCTGTTCTTCGTGTTCCACGACTCCGACCACAGCCGACCCTGGCGCGTCCTCCACTCGGCTTTTCGTGATCCGACCGTCGAGACGTCGGTACCACGGCACAGCATTGAGGTCCGGACGTTCGCGTTCTTTCGCTGATCAGCTGTCACCCGTACGACGAGACCTGGTACGTGCGGGAAGGAAACGTCACTGGCTCGAATGAGACATACGGCTCCGATGTCTAGAAATCCCGGGCTTCGGGTATCTCGCTCGGCGGGAGGCCTCTCTGATGCCTGGAATCGCTCGTCTGCGGAGCGCGGCTGCGCTCGTCACCGGTCTGCTCTGCGTAGCCATGGGTGCTGCGCCGGCCTTCGCGGTCACGCCGCCACCTCCTGCGGGCGCGCCCGCGGTCGAGTCGGCTCCGTCGAGCCTCGTCGGCCTCGATCCTGAGCTTCCGCCGGGCGTGATCGCCGCGAGTTCGGCGGGAAGCCACTGGACGGCCGAGAAGGCGATCTACG